>Ga0157365_10001273_pt1 | contig 10443 bp, 14 predicted proteins | sample AttsexASBM3_FD_111478 | JGI IMG/M metagenome (GOLD analysis project Ga0157365, IMG submission 111478) | Fungus gardens microbial communities from leaf cutter ant in Ribeirão Preto, State of São Paulo, Brazil - Atta sexdens ASBM3 | ecosystem: Host-associated > Fungi > Mycelium > Unclassified ... | reverse complement strand
TTATGGAAGGTGTGCGCGGCTATTACTCAGAAATGGGTCAGGACGCGCTTTCTCCAGGCCTGCCAGTAACCGCACCAAACAGCGGCATCCCGGCGATCTTCACGACCTACACAGACCCGAAGATCATTAAGGCGGTTATCACTCCGACTAAGTCTGAAGAGACGTACGGTAGCGCTAAAAAGGGCGACTGGATAACAGACACGGCTCAGTTCCCCTTTGTTGAACTCTCTGGCACGCCAGTTTCCTACGACGATTACGCGGCTGGTGGTGATTCAGACGCAAATGCCAACTGGATTCAGCGTCAGAGCTATCATTATCAGCTCTGGACCAAGTGGGGAGAGCGCGAAGTTGATCGCATGGGCGCGGCTAAGATCGACTGGGTAAACCAGAAGAACGAGGCCAGTATCTCCGTTCTGAATAAAACGCAAAACCTGATCAACCTGTTCGGCATTTCAGGTCTTGAGCTTTACGGCGCTCTGAACGACCCGAACCTGCCAGCGGCTATCAGCCCGCTGCCGAAATACACAACATCAGGCGCGGCAGCTTCAGGTAATACATGGCTGGATACTCAGGATCCTCTGGCCGTCTATAATGACGTTCTGAAGCTTTACCAGAGACTGACTGTTCAGATGGGCGGTAATCTGACGCTTGAGTCTCCTATGAAGCTGGTGATCCCAACTGAGCGCCAGGCCTGCCTGTTGTATTCAAACGAATATATGGCCGGGAATGTGCTGAGCCTTCTGAAGCAGAACCTTCCCAATCTGAAAGTGGAAACACTTCCTGAGGCTGGGAGCACCCTAAGCGGTGGTAACAACAGCACTACAATGATGCAGCTGTTTGTTGACACCATTGAAGGTCAGGAAACGGTTACAACCGCCTTCACTGAAAAGATGAGAGCTCATGCTGTTGAGCGTTACTCTTCTAACTTTCGCCAGAAAAAGTCTCAGGGTTCCTGGGGAACGATCTGGTACTACCCTATTTCCTGCGCAACAATGACGGGCATCTGAAAACATGGCTTTACCAACATCTTCCAGGAGCGGTTCAACAGTAACCGTTATTTGTCGTATGCCGTCCGGTCTGGTTCTCGACCTTTACGACGAAGGTGTTTTGGCTGCCCGAGCACAGTCAAAAAACACAGTGATGATGCCTCCTGTTCCTAAGGAAAGCATTGTTCTCAAGGGTGCGCGCCGTGACCCACGCTACCACAAAAAAGAAAACATCATGCTCGGCATGGGCGGCAGAACGGAAGTGCCGGCTGATTTCTGGGCGGCATGGGAAAAACAGAATGCAAACTTCATGCCTCTGAAAAATGGCCTGATCTTTGCAATGCCCAAAGAGGCTGATGCAGTGGATAAACTCAGCGAGTTTCGCCATGAGCGCACTGGCCTTGAGGGGCTGGACCGCGACAAACTCCAGGGTGTTAAACCCATGGGATCGGAAGACGATTAATGAACTGTCCGACCGCACAAGGCGTTGCCACGTTTGACTATGCCGCGTGGTCGCGCCGTTACCCGTCTATCGCAGAGAATGTCGATGAGTGCCTGGCATGTGAGTATTTCGAGGACGCAGGGATGTATCTGAATAACGGGCCATGCAGTCCGGTCAGAGACCTGAAAAAACGATCTCGATTGCTTGGTATGCTGGTCGCGCATCTGGCCCTGTTAAGCTTACCATCCTCAGAAGGAGGAAATGGTGGAGCCGTTGGCAGGGTGTCCAGCGCAAGCCGTGGCTCTGTGTCTATCAGCACAGACTTTGGCCCGACGTCGGAGCGTGCCGCCTGGTTTAATCAGACGCAACCCGGAGCATCTTTCTGGACAGCGACACGCTATCTGCGTCAGGCCCGGTATGTTCCTGGTTTCCCACAGAGACCACGTATATGGCCATAAACATCAAATCAGCTACGCCTGGCGGATTAGAAAGAACGCTGACTGACCTGAAAAGGAAGCTTGGCGATAAAACGCATGTGAACGTCGGGTTCCTGGAAGGCGCTACATACCCTGACGGGACGCCAGTGGCATACATAGCTGCCATTCAGGAGTTCGGCGGCAAAGCTGAAATCCCAGAACGAGAACAAACGATATATCGTTCGATTAATGCTGATGGCTCGTTCCGAAAACGTGGTCGTTTCGTTAAGAAGAAATCTTCAAATTTTGCAACAGATCATACCGTTGCCGCACATGAGATAGTTATCCCTCCAAGGCCGTTCATGCGCAACACTATTACAAACAATCAGCCTGACTGGGGCAGAATGCTTGGAGCGTCCCTCAAAGCATCCGGTTACAACGCCGCCACCGCGATCGGCATCGTTGGTGAAGGTATGGTTAAGCAGATGCAAAAGGAGATTATTGATATGAAGTCTCCTCCTAATGCTCCGTCTACAGTGCGAGAAAAAGGGTTTAATAACCCCCTGATAGATACGGCCCATATGCTTCATTCTGTCGCATCCGAAGTGAAGAGCGGAAACAATGATTGACGTCTTTGGCCTGGCAGGGAATGCCACACAGTCGGTCAATTCGTTTATCCCGGCTACGCTCAAAGCGAGCAACGGATACACAGTGAACTCTGATTTCTCGATAACCCCTGTAGATACAGATGTTCGTATCTGGATCGAAGTTCAGGCGGTATCTTCTCAGGATCTGCTGCAGATCGAGAACATCAACCAGCAAGCCGATATGCGTGCCGTCTACATCAAAGGCAGCATTAAGGCGCTGAACAGACCGCTGCAATATGGCGGCGATATCATTAATTTTTACGGATCAGACTGGCTGGTAACACAGTCGCTTGAGGAATGGGGGGACGCTGAATGGTGCAAAGTGCTCGTCACCCGCCAGATGCCATCGTCGGGACAGCCGACAAGTTTGTAAGGCCTTCTGAAGCTGACATTTATACAGTCACCGGACAATGGCTTGGCTCCATATTTCCGTTCACTGTGAACGTAATTCAGGGGCAGCAGAACCGCGTTCCTCTTCCTCCAGACCCATGCCTGATTATGACAATCATAGACAGGACACGACTGGCTACCAACTCATCCAGTTACACAGAGTCAACACGCACTGTGACCGAGCCAACGCAGATCACAATGCAGGTGCAGACATTCGGAAGAGGCTCCGGCAATCTCATACAGTCAGTCAAGCAGCTCTGGCGCGATGAGAACGCCGTCGATTTCTTTAAGCAGTCCGGCTTTCCGTTAGCCCCTCTTTATACATCAGGCATACGCCAGCTCGGATTCATAAACGGTGAGCGTCAATATGAGGATCAGTGGTCGATAGACTTGCTCCTTGAGGCGAACATCACCATCACCTTACCGCAACAAACTGCCAACAAACTGACAATCGGCACCATCAGTGTCGATGCAGAATATCCGCCAGAGGAGTAAATCGTGGGCATACCCATTTCAGAAATCGTTAAGGTCACGCCCGGAGTTCTCGCTACTGGCGGCGGCCTGGACACACTTACAGGCCTGATCCTGAGCAGTAACACCACTGCCGTGCCGGCGGGAACGGTGAAGCAGTTCACCTCTTTATCTGCTGTTGAGACCGCTTTCGGCTCGTCCTCTGTGGAAGCCGGGATGGCGACTGTCTATTTCAGCGGCTACACGACCGCTACACAAACACCTTATCGCCTGCTTTTTGGTGGTGTGGCTGCTACATCAGGAACAATCTCCACTGATCTGGACACGGCTCTGTCTGCCAATGGCTCATGGAACTGCGTTACCACCGCGTATGAGCTTGATCTTGCCGATAAAAAGCTATTCGCTCAGTGGATAGGCAATCAAAACTGCTCATATTACGGCACTTTGTTCGACACAGACACAGAAGCCACAACTGATAGCAGCACGACAGCTTGTGGCGTCTGGCTTGCGGCTCAGAGCATTAACGGCGTGACAGTGGTTTATAAAGACCCGAACGCTGCTGCTTTATGCCTTGGATGGGCTGCGTCTCTGCCGTTTGCTACGGCTCTTGGTCGCAGATCGCTTTTCGGTATCCAGAATGACAACGTCACACCATCAGTCACAGACGGAGCCACAGCGAATATACTGACAGCAAATGGCTATAATTTTTATAGTGACTATGCTCAGGGCGGCACAGATTTCAATTTCTTCGTTAGCGGAACGGTTAGCGGAAAATTCCTGTGGGCTGACAGCTACGTCAACCAGATCTGGCTAAACAGCAACCTGACGACTGATCTGGTCAACCTGCTGCTGGATAGTGGACAGATCCCATACAACACTCGTGGCGACTCTCTGGTTTCAACAGCTGTTCAGAGCACTATTGATCAAGCCCTTTCCTTCGGGGCGATTCAGACCGGCATTACACTGACCACATCGCAGAAGCAGCAGATCAATAATGCGACCGGCAACACATCAGCCGCCGATGCTGTCGTAAATTATGGTTATTACCTGAAGCCGAATGTCTCATCTTCAACACCAGAGCAGCGCGTCGCCAGAACAGGCGCAACCGCACTCCTGTATTACTCTGATGGTCAGAGTTTGCAGTCGATCTCCCTCAATAGCTATGAGGTTCAGTAACCATGGCTGATAATTATGACATTACATCCGCCAATGCGGTTTTTACTATCACGGTTACGGGTCTGTATAACTCACCTGTGACACTGGAAAATTACTCTGCTGATCGCGCTTTTGAAACGCAATCCAGAGAGCTGGCTGAAACCTCAATGTCGGTCGATGGATATCTGAACGCTGGCTGGGTGCCTAACCCGGTGACGCAGACAATTTCATTGCAGGCGAATAGTGACAGCGCACTGGTCTTTGAGGCAATTGCAGCAGCGCAGGACACAAAGCGCGGGCTTTATCGTATGGGCGGGGAAATACAGCTCCCCTCCACAGGGCGCAAATACACATTAATCCGTGGCCTGTTGCGTGCACTTACTCCGATCCCGTCGGCAGGCCGTGTACTCGAAGCGCGTTCGTTTGAAGTTATCTGGGAGCGGGTTCTGCCCGCAGCTATCTGATGGCACTTCGTGAAAAGATCATCACCATTGAAGCTGATGGCGAGGATAAAGGTAAACGGTTCCGCATCCGGCGTATGAACGCCATTGATGGTGACCGGTGGGGCTGTCATTGCATCAAAGCTCTTGTTGAAGCTGGCAAAAACATCCACGGTCTAAATCCTGATGACGGTCTCGCCGGCGTTGCTGCCATGGGCATCGAGCTGTTGAACAATATGGCCCGGGATCAGATGGATGATCTGAATGATCGTTTAATGGAATGCGTCAAATTCCTGCCTAACGACAAAGATGATTCTATCGAAATTGACTGGAAGCACGCAGGTAACACGGGCCAGTTCACAGACCTGAAAACCCCCGGTGTTATCAGATCGGAGGCTTTCAGTTTGCATGTGGATTTTTTCAAGGGCGCGCAGCCGTTGTTTTACCGTCTGTTCACCATGCTTCTGATGGGAAGCAGCGACCCCGCGCCAGATACAGCAACTTCTCAGAGCGAATTGGCCTCGTAATCAGCGAAGGTCTCGCCACTTTGCACGAACTCCAGACTATTTATGACAGCGAAGGCCTGGAGGATTTAGTCGAACTTGCCGCCGTCCAGAGGTTCAACAGGTAACAAAAATGACAGTACATAAAATTGAGAGACGATTCAAAGTTCAGGAAAGACCATCTTTTGACGTAACAGAAACGATCGTAAAGAAGATTGGAGCTTCTGATGACGACAACCTTTATTGCAGTAGCGAAGAAGGTCGTCGCGCCTCTTTCTCTACAATGAAAGAGGCGCAGGAATACATTGATTTAATATCAAAGCAAATAATTAATTAGCTTGCATTATAACTACCAGGATCTTTCCTTACTATTCATCCAGTCAATGTCTTTTGTTTTATAGTGTCCATTTCCACTATTCATACACCTTCTTATAATTATATCATCTCCGCCTTTTTTTTCTAAGGAGAGTAAAGGTCTAAGTATATTCATGATGTCATTAGGAGACTTCATTGTATCCACGAACCAAACAGATTCCACTGGGTGACAATTACTCCCAAGGCCCTGTATCGCCTCATAAAGAGGCTGATATTCATCTTTATTCTTAACTTTTAAGTCATAAGTAATCATGTAAACGGCCATAGTTTTCTCCTTTTCCGTAAAATTCTGCACATATTTTTTCTTATTTGACGAATCAAACCTCCTGAAAGCTGTACGCATGGCCACAATTATTGATTCTCTTGTCGTTCAGCTGACACTTGATGCAAAGCCCTTCCAGAAAGGGCAGCAGCAGGCAGAGGCCGCTCTCAATGACCTGAAAGGGAAAGCTACAGGTGCTGGTCAGGCGATAGAGAAAACAGAACAGGCTCTTAATAAAACCGGAAAAACCTCTGAGGGATCTGCTCAGAAAATCGACAAGACAAACAATGCTCTTGATGGTCTGAGTGACAAAGCAACTGACGCAGAGAAAGCTCTTGATAAGGTCGATGAGGCTTTTGATGATGTCAGCGAAGCAGCAGAAAAGACTGGGAAAGAGGTTAAAGGCACAGGGGAAGCCACACAGAAGACTGGCAAGAACCTTGAAGAAACCGGAGATAAGGGCAGCGATGCCTTCCGCAAAGTCTCTCGACAGGCTCTGGCTTTCATAGCTGTACTGACCGCTGGCAAAGGTATTAAGTCTTTTACAGCTGACACCATTCACTCAAATGTTGCGCTGGCCAACAACGCCAGAAACATCAGAGAGTCAGCCGGAACGTTAGGCGCATGGCAAAGGGTCGCGCAAGCTACCGGGAACACAGCTGAGGACGTAAGCGGATCAATCGGATCAATGCTCTCTCAGTCTATGACGCCAGAGGGAAACAGCCAGCTTTCTCTGATGTTCGCGCAATTAGGCGTGAAAGGACAGAAAGCAAACGGCGAACTCAAACAAATGAGTGAGCTTATCCCTGAGCTGGCAGCCGCTGCAAAACGTGTCAGCCCGCAGTTCTTTAACGCAGTGATGAGGCAAAGCGGGGTTTCTCAGGGCTTCATCAACATGCTTGAAGAAGGGCCGGATAAATTAAGAGACCTCTACAGCGCACTGAAAGATTCAGCTCCTACAGATGAAGATGTTAAGGCTTCTCAGCAGCTTCTGCGTGACTGGACAGAGCTCACCGCGCAGTCCGAGAAACTTGGCCGCACGCTACTAACAAGCCTTGCTCCGCCATTACATACAATACTGACAGATATTATCGCTCTGGAAAAAGAGCACCCTAAGATGGTGTCTGGCCTCGCCACCGGTGGCGCCGCTGTCGGTGGCTTTCTTGCGGCTCTTATACCTCTGATGACTGCTGTCAGCGGTTATAAATTTCTCAAAACGTTAAGCAATCTGTCAAAGCTGGCTGACGTGATGAAATCTGGCGGGGGTAAAGTCGTTGCTGATGTTGTAAAAGAAGCGCCAAAAGTCGGCATGCTGTCTAAGGTTGCAAGATTTGGAGTGAGATTTCTTGGCCCTCTTGGCACTGCTCTTATGGCAAAAGACATGCTCAATTCATCTCTCGGCAAAGACGATATGGTCCCCCGAAACTCAAACGGGCGTCATTTTGCTGTAGATAACCCTGAGGCGTTTAATACATTCGCAGCCTCAGTAGCAAAGATTGAAAATGCTGCGTACAATCAACGCGGCGGATATAACAATGCTTACCTGGGCAAATATCAGATGAGCACTGATGCTATTAAGGACGGGGCGCGGGTTCTCGGTATCTCTGCGCCAACCAGCGAGCAATTTCTCAGTGATCCGGCGCTACAGGAACGACTTTTCGCTGGCTACACCAAATCCAATGAAATGTCCCTCGATGCTCGGAATAGTTTCTTCAGGAACTCATCTGATGCCGATAAGCTTGCACTCCTGGCATATGCCCATAATCAGGGGGCAGGCGGGGCAAGCCAGTTCATTAAAAGTGGAGAATCTAAACGTGACGGGTTCGGCACTGATGCCCGCATGTATTACGATTCAGTAAAAGCCAATCTCGCTGCTCAGAATGCGGCAATGGCTCAGGCCTCTGTCGTCAGAAACGTCACTCATGGCGACACCACAACAACTACAAACAGCCACAACCTGACGATCAATGCGACTGGTGCGAATGCGTCAGAAGTAAGAAACGCACTTAAAACAGCGTTCAGCACACCTCAGTTTCAGGCAAAGCAGAACAACGTAGGCATGATGTAGAGCAATGGCATTTATACCAACAACCCTGCCGGCGATTTGGGATATACCCACGGCTGTGGGTGTCCCGGCTTTGCTTAGTCAATCTATCAGTGATGGCGCCAGCGCATCCGCCTCTACCGTTCTGGGTACAGCTATTGATGAATACCTGATCACAAATGCCGCCTCGCAATGGGGTATATTCACAAATGACAATAAGCCCGTCCTGACCTCTGGCAGAGTGCGTTCTGTCGACATTCAGACCATGTATCAAATCTCAGATGCACCGCAGGAAAACGGTGCATTCATGAGCTATAATAAGGTGAAGATCCCTGGTCAGTATGCAATCACTATGCTGTGTGACGGATCGTCTTTCAGCTACGGGGATGCGAGTGTTGTTACAGATCTGATCTCAACGTTCTCCGGTACAAGTTCAGGTGAGGCGATGAGAAAGAAAGAGTTTATCGCCCTGCTTGAAGCTCTCTGCATTGATCTGACGACGTATATCATCACAACCCCAGAACGTAATTACACAAATGTAAACGTCCTTGGCTATCATATCAGACGCTCTACAGAGCGCGGCGTATCCCTGCTGTGGGCCGATATTGCCCTGCAGGAGATAAGGCAAACATCAAGATCAGGTGTAGCAATACCGGAGGCAGACGGCGTTGTAAGTTCTCCCTCGTCACCATCAGGTGCATCTAAGATTAATACCGGAAATGTCCAGTCAACAACTACAGACGTTCAGGTAACGGGGATCAGCTGATGGCAGTTACAATCCCTCTCAATGCCGAGCCATATCAGCAGGTGAAAGTCCCGCTCTCGGGAGTAACGATCACCCTGACGATACAGGAGCGCACGAACGGTCTGTATATGGACGTTGCACAGAACGGAACCGCTGTAAGAGCTGGTATTTTATGTCAGGACAGAACGTGGCTGGTTCGTTCCGCATATCTCGGGTTGCCGGGTGATTTCGCGTTTATGGATACGCAAGGCACGTCTGATCCAACATACGACGGACTGAACAGCCGCTATATCCTGATTTATGAAGCTGGCGAAAATGCAGACTGATTACACACGAAAACAGATTGATCTCGTGTTTACGTTTAACAGCACAGCCACCGGAGAGACAAAAGGAACATCACTATCAATCAGACGTCACCGGGTTAGCTGTCAGATTGTCAGCGCTGGTTTTATCACGGGCTCGATGTGTTCGTTACGCATTGAAGGAATGACCCTCAGCCGAATGAATGAGCTTTCTCAGATTTCGATTGGTCTGCTCGCATTCTCTCCGAACTCTGTTGATGTTTACGCCGGGGACTACGGCACAGAGCTGCCTCATATATTCTCTGGCAATATCACCACTGCATTTATTGATTACACGACAGCCCCGAATATTGGCTTCGTAGTGCAGGCTCTGGCAACGTATAATGCCGCATTACAGCCCGTTCTTCCTGTTTCCTTCCCGGCCGGCACTCCTGTTGCCACGATTATGCAGACTATAGCCCGTCAGACTGGCCTGAGCTTTGTAAACCACGGCGTTGATACCAAAATGACGGGGGCGGTATATTACTCACAGACAGCATCTGTGCAGCTGGAAAAATGCGCTGAGGCGGCGGGTATCGACTACCACGTCGGCATGAATACGCTCTCTATATGGCCTCGCAACGTCAGCGCAGACTCAAACACAGCAATCGTTGTTTCAGCTGACCGAGGAATGATCGGATACCCTAATTACACACAGGGCGGCGTCAGGCTGCAGACTATATTCAACCCATCATTCAACTTCAGAGACACAATTAAACTCGAAAGCGAGTATGCCCCGGCAGCCTGGGAAAACAGAAACGGGCAGCTTAATGCGCTGACGAATAACAACACACTATATCCGCCATCGAACGGGCTATGGGTCATCCAGACGTTGCAGCACGACCTGCAAACAGAAGAGCCCGGAGGCCAGTGGTTTTCATACATCGAAGCACAACGTCCCGATATGGTCGGGCAGGAGGCTATCTTTGGCAAATAATGCGTATATCGGAACGCAACGGATATCTGACCAGGCATCTGACTTCAGCGCAACATCAGCTATTGTGCGTCGCATTATCGCCGGTATGGGTGGGCCAACTATTGTTCAGGTCGTAAAAGTCGATAGTGGGACAGGATTAAACCCTGTCGGCTTCGTTGATATTCAGATACTGGTTCAGCAGCAGACCGGCGATGGTAAGGTTAGTTCTCACGGAACAATTCATAACGTCCCATATTGCCGAATTCAGGGTGGAAAACGGGCATTTATTATTGATCCGGGAGTTGGCGAC
>Ga0157365_10001272_pt1 | contig 10454 bp, 13 predicted proteins | sample AttsexASBM3_FD_111478 | JGI IMG/M metagenome (GOLD analysis project Ga0157365, IMG submission 111478) | Fungus gardens microbial communities from leaf cutter ant in Ribeirão Preto, State of São Paulo, Brazil - Atta sexdens ASBM3 | ecosystem: Host-associated > Fungi > Mycelium > Unclassified ... | reverse complement strand
GTCGAACCCGAACGTCAGATAACACTAGGTCCCACACTCAAACACCGTCCAGCGTCAACTCTCTCTCAGCCATGTGATCCAGAAAATCCTCGTCTGTACCACATGTTTTGGACGGGTCCGTTCACCGATAAACCCTATCTCGCCATCCTCTCCTTCCTTTTCACGCAAAATACGGGTATTCATCTGTCTCAATGGCCTAGCGATGCCAAGGTTTGTCGTCCTCAGTTCTGGCTCTGGATCAATCCCGGTCCTGCAGCCGCCATGCCCAATCCAAACGCGCTACATGATATGTACGAGCAGCTCAAGTCAAATCCTTGGGCCTCACCCTTCTTGCATCCCAGATTCAATGACGTGATCAAATTCAAGATGTGGAACACCACGGAGCAACTCGACGGCATCGATGAGATTAAACATGAGTGGAGGGCGCTGCAGGATAGTTTGTTCAATTCGGGTGGTCATGTCATCAGTGTACCACAAAAGAAAAAGAACGCACATGCAAAACCTCCTCAGAAAGACGATCCCAATGCAACTGCGGCTGCTGTTCCTGCTGCAACTGGGTCAAGCGATGACGACGACGACGATCTCGCTAACCGCACTGGCTCCAAGTCCAGTTCATCATACGACCGACTCTCTGTCATTCTCTCCGACATGGCTCGTTTCGTCCTTTGTCACAGATTTGGCGGTGTTTATCTCGACGCGGATACAATTCTTCTTCGGGATTGGGAAGAAATTTGGGGTTGGAAGGGTGCATTTGCTTATCGGTGGTCACGATTGCCGAAATACAATACTGCGGTGTTGCGCATGCACAAGAAATCGGCCCTTGGGACGTTTTTGTTTAGGACGGCGCTGAAGAATGGGCTAGATTTTCATCCGATGACGGTGTCTAGGTACACAGCTGATGCACATCTGGAAGGGTTGTTGTTGAGGTTGCCGGATGCGTTGTTTGATTCAGCGTGGCTGAATACGGAAAATTATCAGAGGGATAGGCCACCACAACCTTATTTCACTGAGTATGAGTGTTATTTATTTTGTATCTCGGGACGTGCTGACTGATCCACTATGTAGGTTTGCAGACTTTTTTGATACGCCTGCGCAGAATAGTGCAGCTCCTCAAGCTCTTGGTTTCCGAGGGTTTTTCCGGGGTGCTTATTCATACCACTTTCACAACTTTTGGTATGTTATTTGTTTCCCCCACTGGACACCAAAGCTGAGATACTTGTAGGTGGAAACCATTTGACCCGACACGGAATTATCCTGATTTGGGATATCGGTTTGAACTGGGAGAACGGAAAGCGAAAGCGGGGTTGATGAAGGAAAAGAAAGGTGGTGCGAGTCTTGTAAGTGAGAATGAGAATGAGAATGAGAAGAGGGATTTGGATTGGTCGGCTGTGTTGAAGAGGACGTTTGAGAGTTATATAAGAGGGGAGAGACCGAATATGTATGGAGAGTGGATACTGTGGTGAATTTTTTGTGCTGAATTTTTTTGTTTTAAATATGGGTTTTTTTGTTCTTTTTTTTTTGAATGTGGTACAGTACTAGTGGTAATGCATGGTTATACTATTACTGTTACTGTGCCTTGATGTGTATATTGGTTTAGGTAGCCTGAAAGTAATATCATAAACTCACTCCATCTGTTATATTCCCATGTGCTATTTTTGAATAGCTCATAGCTGAGCTGCAAACTGTTTTTGCACACCTTTTGTGATAAGATCCAGACACGAGGGCTCCACGGAGCCCCGATAAGTTCCCGGGGTCCTACTCCAGGTTTCTCTTCTACTACTCCTTAAAGGCGATGCGTAAATGCTGGGTCACGAATACGCGTCAATTTGGCACTCGCAGCGTTTTGCTCAACTCGGCTCCTGTTCCCGAGTTCATTAGGTGGGCAGCACACTACCTGAGGAACTCAGTACGTCTGGCTTCAACTGAAATCAAATTTACCTTCCCTCCTCCCAATCTCGTCTCTTTATCAGGCATGCATTGTTTTCACCACATAGTCCAGGGGAAAAAGAGAAAAGATCTTCTTACACTTCGGCTCGTGGACTTGGTCGTGGACTTGGCCGAGGTCGTGGTCGTGGTACTTTTGCGAGGTACACACGACCCTACGTTAAAGGTCTTGTCTGATTCTTCTCTTGTAATAGTATCTACTCCCCGCCCGGCCGTACAACCCAGATTGATGTAAGGCTTCAAGATGGGACGCAAGAAGATCTTGTGCAAGCCTTCAAGGGTGTCGAGATTAGTGACAATGATCTTCCTCTTCGTCCTGGTTATGGAGTGAGTGGAAGACAAGTTGCATTAAGAACGAACTTCTTTCCAGTCACCATTCCGAAAGGTCCTTTTTACGAGTATCAGATCAGTATGGCACCCTCTGTCTCAAGCAAACGTATGAAACGGCGGATCATTCAACTTGCAGAGGATACCCTACTCTGGCAGTCAAATCTGGAAGGGTATGTCGCCCACGACCACTCATCAAGACTGGTTGCATGTCAGCGTCTCTCAGAGACACTGACGATCACCGTTCCCTTGTCTCCTGAAGAAAACGAGCGTCCACCCGCTCCTGGTAGTCCATCCCCACCGGAGTACACTCTTACTTTCGATTTCATTCGAGAGCTCGAAACGGATAGTTTGGAAAGGTGATCTATCAAGACAACTGTCCATGGAAAATGAAAACTGAAGTTTCCTAGATACATTGCCGGAGACCCTCAATATCGAGATTATGACCTCCTGCCCATCGTATCGGCTTTTAATCTTATACTTGCGGCTGATGCTTCTCGCTTGGGTAGCGACGCAGTCATGGTTGGTCGCAACAAACTCTTCTTTCCTAGGTCAAGCTGTTCATTAATTGGAGGCGGTCTGCAAGCCGTCCATGGTTTCTATTCTTCTGTTCGGACTTCTCATAAACAATTGATGGTCAATGTGGATGGTATGAAATTCTCTTTGAACCTTCTCACCCTGCGAGTGATAAAATTTTCTTCTATCTAGTCACCAGTACAGTTTTTTACAAACCCGGAAATCTCGCTGATGCTTTGATTGGATTTATGGGGATGAATTTTGGTGTAGTCCCAGATGCCTTTGTGAAAGGTCTACGTGTCAAGACCAAACACCTTGGATATCGCAAGACAATTTCCAAAATGGCAGAACACACGGCCAACACCCATAGGTTCGAATGCAGTGAATTCGGAGAGGTCTCTGTTGCGGATTATTTCCTGAGAAGTACATCTTACTCTCGTCTGATGCCACTCTCGTTGAACCATTCTCAGAATACAATATCCAATTGAAGTATCCAGACCTTCTACTTGTAGATGTTGGTGGGAAGTCGACCAACTTGCTCCCCGCTGAACTTTGCACAATACTTCCTGACCAACATTATCGCGGGAAGCTCCTTGAAGACCATGCGGCTTTTATGACGAAATATTCATCAAATCCACCCACTACAATCGCCAGAAACATTGAGTCGCGGGGCCTTCGACTGCTTGGGTTTGCTGATGGCACTCCAGCACTTAGTGCTTTCGATATTGGAATAGGAAAAGAAATGGCCACTGTTCCGGGTCGAGTTCTTGTCCCTCCTGAACCGAGATATCTTCAAAATGTTAGTGGTAGTGACTTCAAAGCCGACAAAGGAAGCTGGAACATGAGGAGTGTCCGGTTCACACGAGGTGCATCTTTGGAGAACTGGGTTGTCTTCGTTATCCATGATGGTAATCTGGACGAGTTCAAAGGACCAGCGGATCATGAATTTCTTGATATCTTGAGGCAATTTATGACTACATGCTCAATAAGTGGGATGGTTGTCAAAGGCCCTCCCAAATATGCAGAGGTCGTCCTTCCTTCGAAGAAAAGAACTGAGGACCCAGTGAGGAACACCGCCATCAACAAGATACGGGCTGCAATGGACAATGTGCTTCGATACAAACCGGACATCATAATGGTCCTTCTCTCTAGCAGTGACAAACACGTTTATTCTGGACTCAAGCATCTTTGTGACGTCACCTTGGATGTTCGTAAGTGGTCATTCAGGTTCGAGATTCGAGAAAATTGTCCTCATGTTTCTCACTTAGCCACCCTGTGTGTCCAATCGAGCAGACTCCGTACAGGTGATGATAAATCATCCTATTAATCACTCTATACTGACGCTCATGCTAAGGTGGCCCCCAGTACTATGGAAACGTCGCGCTCAAACTCAACATGAAACTTGGAGGTTCCAAGTAAGACAATATCTATTTTTCCCGGAACTCGGACTGATTTTCATTAGTCACACACTCGATGAAAACAGCATGAGATGGCTTATGGAGAAGCCCACAATGCTCGTTGGTATGGATGTTACACATCCGGGTCCAGGTGCAGTGAAAGGAGCACCTTCAATTGCTGCTGTCACTGCCAGTTATGACGATGAGTTCACCCAGTTTCCGGCGAGTTTGCGGATGCAAGAGTCAAAGAAAGAGGTCTGTCTCCAGGATCTGGTAGTGAAGTCATAAAATCATTGATTGCGCCTGATAGATGATTACTGATCTCGAAGATATGATGTTCGAGCGGTTGAGAGTTTTCCAAAGTAAAAATGGACAAGACTTACCTGACCGTGTTCTTGTGTATCGTGATGGAGTTTCCGAAGTGAGTGAGCGTTAAACCTTTGAAGTGAGGGATTGCCTTGATGAACCATCTCAGAACCAATACCGAACTGTCATGGACAAAGAAGTGCCGCTCATACTTGGCGCGTTCCGTAAAATTGATGTGAATTATCGACCGAAGCTGACCGTTGTAATCTGTGTGCGTTTACTCGATTTATCTCTCCATTTACATTGTTTAGATAGACCCCCAGGGCAAACGACATCGCACTCGCTTCTTCCCTACCCATGCAGAAGATGCTGATGCTAAAGCCAACCCTCTTCCTGGTACTGTCATTGACAGGGGTATTACATCCGTTTACCACTTTGACTTTTACTTGCAGGGTATGAGTCTATCTATTCAGCTTGCAACATGACTAACTTTACGATCCTCATTAGCTCATGGAGCCCTGCACTTTTCTAGCAAACCCACACATTATTTCGTCGTGCACGACGAGATAGGATTTACACCAGATGAACTACAATCTCTGACGAACAACATCAGCTACATGTTTGCTCGTGCCACAAAAGCTGTCAGTCTTGCGTCTCCTGCTTATTATGCCCATCTTGCTTGTGAACGAGGACGATGCTATCTGCATGGAATGTTGCAAGGCGTTCAGAAGGATGGTCAGAAGGATGATCAAACGGCAGCAAGTGAAGATGAAGGGCAAATCCCGTGTGAGGCGATAGAGTCCTGGGGGAAAGGACCAACGGGTCCTAACATAAAAGATATCATGTTCTATCTCTAACTGGCTTTATTTTCAAACTCTGTTCACATACTTTAGCGAAACTTTATTCGTAATCTCGAATGATCAGCTTCAGCACAATGAACTCGAATATTAGAGATGTTGTACATACTCGGAATAGTAGTATTTCTGTCACGATAGTGAGCAGACGCGCGCTCGGCATCTTTTTTTTTTGTTTGCAAAAACATTGTTTATGTGTCTGCTGCCGCTGCCTTGATGCTCATCGAAGCTCAAGAACGGTAGTTCGTCCCAGTTGTCATATTTCTGAGTGTCGTGGGTCCAGATTGATTAACAACACGGATGAGATCATCTTTGCATCTTATGTTAGTGTAAAAGACCCTCGCTCTTTAATTCTTCTTACTCTCCCAGGACAATGACCGTTGAGCTTTCTTCAGATTCGTGTTGTCACCAACAGACCCATGCGATAAATGGCGATTTTTTTTTACTATGTTGTGATCCGTCGTGATGTTATACCGTTTGGGCAGTACTCAAAGAGCAGGCTCTGCAGTGACTACGAATTCTCTAGACTTCAAAGCCATTGAATTATAGTTGAGTTGTAAATAGTTGTAAATATTAGGCAATCGCTCGTGTATGACAATAGGCTCTTTTGCGAGGGTGTTGAAGAGGGTTGACAATCAGTACTTCGTAAAATTCCAGCCATATCTGCAGACAGCACCAGTATAAACTTCAAGCAAATCGGCCAAGACATCGGGTGGCATCTGTGGGGTCCAGTTCCACTTTTTGATGGCTACTCAAAGATATATCATGGAGTACTTTGACCTATCCACCTGGCAAACATTTCACGATTCCTCCAGTCAAATGCTGCAACCCTGGACCACACTCAGCTACAGAAAGCTCTTCAAAACGCGCTCAAATCCAAGGGATACATTCACGGTGATCTTCGAGCCAGCACATCTTATGATACATACCAATGTCTCTGTCTCATGATGCATGGGGATCGGAATGAATAATACACATGGCATATTTCCAAAGTGGTAGGGAGATATTATACTGATCCTGAAAATAATATATACCTTGAGAGTTGCTTGAAATACTCTTTGGTAAAAATTCAAGGTGAGGAAAGAACGATCAAGGAGGATTAATAGGTTATGGCTATTTCCAATTTCGAGTGCTCTAGTGATGCGTTGCTCCCGACGCGATATGACCTGCCTTGCTATTCTGATAGTGGTCGTAACTCTTGGCCCACGCGTAGATAGCATAGCCTGTAGAATAGCAATTTTGGAAAGTTGCGAAACGCTTAGCATGAAGCGAGAATGTTGCGTACCAACACCGAAGGGAACGGCCCAGAATTTGAACTCGCCAGCCATTCGGCGGTAGCCGTTAAACAGATATTCCCGGAACATGTTAGGAGCAGCCTTAGTCTGCCATGGAGAGATAGCTGAACTGCAAGTGTAAGGAGAAGAGATTGAGAGTCGAATGGGAACGAACCATAGGTAATGACACCCTTCTGGGGAGTACCGCGCTTGTCGCCCCACCAGAGATTCTGTTATAAACTTTTCAATATTTCTGACATTTCGTGGTTTTCGAGAATCATACAAAAGTCCTGGCTTTTGTGTTCAAAAATTCAGTCAATACAGGAAAAAAATATGGGTAGGATGATCTTACGTCCAGGCATGCCATCTGCGCGTGCAACTGTGGGCCTCATTGTGAGTAAAAGTGAATTCACGAATAACCAAACAACAACTCCGGACCCGCCCGCGTGGGGGGCCAAATATTGACAAGCAACACATTGTCATCAGCTTGAGAATGACAGCTTAACCAAGATCTTCCTACCTGCTTGTGAGTCGGATCGACAAAGATGTCTTTATAAAAACCTAAACCAACGCACAGTGTAATATACGCCATGATAACCCACCAAACCTTGTATACCCTTGCGAACTCACTTGGTATTCTTGCAATGTTCGTAGTCGTGGGTTACCACATCTTGGCTGTGAATGCACGTTATCTGGAGGAAAATGCGAGTCGAATCTCCCCCAAAGGTGGCTCCGTGATGTGAGTGCAGTCTGTCTATCAAATCATCTATCACCGCGTTCGGAAAACTTAATAATTTGTTCTTACATCATTACAATGCAGGCGATGAAACGTGCGGCTTTCCTGTTTTCTCGTCCCTTCAACTCTGCTTCAAATTCAGACTGTTCTTAGCATCGAGCTGCGAAATTTGTTTTTGATATCAGTCAGTATCCGAACATAGAAGTCATGTTACTAGAAAACTCATGCATGGCTTTTACTATTGTTATTGTTTCCTCAATTCAATTCCAGTGTCTGTATGCTGGTGAAATAACTTGGACAGCACATCGTCCCTCGAGGGCATAGGCACTGATGTCGTCATTGTTCGCTGCCTCTCGTCGTGTCCATCAGTATCTGTTCTATTGAACAGGGTTTGATTCATGAGGCCTCCACAATCTATTTAATGCTAGTCTGGCTAACTTACAAGACAGTATAAAACGTGTTTTCAAAGCCAAGTCATTTGTTCAACACGTTGCATTTGTCTTTACAGCTTCCGAAAGCAATTTGGATGTCTCTAAGCCCCGCTAAAAATAACTTGGTCGTTGTGTGGCCCTGACGAAAATTAGTATGTACGGATTGTGAGTCGATCATGATATTTTTGCTGCCTCGTGGTAAATCACGTTCCGCGGCAGGCAAAATTACAGCACTATGCATGTCAGAGCGTAACTCAATCAGCAAATCGAATTATCAGTACATGCATATGGAACGTTTTCATATCTGGTCAACTTGGCGCTTATTGCCATTCTCACTCTAAACTACATCCATCTGTTTGTATCTCCGCTGCTCTTCGCCTCGTTGACACCAGGACGCAAATCGTTGTGCTACTGAAGCACTCATTGCTGCCTTCATGAATGGGACAATCACAAACGCAGAAAGCTCTTCTGCAGCCAGACCGCATCCTGTTAGTTCCAACCTTACCAGTCATCATACCCTGCATCGGATGCCATCCATGCAGTGGTTGTTCAGAAGCAATATCCCCCGTCACCGTCGTTCAATCCTTGGACCTGACCTACAGAAACGCAATTGGTTTGGAATGGGTGAAGTCCTCAGCGTCCTTGCCAATGTGAGACGATTTCAGTCATTATCGTCCTCCTGAATCTGATTTTATATTGTGATCGTATTCCAGCCGGCAGAGACCGTTCGCTCCTTGACTGAGTCAAAACGACAACTCGCTGAAATTCGTCACGAGCTTGTAGAGGACCGCGAGTATAGTTTCCATCTCAATCACCCATTAACTCGCCTACCTGGATTCTTTCCTAGAAATGCTGAGATGCAAGCACTTGAGCGTGTTTTGGGTGAAGAGCCGACTTTCATGGTCGTCTTGGGCGCTAGTTCTGTTGGAAAGGTTGGTTCAATACAGCCGCTTAGCTGGCGAAAGAAGGCTAATCATCAACTGGTTCCTCGTTCCGTTTCATTGTTTTGGTTATACTCCAGACTGCGCTCCTACGAGAAGTGTTGTCTCAACCGCGATATCATGTCCTACACTTCGATCTTCGTATCGCTGGTTTCGCAGACTTATCAAGCCTGTACATGTGCTTGAGTATCCAGATGGAACAATTTTTTGAAGGGGTAGTGCAAGAAATGGAAGGATATGAGGTATTTCGGAAGGAGGTCTGGGGCTTCAAGGTGTGCTAAATTGTCACAATATCCCAGAAATTTTGTCTCAGATGATATCTGAAAGCGCGATCGCACAGATGTACAAAATCGTCTTGCGGCTTCCAATGACCCCCGAGCCCGAGTTCGAACAAGTGATGTAGCACGATTAATAAATATGTTCCAGGTACAGCATATCCTTTCGTGAAGCTGGAAAAGACTGAAAGGTAAACTGGGTTGTCATAGGTTTCGCTTTCCAGATATCAGGAATTCAATCCCTTTTTGGATAAGGATAAGCATCGGACAACCAGACAAAATTCTGATGCTACCTCTGAAACCACGCATGTGGACCCTCCTCTCACTGCAACCAAGTCGAAGCGACAGTGGTTAAGCAAATTGAAAGGAAAGCAAAAGGACAAACCTCGAGATGCGCCAATGGAAGAGCTCAAATCAAAACAGCGACCAGTCAAAAAAATGCCGGTGTGTGGAACAATTTCTGTAAAGAATGCTCACATGACTTAAACTATACCAAGGTCATTTTCTTCGATGAGGCACATAAACTGTATGCCATCGGGTGTTGTTTCTCATCTAAGTATCTAATCACATTTTCCAGTCCGACGCTCATTAAATCCACGGACACGATAAAATATCTGTTGGAGTCCGTGCTAGTTCTCACAAAACAAGACAGGCTGTGTCATGTCATCCATGCGACAAGTGACCCATTTTATTCAACATGGTTAAGGCAGCTCAACCTCATGCAGCACTGTAGGGTGAGTTCTATTCGAAAGTTCACTTCGTACTTGCCATCTGACTAGTCTGCTTTCACCTTGAGATCATCACCATCGGAGATTGCACCAAAGCCGAAATTCGGACTTTCTTCCGTGATCACCTTATTCCGCGCATTCCAGAGCGTCTCCGCAGTCGCCTCGAATTCGAAGGTCTCTACGAAGCCTATGGCGGGAGGCTTGCACATTGGCAGGATTTCATCACTGATTTCGGTACTTTTTACCTCTTCCACCCAGGTCAAGACTCATGGTACTTCTGCTTGAATAGTCAGCTCTCATGGGCAAATCGATGTTCGATCAAGTTCGCCCTTTCTCCAGGCTCATGCTCTCCTAAATCTCCATATCATCCATTCTTCACAAGCAGCCACTGGTAGCCCTCCAGGTGCCGTGAACTCCGAAAATGGTCACAGCCATACCCGAGGGCCTAGTGAACGAGACGAACGACGAGGCGGTACAGCAAGTCACACCAGCGCTAGTGGTCGCGAATCTCTCCATCCCAATCTTGGGCCCGCTGGACTGAAAATCTATTCGCCAGTCCCTAATGCTGACGAATCCGGGTCTGACTTGTACATGAATGTTCTTGCAAATGATGAACGTTTGGTAGCTATGGTCGCCGGGTATTACTCCTCTGACTTCACAGCAATGCAATTATTGAGGGTAATGAGTCGGCTAACGAAGCCTGATGTGCTTTATCTTCCTTATTT
>Ga0157365_10001270_pt1 | contig 10458 bp, 11 predicted proteins | sample AttsexASBM3_FD_111478 | JGI IMG/M metagenome (GOLD analysis project Ga0157365, IMG submission 111478) | Fungus gardens microbial communities from leaf cutter ant in Ribeirão Preto, State of São Paulo, Brazil - Atta sexdens ASBM3 | ecosystem: Host-associated > Fungi > Mycelium > Unclassified ... | reverse complement strand
TATTTCTTCATTCTCGATGCTATATTCGGCACATCAATAGAGGATATCTGGGTCTTAGTGCTTTTCGGAACCTAATGAACGACGAGCGCGTTCAAGATATTCCTCTGATTCTGGAAACGCCAAGCTTCGAAGCTCCCAGGGAGGTGTGGGCAAAGGAGATTGCTGTTCTTCAACGGTTGTCGGAAACAGTCACAAATTCGACCGAGAATCAGGATGTGCTACGTTCAATTATTGGTGATGCGCGAGATGACGAAACTCTGGTTAACGTGATCACAGATGTGGTGAAGACAATGGAGGGAGCTAAAACTATAAAGACAGCAGGGAAACAAAGGACAAAAGCGGGCAAGCGGAAGAGGGACGAGGATGATACTGATGACGAAGCTGAAGGTCAAGAATAAAGATAGACATTTTCTAGTTCTTTAAGTATTATTACGCCACTCATGCAGGTTATTTGTCCTTCTCTTTAAGGATCATAAGTGTTGAGTGTCGTCCTTCAAGTCTTCTTTGACTCTCCTCTATGTTTCCAAGATACTTTGATTTTTGAATTAACTGTGGTGTATTAAGTTGCCTTTGTTTAACTGTTGGGAGTGACATGTGATGAAAGGACTGGAGTCTCTTAGGAGCAGGACCAAATTTGTGATTACGTCTGCCTCAGACTCACTCATGCTGGCAACAACAATCGTGGCAAGTTAGCTGCAGGAAGTGAAGTTTATACAATGCCGTTTTTCAGATTGAGAGAAGCTTCCAACGACTCCGATAGAACTCAATATTTGTTTAAAGAAATCATAAATAAATAGCAGGTATTATTCTGATGTTCGTTAAGAAGCCTCAAAGACATGTCATGATTGTCACAGCGCAATGCCCCTTCTATACCTTAAAGATCCCCGGCACCTCATACAGCGATTTTGAAAAGACACAACCTTAGGAGGTATATGTTTTGTCCTCATGTATCATCTTTCACTTCATAGCATTCACGACTCAATCCGCAGTATTATAGTCTCGAATAGACCATGTGTCATCAGTATATATAGAGTAGGACTCTAACTTTGGAAAAGAAACTATCTCATTGATCCAATCACTGGATCTTAAGACTAACTATGTAGGACTGAAACTCGAAAAAAACAATGGTCGGGAGCCAAGAAAACGTATTTTCCTACGTGAATCCGAGCATGATGAACTTCAGAGAAATTAAACATAAAATTGAAGTATCAATTGAAATATCCGAACATTGTAATATTCCTGATTACTAATCATTCTACGAGATTAGTTACTTCTTTGTTGTCGTGCTCACCCGTAACGAGTCCTATACTTGAACCTCATGGTCGGGAGATTCTAATCACTAATCGCGTATCGCCACTCTGACCTTGATGTCTCCTCTGCCCAGGTCGAAGTAATTGACCTTGAATTAAGCAATGATAAGGATGATAGTGATATAGAAGTCGTTGGTCCACCCAACCATCAAGAAACCGAATCCAGGGGATTCTCAGACTTCAGTGGATCTGGCGACGAGAAGGAGTGAATATGCGACTAATTGCCCGATTTTCGCCTTGATCTGACTCGTTTTTGAGCCACAGTGATACTGAACCCTTAGAGACTTATATGCGGGATATCCTTGCAGCTGGATCACCTCTGTTGATAAATGGGGTTGACCCATTTGCAGATTTGGACGAGTCACAAATTGATGACATCACTCTTATCCACAAAATCAGGTTTCCCCCTGTCACGGATGTAGAAACCAGGGCAGGAGATGAGAATCCCTCTATCCATGCAGGGAGGTGTATTTCACCGGAAACAAAGTAAGACTGTTCTGAGGCTATGAATATTAATTGACGTTTATTTTATAGTGAAAAACCGGCCGGTCAGGCCTGCATTGCTTCTGAGCAGAACTGTCCCCCCTTGGCAGAAAACAATTGTCATGATGTCGACCTCCTCCTCCACAAGGTGGATAGGATGAGAACGGTAGTAGGAGAGATGAGAGAACGTCTGAAGGGTGTTCTAGAGAGGATGTCAGCAAATGCACAGGAGGTCAGGAACTGGAGGGAGGAGTTGAGAAGAGACTGGCAGAGAAGGGAAGAAGCACGGAAGAAAAGGCAGAGATAAGTGGCTGCTGTTAAATTCGCTATACATTCAAGAATTTGCTTTACATCGTGTCGTCTATTATGCTATGCAGTAGTTGAAGACTAAAAGAGATGTTAAATGCAACCTTTCCACTGCCCGAGAACGAGATATCTCGTGGTCACAAGACACATTATACCTACAACAACAGTGCTCCCTGACAAACTGTCAGAACAGAGCACTTAGGCATTAATTAAAAACTGTACCTGCATAGATTCCAACCGCCTTGAACCCTCCCGTAGCGGCATTAATTGCACCAGATATCGGTGGACCTGCCAACGCGCCGACAGCAGTGATGGTCATGAACATCCCGATCCTCCTTCCAACATCATCTTCGCCTCCGAGATTCATGATTGGAACACATAAGAGAGAAACATACGTCCCAGAGCAGAATCCGTATATGAGTGTGACAACAATGAGGGATGCTGTAGAAGTCGCAAAGGGCCACGCGTATGTTAAGATACCTGCGAACAGTGTAAAGGGAATCATGACATTCAAATGGCCTGGTCGCGCATTGTAAGTAAATTCACTCAATTTTGAGTGAACCAGTAAAATTTTCGCACCTACTCTGTCGGCGAGAAGGCCAGACATCCAGCGGCCGAAGATGGAACTCGCATTTGCGAACGCGACGAAATATGAGGCGAGCTGAGGTGAACTGCCAAGTTGTGTTGCACTTACATTGACATAGGTTAGGACTGGATGCATCTCAATTCGGAAAAACATGCGGCGAAAAGATGGGATTTCTTACGTGTATAGATTCCCAAGAAACAGAAAAAAGAGGAGGCACAATAGACTGTATAGGGTGCGTCCTTGAAAGCTGACAGATTGAGTAGCCCCCCTTTAGCTTTCATGGGGGGGAGGCGTCGTTTCATTGTCTAGGCCTCCAAGATGAGATTTTACATAGTTATTATTGCTATCATGCGTACCAGATTTGCAACCCCAAGCGTCGCAATCAATATGAACCCAACTATCCTTACTGCCCAGGGGAATCTTTGTAAAATGACATGAATGATTTGTGACACAATTTTAGATATGAATGCTTACCCAACACGAGGAATGAGGTTTCTGACGGCAATGGGGATAGTAGTCCCACCAATGGACGAGCCTACCGCCGTAAATCCTAACGCTCGACCTCGTTTCTTCTTGAACCAATGGGCGATAATAGCATTGGCAGGTCCATATACGCCGCCACAGGCAATCTAAAATATCGATATTCCATCATTAAGGAGAGGGGACGCTGTAGGGAGAAAACGCACCCCGGTGGCGAAGCCTTGGCAGAGAAGGAACTGCCAATATTGCGTACACTGAGCGATGAGGAATGTCGCAACAACAAGCAAGACACTGGAGCCAAGAAAGATGGATTGGAAGTACCCGAGGTCAAATAGGCGTCCAACCACAAGGCCCGGTAGGAAAATCAACGAGTACTGAATATGAGAGGAAAATAAGACACCGAAATGAGACGTGTAAAAAATGAATTCACTTGAATGGACCCTATCCACGCTCTGGTTTGGGTAGAGGGAGCTAAGTGGTACTAATGGTGCAGGTATCATAAACCTTACATTGTAGAGGGAGAATACTCATTGAGTAGTGTGTTTTGATAATGCTCTTGAAAGATCTAGATATGTTATGGGCGATGGATAATCATGATTAGGGCAGGTAGACATACTCCCCAAGAGTTGACATATCCAAATCTGCTTTGAATTCGCAAGGTATACTTAGCCAATCATGTCAATGACTCACGTCGAATAACAATTACACATACTCTGTCAAAGTCTGGGTTCAGACACGAAGTATAAAAGCAAAGGGAAAAAAAATGACATACACCAAGGACTACAAGCCAAGCTCGCAGTCCACCATCCGGAAATACGGGATCTATTGCTACTTTTAGTTCTTCTCTCTGGTTTTCCGGAGACTTTTCACTAGCTGGTTCTTTCAAAGACATAGGGAACGGTATCTAGAAGGAGGAAGCTGAAAGAGCTTTAGTGAGATCAGCACCACAGCATTTTGTAGAGATGAAGGCTGGATACGAGGATATACGGATAAGTGCGGATCATGCAAAGTGATCATGGAAGGAATTGCAGTATCTTCTCGAACTGACCGCTTCGTCAGATCGAAGTCGCAATGTGGCACGATTTTCGACAAATCATAGAAATTCTGCAACTCACTTGTATGAAGATGAATCGAAAAAAACAAAGCTGAGGCTGGCAGTGAGAGGGCGTCAAATTTCGAGTAAGTCGTCGTTAATCTAGAAATAGAGGTGCAAAACCTCGCGAGATCGTTGATTACCCTATAATGCGTTTCAATCTCGTTGCAGCCGCGTGGCTCCTGCTTCTTTGTCCGTATCCTCTGAGATACAAGTGAATCACGACGGATGATGAGGATCCGGTGTTTGCTGAGTAGATGATAGTAGATGATAATATGACTCAGTGCGAAGGAATGTTATTTTTCCCAGAAGCCGAAAGGCCGGAGGACTTTCCGTATGATTGTGCCTTGTGGCCTGCCGCAAAGCCGGCGAAGACCGTCTCCGCGGGAAATAAGTAGTGAATCATTTATTATAACAGATTCCTGTGACAGAGCTTTATCTTAGATATTCCCACAGTATCACCAAAAGAAGAACTCCCAAAAATTGTGGTTAGCAAATCAACGCACCGACTCACTCGTCAGAAAAGAAGTTTGGCGAATTATTCTTACGATATCATTTCTCCTTATCTCGCACCCATAACATAGGCTGTAATGGCATTCGGTATGTATTGCTCTCTCTTGTCTCATCTCCTTCATGGTGATTTTATTCAGGTGCACCAGGTGGACGAGGTGGATTTGCTGGTCGTGGCGGAGGAAGGGGAGCTGGTGGAGGCCGAGGTGGTCCGCGAGGCGGAGTGGGTGGCCGCGGTGGTGGCCGAGGTGGTCGTGGTTCGTGCATTTTCTAAGCTATCTGCTTATCTTTCATATTCGTATTCCCAGGTGGACCTGCTCGCGGGGGTCGTGGTGCAGCTCGTGGTGGAGGACGAGGTGCTAGAGGGGGTATTCGTGGCGGCCGTGGTGGAGGCGGCAGAGGCGGGGCAAAAGGTGGTTCGAATGTCATTATCGAGCCACACAGACATCCAGGTGTATTCATTGCCAAGGGTAAAGAGCAGATGCTCGTCACAAGAAATCTCGTCCCAGGTGAATCTGTTTATGGTGAAAAACGCATCACTGTTTCTGTTGAGGGTGCAGGGACGGGATCAGGTGAGGAGGCCGCAAAAATCGAATATAGAGTGTGGAATCCTTTCAGGTCTAAGCTGGCTGCTGGTGTACTTGGGGGTGTGGAAGACACGTATATTCATCCAGGCTGTAAGGTTTTGTACCTTGGCGCTGCGAGCGGCACGAGTGTTTCTCATGTTGCGGATATTGTTGGGCCTGTGAGTGTTCTATTCTATGTGATGTGGTCAAGTTGGCAGAAGATGACATTTGGGTATTCGGGTCTAGGAGGGAACAGTGTATGCAGTTGAATTCTCGCTGCGTTCAGGTCGTGATCTGATTAATATGGCCAAAAAGCGTACAAATGTCATTCGTACGACTTTTCATTCTCCATCAACCTAACCAGAAATTACTGACTAATAACTTTTCAAACTGGCAGCCATAATTGAAGATGCACGACTTCCAAACAAATACAGAATGCTTCTCTCCCTTGTCGACGCAATTTTTGCTGATGTCGCACAACCTGACCAGGCTCGTATAGTCATTCATAACGCACAACATTTCCTCAAGGACGGTGGACACGTTATTATATCGATAAAAGCAAGCTGTGTGGACTCCACTATTCCCCCAGAAATGGTGTATGCCAAGCAAGTAGAAGAGTTGAGGCAAAGCCAGTTCAAGCCTATCGAACAGGTGACGCTCGAGCCTTATGAGCGTGACCATGCCATGGTTACAGGTGAGCGTTGTCTTGGATTGTAAATTTGTTTGCTGATGGATCTGTAGCTCGGTATCAACGACATACGAAAGGGTGAGAGACGTACGCTGTGTAGTTTTGATTTCGATTCTCCATGTCTGATCTGTGTAATTCAAAAGCTCGTAGGAGCATTTATCTGCATGTCAGTTTCTGAAAAGAAAAACATCTCTCGCCAGTCTCGACTGGAAAACAAGCTCATTTTCCCTAAAATATCCAGTTTGAAGACGCGCATTATACAGTATATGAATGACATATGATCCTTGTTGTGAAAGTGGAGGGCATGAAAACAGTCCAGACGACATGATCCTCTTTATCCCGACAAGTCATGAGGATACAGCGTCAGTGCAAAAATGTCTGGATTCTTGGACACAGGTTTCCTTACCACGCTATCTATAGCCGTGTTGAATGCTCACCGAAGGGTAAAAAGAAGCACAGATGCTGTGGAACACACTTTTCATCCAGTCTACTGTCATTACTACGTGAGGGTCAACTTTTTCAAAGTCTGCGTCTCACCTTGCATACTCATATACATCGAGGGAAGGTATGGAAATTGTTAATTAGTCACTTACTACTGTTGCTGATATCAGGTCGGATCGCTGCCCCTCATAGGGCCACTGTAACCCGGGTGGTCGTCCAAAATACAGGGCATCTGCATTCGACAAGGATAGAGGTATGCTTGGGATCGTTGGATGTTCTCTTTCGATCCTTGAGAAACTAATTCAGACCCTACTACCAGACGCCCGCCTTTGAATCCAGCCATGCAAATGGGCGCACATTCATGGTTTTGGGGTGCACATGATTTTACGGTCAGTAATCCAATCATGGTTTCCAATGACGTTGCACTCGAAACAGAACGGAAGAGTCAGTACGATCTTTTGCATCGAACGAGTCCTCGATTGACTCGAACCCTCCAGTGATGAAGCGCCTCGAAAAGAAAGCACTTGTGGATGCCACATATAATTCTGCGGCCAGACATTATACCACTCCCCAGTGCCACCCAGAGACCCGCGTGTCACTCAGAAAGAGAATAGAAACTTGGCTCCTCGACATAGACCGAGAAGAGCCGCTATTATGGCTGTATGGACCTGCAGGTGTCGGAAAGTCTGCCATCGCTCAAAACCTCATGGAATATTGTGCCATGAATGATATCCTAGCAATAGGGATTTTCCTATCCAGGGCCAACAAGTATGATGACCCCAATCGGATCATTCCCTCCTTTTCCCATCAACTTGCCATCGCACACCCTGTATATCGTCGAACGATCACGAATATTCTGAACAATGACCCCACTATCCTGGAAAAACGAATACCAGACCAGTTTGAGCAACTGCTTGATAAGCCCGCGAACATCCTTCTCAATGATGACCCGCCTGTGTCACTCAGTCCCATCCTGTTCCTCCTAGACGGTCTCGACGAATGCCACACGAAATCTGCTCAGCGAGAGCTGATTGGTCTCGTAGCATCTTTCGCTTCGAGATGCAAGGCGCGACACCTCCCATTTGCCTGTGTCATCATCAGTCGTCCAGAATGGCAGATCGTGTCAGCTTTTAGCCAACTGGAGCCAAAGGTCAAAATACTGAGAGAAGAGCTCCGAATGGATACATTCTGTGCCGTCCAAGACGTTGAACGGGTATTACAGGCAGAATTTGAGGACATTAGGAAAAAGACGTTCCCGCTCGGCACGCGGTGGCCGGCTGAAGAAAAAATGGAAAAAATTAAGAAGGCAGCTTCTGGAAATATGCTATTTGCTTCCATTGTGACCAAATTCACGGACGGTGATGATCCAGATGGCCAACTCGATCTCTGCTTGAAGTCCATACAAGGCAAACTGACGTCTGATGAGCAGAATCCTTTAGACTCCCTTGCAGCACTTTACGAAGGAATGCTTCGCAATATTCCAATCAGACTTCTCCCAACGACCTTAAAGATTTTGTACCTTGAGATCATTGTGCGAGACAATCGGAAGCCTCCCATGATCGTATTGACTGGGAAGATTTCGGCAAAATTTCTTGATATTGATGGTCTAACATACTGTGCATGCTTGAAAGGACTTCATTCAATTCTCAATGTGCCGTCGGATCCTGACAACTCCCTTCATTTCACTCATATGACGTTCGTGGATTATGTGAAGGTTGCGATTCGGATGGGAACTTTTGGTTTATGTGAACCAGAAATGATCAAGGATATACGAGGGAGGTGCATTGACTGGAATAACAAACTCAAGATAATGAGGAACACAAGAAGTGAGTTCTTTCAGTGATACAAATTTTGTGATTATGCTCATTGCGTCTCAGAGGATTCTCCATTCAGCGAGGACATTATAGATAGAGTTCGGATGTTTTCGTGGAGGATCCTATTTAAGCTCTGGGATGACCTGATTCTCGATGGGGAGCCCTTAGAACTTCAAGAACTACGAGATTTTATGTTCATCAATTTACCACGTAATCTCACGGTCCCCTGGTTGTGGGTGTTCATGATTGATGCGATTCAGAATATGTTCAATTATGTGGGTCGATTTGCATAGCTCTATGAATTTTATACGCTGACAACGAAATTAGCAAAATGAGAACCAAACTCCAGTGGGGGACTGTGTTGTACGTACCATGCCAGTATATCAAACCGACTACGAGCTCTTAGAAAAGTACAAATCATTGATCGGGGCATGGGGCGCCTCAACGGAAGCATTCGATCTGACCACACCGGACTCTCTGGGTAGCCTAGATCTAATGTTTTATTCGGCAGCTGATCTATTCGACGACTTGGATGCCGCTCGACTTGTCTCAAGGATCCAATGGCTCCCGAGGCTAAGACATTTATTCCTGGGCTACGGAGAGAACACAGTTCTTGTGATTCCCTACTCTCTGGGAATTAGGAGAGGTTTCTATTGGCGATGGGTTATCGAGAACACCATGCCTGGTACTTCCCATAATGATGTCCTCCGTCTGTGCTCGCAAGCATTCGATATTGAAGTTAATTCTGAATCGGTCGAGCCCATAATCCAATCCAATTCTCTTCATTGCACCCTTGGTTCCTTTATTGCCGATGCTCAGTCGGATCCTTTAACCCGACTCGAAGTTACTACCGGCGTACTCTCTGCCGCCCCAGATTCGTCGGAAATCCTTCGTAGCCTTTTGGAATACACATTTCGTGATGTTCCGTGTGAAGTCCAGTTGGTTGCTCATAAGGTCCTGGCGTTCTTGCTTTCTATCAATGATGATATCATCTTGTTGAACTTCGAGGCCCTCGAAGAGGCACTGCATTTGGATCATTCAACCCTCAGTAAGGCCATCAAACGACTACGTCCATTCATATTTGTGTGGTCTCCCCCATCAAACCCTGAAAGAGTTTTCCTACGTTGGCAAAAGCAGCTTTGTCATTTGCAAGAGCGTAGAAAATACCCTCTTTTGGACCAGGGATGCCAGGAAGTGTTCCTGTTCTGGATACGCTTTAGAACTTCTTGTTTACCTGGTTTTGGTGGTTTAGGGGTTGATGGAGGGCGGTTCCTGGAGTATGCTTTCAATGCAGTAAGTTTCATACATACCAGCAGTGGACTCGCTACAGTACTGGAAGAGCTTCGCAACTTTCCATTCGCCCAATTCGCACTGCAAGAAAATGAGTTGAATAAGTCTCGAGGTTTAAAGGCAATGATCTATCAATTGTTTCACCTGGTGAGTCCCATCTTGAAAGATTTGAGGGTCAGGTGACTGATAGTCAATGAAGGCATCTGTGATAGGGCCGGTCGTGAGGAATGAACCAATTTATGAAGAAGATCGTCTGCTTATTGAGAAATGGGAGAGGATGGGCCATGACTTTGAACTTCAGAAATTCACCATTGTGAGTAGCTTGCCACTTTGCGAGATGTATTCATACTTACACCACCATTAGAGTGAACTTCCCATGAGCTTGTCAGGCTGTGCCCTTATATCATTACATACCGATATGATCCAGTCAATGGAACAATATCGCATTTGCCTGATTGGTGAGGGACAGAACAGTTGCTTACTTGTGACATGGCATTAGGAATAATTTAAGAGACTTTGTGCTGTAGATACAGACTACAAGTTGTTTCTCCTTTCTATTTTCTCCAGTCATTCATTTTGAGTTATTATTTATGCATATCACTTCTTGTTATGGCACAACAGCTGCACAGAGTTATCATTTTCATTATCGTTACTATGCAAGGGTCCCACACGTACTGACAAACGGACGATACATTAAGAATACCAAGAACACCAATTAATTACCTGTCAATTGTTCTTACAACTAACATAGAATAAGTAAATTACCACTCCTCTCCTTTGCCCACTTGTTCATCGTTTCTACCGATGAGAACCGATCCGCTTCAAGTTGGCTAATAGATGTTCCAAGTCTATACCAGTCATTAGTCAACGTAAAACGGAAGAGCATAATTT
>Ga0157365_10001267_pt1 | contig 10469 bp, 8 predicted proteins | sample AttsexASBM3_FD_111478 | JGI IMG/M metagenome (GOLD analysis project Ga0157365, IMG submission 111478) | Fungus gardens microbial communities from leaf cutter ant in Ribeirão Preto, State of São Paulo, Brazil - Atta sexdens ASBM3 | ecosystem: Host-associated > Fungi > Mycelium > Unclassified ... | reverse complement strand
GCCGGTCATTGGTGGTCGCGTAAGTGTGCCCTTTGGCAATCGCAGGATGATCGGCATTGTGGTCGCCCTGCGTGAGAGCAGCGATCTGCCCGAAGGACAGCTCAAGCGCGTCATTGAGGTGCTCGATAGCGAGTCACTCTATCCCTCTTCGCTGTGGCGCATCCTTAACTGGGCCGCCAGCTACTATCACTCTCCCCAGGGCGAAGTGCTGAACCATGCCATCCCGGTATTGCTGCGTCAGGGCAAACCCGCGCAGGATAACCCGTTATGGCGCTGGGAAATTACCGAGCAGGGCCGGGCGACCACGCCGGAGAGTTTAAAGCGCGCGCCCAAACAGCAGCAGGCGCTGGCTGCCCTGCGTCAGCAGCCGCTCTATCGCCATCAGGTCAGCGAACACGACCTGACGGAGGCGACGCTTCAGGCTCTGCGCGCCAAAGGGCTGTGCGAGCTGTATGAGCATCAGCCGCAGCGGCACGACTGGCGAACCACCTTCGCCGTTAAAGGCGAACGCCTGCGTCTGAATACCGATCAGGCGATGGCGGTCGGTGCAGTTCGGGCAGATGACGAACATTACGCCGCCTGGCTGCTGGCGGGCATCACCGGTTCCGGCAAAACGGAGGTTTACCTCAGCGTGCTGGAGAATGTGCTGGCACGGGGAAAACAGGCGCTGGTGCTGGTCCCGGAGATCGGCCTGACCCCGCAGACCATTGCCCGTTTCCGGGAGCGTTTTGATGCGCCGATTGACGTGCTGCACTCCGCCTTAAACGACAGTGAGCGGCTGGCCGTCTGGTTACGTGCGCGGCGCGGGGAAACGGCAATTGTGATTGGCACCCGCTCGGCGCTGTTTACCCCGCTGGCCCGGCCGGGGGTCATCATCATTGATGAAGAGCACGACAGCTCTTACAAGCAGCAGGAGGGCTGGCGCTATCAGGCGCGCGATCTGGCTGTGTTTCGCGCCCATGAAGAAAATATCCCGATTGTAATGGGATCGGCGACGCCCGCGCTGGAGACGCTGCACAATGTGCGCAGCGGCAAGTATCGCCAGCTCGACCTGACCAAGCGCGCAGGCAATGCCAGACCGGCGCTGCAACAGCTGATCGACTTAAAAGGTGTGCAGTTGATCGGCGGCCTGGCACCGGGCCTGATTAGCAAAATGCGTCAGCATCTGCAGGCGGATAATCAGGTGCTGCTGTTTCTTAACCGCCGCGGCTTTTCGCCCGCCCTGCTCTGTCACGACTGCGGCTGGATTGCCGAGTGTCACCGCTGTGACCGCTACTACACGCTGCATCAGCATCATCGCCAGCTGCGCTGCCACCACTGCGACAGCCAGCGTCCGCTTCCTCATCAGTGCCCGCAGTGTGGCTCGACTCACCTGCTGCCGGTCGGTGTCGGCACGGAACAGCTGGAACAGCAGCTCGGCACGCTGTTCCCTGGCGTGCCGGTGTCGCGAATCGATCGTGATACCACCAGCCGTAAAGGGGCGCTGGAGCAGCATCTGGCCGATGTGCATCGCGGAGGCGCGCGCATTCTGGTTGGTACTCAGATGCTGGCGAAGGGCCACCACTTCCCTGACGTGACGCTGGTGTCGCTACTGGATGTCGATGGGGCGCTGTTTTCCGCCGATTTCCGGGCGGCGGAGCGCTTTGCTCAGCTCTACACCCAGGTCGCCGGGCGCGCCGGGCGTGCCGGTAAGCAGGGCGAAGTCCTGCTGCAGACCCACCACCCGGAACATCCGCTGCTTCAGACCCTGCTGCACCAGGGCTATACGGCGTTTGCGCAGCAGGCACTGCTGGAGCGCCAGGCGGTTCACCTGCCACCCTGGAGCCGCCATGCGCTGTTTCGCGCTGAAGATATGGATAATCAGCAGGCAGCTGAATTTCTGCAACAGCTTCGTAACCTGCTGGAGGCCAGTCCGCTCAACGATCAGGCCATGTGGTTTATGGGGCCGGTCCCGGCCCTGCAGCCAAAACGCAGCGGCCGCTGGCGCTGGCAACTGCTGGTTCAGCACCCTTCCCGGCAGCGTCTGCAGCAGTTGCTGAGCAGTTCGCTACCGCTGATTTCCACCCTGCCCGCCGCGCGCAAAGTGAAATGGACGCTGGATATTGACCCTACCGAGAGCTGATCTCCGCTGACGTTGCGAGCCAGATCGAAAAATGTCGCATAAGTCACAATTTTTATGCAAATTAAGTAACAACCAGCCACGCAATCGTTAACAATGTGGCTGGTTTGCCTCTGAGCAGGCAAAAACAGAATCGAACACGCCATAATGCGTCAGGAGCATGTGTTGGAGCAGAATCAACAACCGCCCGCCGCCACGATGAAGGATGTCGCGGAACATGCGGGTGTCTCAACCGCCACCGTATCGCGTGCGCTGATGAATCCGGAGAAAGTTTCTGCGGCCACCCGACAGAAAGTCGAACAGGCCGTTGCCGCCGTCGGCTATGCAGCACATGGTCCCACACGCAACGCGCGTCGCAATGAGACCCGAACCATCCTCGTCATTGTCCCTGATATCTGCGATCCCTTCTTCAGTGAAATCATCCGCGGCATTGAAGTCACGGCAGCCGAAGAGGGTTATCTGGTGCTGATTGGCGACTGCGCTCATCAGAATCAGCAGGAGCGAACCTTTCTCAACCTGATGGTGACACGCCAGATAGATGGCATGGTCCTGCTGGGCTCACAGTTGCCCTTCGATGCCGGCATTGATGAGCAGCGCAACCTGCCGCCGATGGTGATGGCGAATGAGTTTGCGCCCGAAATGTCACTGCCCTCCGTGCACATCGACAACCTGACCGCCGCGTTTGAAGCGGTTAATCATCTGCTGCAGTTAGGTCACACACAGATTGCCTGCATCGCCGGGCCGGAAGAGATGCCGCTCTGTCAGTATCGGTTACAGGGCTATGTCCAGGCGATGCGGCGCAGTGGCCTGACGGTCGATCCCACCTATATTGTGCGCGGCGATTTCACCTTCGAAGCGGGCGTTGCCGCGATGAATCAGCTGATGACCCTGCCGCAGCCACCGCGCGCGCTGTTCTGCCACAGCGACATTATGGCGCTCGGGGCGATGAATCAGGCCCGACGCTGCGGGCTGCGGATACCTGACGATCTCTCTGTGGTGGGATTTGATGACATCGAGTTGTCGCGCTACTGCGAGCCGCCGCTGACTACCGTTACCCAGCCGCGTTATCAGATCGGCCGGGAAGCGATGCTGCTGCTGCTGGATGAGCTGAATGGCAAACGGGTCATCAGCGGTTCGCGGCTACTGGACGCGGGTCTGACCATTCGGGGCAGCACGGCGCGCGCAAAAAAGCGTGAAAAATAAGCGTATTCGCCGCGCTTTTTCAGTAGATTCTTAAAGCGAACACTGCTGGTCAAAGTTCCGACCCTTGAGTAACATGGCGGACTCCTTGCCGGGCGCGTAAAAATCATCATTTCGCCCATCTGGCACTATTTTTGAAGGGTATAAGAACGAGAGTGGCACAAAAAGATTACGTAGGCCGCGGGCGTTCAACAGGGACGCGTCGCAAAAAAAGCCCCAGCCGCGGCAAGAAGAGCAAAGGCGGTTCGGGAACATCCAAACTGATGATTGTACTGGCGGTCGCCGTGCTGGTGACCTTTGCCGGTGGTTTATGGTTCCTGGCGCATCACAAGAAAGAAGACGTGCCGGTCATTACGGATCATAAAGCCAACGGCAATGGCTTACCGCCGAAGCCCGAAGAGCGCTGGAAATATATTAAAGAGCTGGAGAACCGTCAGGTTACCGTGCCGACCCCTATCGAACCCTCTTCAGGTGGCGAGGTGAAGTCGCAGACGCAGCTGACTGACGAGCAGCGTCAGCTGCTGGAGCAGATGCAGGCGGATATGCGCCAGCAGCCAACGCAGCTGAACGAAGTGCCGTGGAACGAACAGACACCGGCGCAACGTCAGCAGACGCTGCAGCATCAGCAGCAGTTACAGCAGCTGCAACGCCAGCAGCAGCAATTCCAGCAACAGCAGCAACATCAGCAGCAGCAGGTTCAGCAACAACAGCTGCAGCAGCAACGTCAGCAGTTGCAGGCTCAACAGCAGCAACAGCGCCAGCAGCAGTTGCAGCAGCAACAACAGCGTCAGCAGCAGCTGCAGTTACAGCAGCAACGTCAGCAGCAGCAGCAGCAGCAGCAGCAGCAGCAGCAGCAGCAGCAGCAGCAGCAGCAGCAGCAGCAGCAGCAAAATGTTCAGCGCCAGACGCAGCCTGCGCCAGTTACGCGAGAACCCGAGGTGCAGTCAAAACCGCAGGAGACCGCGAAAGCGAAACCGGCGGAGAAAGCCTCTTCGCAGCGCTGGATGGTACAGTGCGGGTCATTCAAAGGCACCGACCAGGCGGAGTCAGTGCGTGCCGGTTTAGCCTTTGAAGGATTTGAAAGCCGCATTACGACCGGTGGCGGCTGGAATCGCGTGGTGATTGGTCCGTATAAAGATCGCGCCTCTGCGGACAGCACACTGAAGCGTCTGCGCAGTTCCGGCCACTCCGGCTGCATTCCCCTCTCAATCGGGGGTTGAAACCCGTCAAACCCGCCCCATATCTGTTGCATGATACTCCGCGCCCCGTGCGCGGAGTCCTTTTCCGACTGCAACAAGGGGTCTGCCCGTGACAACAATAGTAAGTGTACGACGCAACGGCCAGGTAGTGATTGGCGGTGATGGCCAGGCTACGCTCGGCAATACCGTGATGAAAGGCAACGTTAAAAAAGTGCGTCGTTTATACAACGATAAGGTGATTGCCGGATTTGCTGGCGGCACCGCAGACGCCTTCACCCTGTTTGAGCTTTTCGAACGTAAACTGGAAATGCATCAGGGCCACCTGGTGAAAGCCGCGGTGGAACTGGCTAAAGACTGGCGTACTGACCGTATGCTGCGTCGGCTTGAAGCCCTGCTGGCGGTCGCGGATGAGTCCGCCTCACTGATCATCAGCGGTAATGGTGATGTAATTCAGCCTGAAAACGATCTGATTGCCATCGGCTCCGGCGGACCTTTCGCCCAGGCCGCGGCACGTGCGCTGCTGGAGAATACCGACATGGGCGCGCGCGACATCGTTGAGAAGTCGCTGAACATCGCAGGCGATATCTGCATCTACACTAACCATAACGTTAATTTCGAAGAATTAACCTCCAGGGCGTAAAGGTATAACTATGTCTGAGATGACTCCACGCGAAATCGTCAGCGAACTGAACCGCTTTATTATCGGCCAGGACAGCGCCAAGCGCGCCGTGGCTATTGCACTGCGCAACCGCTGGCGTCGCATGCAGCTGGATGAAGAGCTGCGCCATGAAGTGACTCCGAAAAACATCCTGATGATCGGACCGACCGGTGTCGGTAAAACAGAGATCGCCCGTCGTCTGGCTAAACTGGCGAATGCGCCCTTTATCAAGGTCGAGGCGACCAAATTTACCGAAGTGGGTTATGTCGGTAAGGAAGTCGATTCGATCATTCGCGACCTGACCGACTCCGCCATTAAGATGGTGCGCAGCCAGGCGATTGAAAAAAACAAATACCGTGCAGAAGAGATGGCTGAAGAGCGCATCCTGGATGTTCTGATTCCGCCAGCCAAAAACAACTGGGGCCAGTCAGAGCAGAGCGCGGAACCTTCTGCAGCGCGTCAGTCGTTCCGTAAAAAACTGCGCGAAGGTCAGCTGGATGACAAAGAGATTGAGATCGACCTGGCCGCCAGCGGTCCGGGCGTCGAAATCATGGCGCCTCCGGGAATGGAAGAGATGACCAGCCAGCTGCAGTCGATGTTCCAGAACCTCGGCGGCCAGAAGCAGAAACCTCGCAAGCTGAAGATCAAAGAAGCGATGAAGCTGCTGATCGAAGAAGAAGCGGCAAAACTGGTGAATCCGGAAGAGCTTAAACAGGACGCCATCGATGCCGTCGAGCAGCACGGTATCGTGTTTATCGATGAGATCGACAAAATCTGTAAGCGCGGCGGCCAGAATGCTGGCGGTCCGGATGTGTCACGCGAAGGCGTTCAGCGCGACCTGCTGCCGCTGGTGGAAGGCTGCACGGTCTCAACCAAACACGGTATGGTGAAAACGGACCACATTCTGTTTATCGCTTCGGGCGCGTTCCAGGTTGCCAGCCCGTCCGATTTGATCCCGGAACTGCAGGGTCGTCTGCCTATCCGCGTTGAACTGCAGGCGCTGACCGTGAATGATTTCGAACGCATTCTGACCGAGCCTAATGCGTCGGTAACCGTGCAGTACAAAGCGCTGATGAATACCGAAGGCGTGAATATTGAGTTCACCGAGGATGGTATCCGCCGGATCGCTGAGGCCGCATGGCAGGTTAACGAAACCACCGAAAACATCGGTGCGCGTCGTCTGCATACCGTACTGGAACGTCTGATGGAGGATATCTCCTATGACGCCAGCGATCGTCACGGTGAATCGGTCACCATCGATGCTGACTATGTGGGCAAACATCTGGATGAACTGGTGGCTGACGAAGACCTGAGCCGCTTCATTCTCTGATTCACGGATGTCGCACTTTTCAGAAGCCCAGCCGAACCGGCTGGGCTTTTTTATGCATGTTCTTGATCGAACGATGCTTTTTTCAGGGTGATGATTTTGCCAACAATCTGCATATAGCGATATACTTAGCATTCCTGTGGCAAACAGACGAAACCCTTATGAAATACGATACATCTGAACTCTGCGACATCTACCATGAAGAAGTGAATGTGGTTGAACCGCTTTTTTCAAACTTTGGTGGGCGCACTTCATTCGGTGGTCAGATTACCACAGTGAAATGCTTTGAAGACAACGGCTTACTCTACGATCTGCTGGAAGAAAATGGCCGCGGTCGGGTGCTGGTGATTGATGGCGGCGGTTCCGTACGTCGGGCGCTGGTGGATGCGCAGCTGGCACGTCTGGCAGCCACTAACGAGTGGGAAGGCCTGGTCATCTACGGGTCAGTACGTCAGGTTGACGAGCTGGAAGAGCTGGAAATTGGCATTCAGGCGATTGCCGCCATTCCGGCCGGCGCGGCGGGTGAAGGGATTGGCGAAAGCGATGTGCGCGTCAATTTCGGCGGCGTGACCTTCTTTTCCGGTGACCATCTCTATGCCGACAATACCGGTATCATTCTGTCAGAGGATGCGCTGGACCTCGAATAAGGTCCGACAGCAACCGGGAGCAGACATGAAAACGGGTGCCTGAGCACCCGTTTTTCACATCAGCTGAGGCTTCAAACCTCTTCCATTTTTCCCAGCAGTGCGCGCAGACGTTCCTGCCAGACGTGCTGCTCTTCTTTCAGGTGCTGATTTTCACGCATCAGCGCATCGTGGTTGCCCGCGACTTGTTGCGCATCGTTACGCAGTGAGTTGTTCTGCTCTTTCAGCTCTTCGATTTCCATCTGCAACAGGGTGATGGTATCAATCGCCTGCTGTACTTTCGCTTCCAGTTTCTCAAACACTTCAAATGACATCTTTCTGACCTCTCCTAAATTCCTGCAAGGCGTTGATGATGCCAGCGCTAGCCAGCAACGTTGTCCCGATTGTATGTACCCTCACCCCGCAAGTCCAGCAACGCGGGCGCGCCGGGCGTAGTCTGTAACACTTTTCAGTCTATGCCTGAATTTATGCTGTGCTCCGATCAACGGCACACAGAGATCTCTCCGCCACGCCCGCTATCCGGCGCATTTAAGGGCGAAAGAAAGCCGGAATACGCGAAAACGCGCATTTTTATGACACAGTACACAAAAAATGATTTCGCTATTTCTCGTTTATGTTCGTTAACGATAAATTCACACCAACCCTACAATAAAGCTGGGCGACTCATGGAATGAGAACAAAAACTGATAAAATTTAACCTCGCTTCAGGAACCACTATTATGAGTCAGACAACTAACACGCTCAAAGGTCAGTGTATTGCCGAATTTCTGGGGACAGGCTTGATTATTTTCTTCGGCGCGGGCTGTGTGGCCGCACTGAAACTCGCCGGTGCCGCATTCGGTCAGTGGGAAATCTGCATCATCTGGGGGCTGGGCGTTTCCATGGCCGCCTACCTCACCGCAGGCATTTCGGGTGCGCACCTGAACCCGGCCATTACCGTGGCGCTCTGCCTGTTTGCAAATTTTGAAGGACGTAAAGTTCTGCCTTACATCATCTCACAGGTTGCCGGCGCCTTTTGTGCCGCAGCGCTGGTCTATGGCCTCTACTACAGCCTCTTTATTGACTATGAGCAGAGCCATCAGATGGTGCGCGGCACGGTTGAGAGTCTCGACCTGGCGGGCATCTTCTCAACCTATCCTAACCCGCACATCGGTGTCGGTCAGGCATTCCTGGTTGAGATGGTCATCACGGCGGTACTGATGGCGGTCATCATGGGTCTGACGGATGACGGTAACGGCATCCCACGCGGCCCACTGGCACCCCTGCTGATCGGCCTGCTGGTCGCGGTAATTGGTGGCGCAATGGGTCCGCTGACCGGCTTTGCCCTGAACCCGGCACGTGATTTCGGACCGAAGATTTTCGCATGGCTGGCAGGCTGGGGTAACGTTGCCTTCACCGGCGGTCGTGACATCCCTTACTTCCTCGTACCGATTTTTGGTCCGCTGGTCGGTGCCTGCCTGGGTGCCGTAGGTTATCGCGCACTGATTGGCCGCTATCTGCCAGGCACCGCGAAGGAACCTGCCAGTGTTCCTGCAGACAAACCGGTTGCACGCGCTCAGCAGCGTAAAGCGTAAGTTTCACCTTTTATCATCAGGACTGAATTTATGACTACCACAGATAAAAAATACATTGTCGCGCTCGATCAGGGCACAACAAGTTCACGCGCCGTGATCCTCGATCACGACGCCAACATCGTCGCCGTCTCGCAGCGTGAATTTACCCAGATCTACCCGAAAGCGGGCTGGGTTGAGCATGATCCGATGGATATCTGGGCCTCTCAAAGCTCCACGCTGGTTGAAGTGCTGGCACACGCCGATATTCGCTCCGATGAAATTGCCGCTATCGGTATCACCAATCAGCGCGAAACCGCTATCGTCTGGGACAAAGAGACCGGTAAGCCGGTCTATAACGCCATCGTCTGGCAGGATCCCCGCACCGCAGACTACTGTAACAAACTGAAGAAAGAGGGACTGGAAGAGTATATCCAGCACACCACCGGTCTGGTGATTAACCCCTACTTCTCCGGCACCAAAGTGAAGTGGATCCTCGATAACGTTGAAGGCGCGCGTGAGCGTGCGAAACGTGGCGAGCTGCTGTTCGGCACCGTTGATACCTGGCTGGTCTGGAAAATGACCCAGGGCCGCGTGCATATCACCGATTACACCAACGCCTCCCGTACCATGATGTTCAACATTCACAAGCTGGAGTGGGATCAGCGCCTGCTGGATATCCTGGATATCCCGCGTGAAATGCTGCCGGAAGTGAAATCGTCGTCTGAAGTCTATGGTCAGACCAACATCGGCGGTAAAGGCGGCACGCGTATTCCTATCGCCGGTATTGCCGGTGACCAGCAGGCGGCGCTCTATGGCCAGCTCTGCGTCCAGCCTGGCATGGCGAAAAACACCTACGGCACCGGCTGCTTTATGCTGATGAACACCGGTACTGAAGCGGTAACCTCAACGCATGGCCTGCTGACCACCATCGCCTGTGGCCCGCGTGGTGAAGTGAACTATGCGCTGGAAGGGGCGGTGTTCATCGGGGGTGCCTCGATTCAGTGGCTGCGCGATGAGATGAAGCTGATCAGCGATGCCGCTGACTCCGAATACTTTGCGATGAAAGTGAAAGATACCAACGGCGTCTACATGGTGCCGGCATTCACCGGTCTGGGCGCACCTTACTGGGACCCGTATGCCCGTGGCGCGATCTTCGGTCTGACGCGCGGTGCGAACGCTAACCACATCATCCGCGCCACGCTGGAGTCGATTGCTTATCAGACCCGCGACGTTCTGGAAGCGATGCAGAACGATGCGAACACCCGTCTGCAGGCGCTGCGTGTGGATGGGGGCGCGGTGGCCAACAACTTCCTGATGCAGTTCCAGTCTGACATCCTCGGCACCCGTGTTGAGCGTCCGGAAGTGCGTGAAGTCACGGCGCTGGGTTCAGCGTATCTGGCAGGTCTGGCCGTCGGCTTCTGGCAGGATCTGGATGAAGTCCGTGCAAAATCGGTGATTGAGCGTGAGTTCCGCCCAAGCCTGGAAACCACCGAACGTAACTTCCGCTATGCCGGCTGGAAAAAAGCCGTCGCCCGCGCGCAGGCGTGGGAAGAAGAAGAGTAATACCGGGGCCCGCGACCGTCTGTGTCGCGGGCCTTTTCCCCGCCCCACTCTCCCGCTGTGCTACACTGCCTGTCTGTTTTTTGTCAGGCAGAGACCATGAAACGAGAACTTGCCATTGAATTTTCCCGCGTAACCGAAGCTGCCGCTCTGGCGGGCTATCACTGGTTAGGGCGCGGCGACAAAAATGCGGCCGATGGCGCGGCTGT
>Ga0157365_10001266_pt1:0-2500 | contig 10472 bp, 5 predicted proteins | sample AttsexASBM3_FD_111478 | JGI IMG/M metagenome (GOLD analysis project Ga0157365, IMG submission 111478) | Fungus gardens microbial communities from leaf cutter ant in Ribeirão Preto, State of São Paulo, Brazil - Atta sexdens ASBM3 | ecosystem: Host-associated > Fungi > Mycelium >... | reverse complement strand
TGATGCTGTTCAAACAGGCACGGGCCAACTAAATGGTATTCCCGTAGCAATTGGGGTTATGGATTTTCAGTTTATGGGGGGTAGTATGGGATCTGTAGTAGGTGAGAAAATCACCCGTTTGATCGAATATGCTGCCAATCAATTTTTACCTCTTATTCTAGTATGTGCTTCTGGAGGAGCACGTATGCAAGAAGGAAGTTTGAGCTTGATGCAAATGGCTAAAATATCTTCTGCTTTATATGATTATCAAGCAAATAAAAAGTTATTCTATGTCTCGATCCTTACATCTCCTACTACTGGTGGGGTGACGGCTAGTTTTGGTATGTTGGGGGATATCATTATTGCCGAACCAAATGCTTACATTGCATTTGCGGGTAAAAGAGTAATTGAGCAAACATTGAATAAAACAGTACCTGAAGGTTCACAAGCGGCTGAATATTTATTCCATAAGGGCTTATTTGATTCAATCGTACCGCGTAATCCTTTAAAGGGTGTTCTTAGTGAGTTATTTCAGCTCCATGCTTTCTTTCCTTTGACTCCAAATTAAATCAAGTAGAGCTTTAAATTATTCAATTTATTTATTATTTATTAATTAATAAAATTTATTATTTATTAATTAATAAAATGAATTAATAAATAATTTAATAAATAATAATTTAATAAATAAATAATAATAATTCATTTTTTATTATTTTTTATTTTTTTCTATTATACTATTACTATTATACTAATTATATACTATTATACTAATTATACTATTATACTATTCTAAATTCTAATAGAATTCTATTATTCTAAAATTCATATTTAAATATGAATTTATATTAATACTATTTTTAATACTATTTTATTTATTTGTATTTGAATTTCTATTTATTATTTATTAAAAAATTCATATTAATTTGAATATTAATTTATTTAATTTATTAATTGTAATTGAATTTTTTAATTAATATGAATTTGTAAATTAATATTAATTTGTATTAATTTGAATTAATATTCTTTTGATTCCATTTTTTTCTACTTAATTAGATTCTTATTTATTATATATACTCATACTATTTATTATATACTCATACTATTTATTAGAATTATATATACTCATACTCATTTAGATATACTTAGTAGAATTCTATAATAGAATTCTATTCTATATAGATTTCTATATAAAAATCTACTTGGTATAAGTATATATGAATTCTAGTGATTCTAAAATCTGTTTATAACAATATAAAAAAAAAAGAATAACAGGTAAAAATCTTAATAGAACAATAACAAAAAAACTAAAAAAATAACAGGTACAAATATTAAATCGAGGTACCCATTCTATGACAACTCTCAGCAACTTACCCTCTATTTTTGTGCCTTTAGTAGGCCTAGTATTTCCGGCAATTGCAATGGCTTCTTTATTTCTCCATGTTCAAAAAAACAAGATTTTTTAGATACGGACAGCAGTAGGGACAAATCTCATCTATTTTTTTTAGATCTAGAAGCAATTCGATGAATTACTCCTAAAGGTTTACATAAAAATAGTGCTAGTTGATGAGAGTTACTTCGCAAACAAGGAAAACTAAAATAAAATTCATTTGGTTGGGTTATTTTCCCAAATCAAAAAAATACAACTGGATCTAATATGGGTTGGCGATCAGAACGTATATGGATAGAACTTATAACGGGGTCTCGAAAAACAAGTAATTTCTGCTGGGCCGTTATCCTTTTTTTAGGTTCATTAGGGTTCTTATTGGTTGGAGCTTCGAGTTATCTTGGTAGGAATTTGCTATCTTTATTTCCGTCTCAGCAAATTCTTTTTTTTCCACAAGGGATCATGATGTCTTTCTATGGAATCGCTGGTCTCTTTATTAGCTCTTATTTGTGGTGTACAATTTCGTGGAATGTAGGTAGTGGTTATGATCGATTCGATAGAAAAGCGGGAATAGTGTGTATTTTTCGTTGGGGATTTCCTGGAAAAAATCGTCGTATCTTTCTCCGATTCCTTATGAAAGACATTCAGTCCATCAGAATAGAAGTTAAAGAGGGTATTTATACTCGTCGTGTCCTTTATATGGAAATCAGAGGACAGGGGGTCATTCCCTTGACTCGTACTGATGAGAATTTTACTCCACGAGAAATTGAACAAAAAGCGGCGGAATTGGCCTATTTCTTGCGTGTACCAATTGAAGTATTTTGAAAAAAAAAAAACAAATGAACTGAAAAATGAATGCTTTCTAAAAATAAAAAAAAAAAAGGGAAAAAATTCTTGAATTTTTTTTTTGAAATATTTGATATTTTTCATTTTGATCGTTTGATAGAGAGGGTGTTTTTTCGTTTCGAAATCCAACTAATATTCATTACTTGAAGTGCTCTTTCATGCATTCATCGAAAGGGGCAATTGCTTCGAATTTTAGCAATTGATATCTTTGGAAACAATCTTTTTTTCTTCATTCGAATTGGAAGCGGACTCTTTCTTTTTCTTATTCTATTTGTGTGTTCTTTCTAAATT
>Ga0157365_10001265_pt1 | contig 10484 bp, 17 predicted proteins | sample AttsexASBM3_FD_111478 | JGI IMG/M metagenome (GOLD analysis project Ga0157365, IMG submission 111478) | Fungus gardens microbial communities from leaf cutter ant in Ribeirão Preto, State of São Paulo, Brazil - Atta sexdens ASBM3 | ecosystem: Host-associated > Fungi > Mycelium > Unclassified ... | reverse complement strand
TGCCAGCAACTCCGGTGACTCGGCCATGTAGGATTGCAGGTTGGGCACGAAGCCGAAGGCGCCCTTGACACCCTCGAAAATGGGGCGGGCCGCTTCGGGAGCGGTGTCGGTCGTATAAGCGGTAAATTGGGTCATTGGTCTGGTTTCCTCTCTGCCAAGGATTAGGTGACGGAGAGGAACTTGATCGATCGATTGCCGTGATCCTAGGGAGCGTCCGGGACTAACGCTTATGCCCCGCTGGAATGGGCGGACCGCTTGCAAACTTCTCGCTTCACCCTCGTCGCTCAGTCGATAGTGTCCGCGTTGGTAGTGGAAATTAGATGTTTGGTCCCGGGGTTTGATGGTGCGGGTTTTGCGTAAACCTTGCTGGCTCGTTCTGCCATTGCTGGCAAATGAATTCGTATGGAGTGAGGCCTCGAAGTGTCTTCAGACGGCGTGCGAAATTATAGGCTGCAACGAAGTCATTGAGGTGCTGTCGAAGCTGGTCGTGCGTCTCGTAATGGAAGCGCTTGACAGTCGCCTCTTTGAGCGTTCGGTTCATCCGCTCGACCTGGCCGCTGATCCATGGGTGTTTCACCTTGGTCACCCGCCACGCCGCGCCAACGGGTGGAGAGCGATCGTCGCATCGCCGATCGTGTCAAGGAAGCCTTGTCGGTGGAAGCAGCGACGCTGGATCCGATTGCGTTGCTCCAGGCGATCCGTCAGTTGCAGGAGGAACTGGTCTGCCTGTCGGCCGGAACGGTTCCCGGCAGCCACGGCGCGCCGGACGCGGTGGCGCTGGACACATTCCTCGCCAGCCTGAAAACCGCGTGGGAAAGCGGCCCAATCGTGCGACCGACCCACCGGCGAAAGATCTCCGGTCCACGGGAGAGACGCAGACCCGATCCGCTCGTCGAGGTTGTGGATGAATGACAGACCTGGTTTACCGAAGAGCCTTGGCGGACGGGCAGGCAATGGCTGGAACGCCTGCGGCGGCGCTCTATGTGTCGGGCGCGACCGAATCCCCATTGCCGCCCGATCGGGCGGCAATGGGGATCGACGCGTGAGGCGACAATCAGACGTTCAGGAACATTTCTCAATGAGGCAATACGGATGATCAGATGCCTCGAGCATGGTCTTGCCCTCCAGAGAGTTTCAGCAAGCACACTCTGACACGACGTGGCTCGCTATCGACTCCTCGTGGGATCTGACACCTCCGATCACTCGCATCACCATTCCAGCGTGCCGTGCCGACGACCCCGGCGGATCAAGCAGGTGCGCTCGTCGATTTCTTCCCCACTCGTGCTGCCTTCCCCTAATCTCAGAAGGGTCGGCATCCGCATCATCACTTTCGAGGCCTGCTCGGACTTCACACTCGTTACGGCCCACTGGATCGCTCAACCGCCCAAGGCGGCCTTTGTCACGAGGCTTCAGCCCGACCGGATTACCCAGCAAAGCCGTTCGTGAGCTACCAGACCTATCGACAACTATCCGGGTGGAACCTTCCTCCACTGGTATTACGCGCCGTCGGGGCGCACTGAGATATGCGGGTTAGAACCCTTCACGTTCAATGAGTCAGATACTTCTTGCACAACGGACGGCAACCACAGAAGCCCATCGGACATATCATCGAGGCCTCATGCTCAGCATAGAATAATCTCGTCGCACTGCTACAGACCATAAGCGCCAGCGTTCCTTATGGCATGTAATAAGGATGATCCGAATCCTCATATGAAATATAAATTGAATTACGCTGGTCATTAAATGGTCTTTTGAAATGAGCTGAATGAAAGTCTCCTCCCCATTTTTCTATAAAAAGTTTTCTGTTTCTTTCCGATGCTTCAGACACAAGACCTTTCGCTTCTGAACTACTGCGCATAGTCTTTGACCGCTCGTGCTCCACAAGAACCCTCTCATCAAGAGCAATTGTGAGCCCGGCCAATCTCATTCTGTAGATGTAGTCAGTGTCTTCAAAATAAGCTGGTGTGAAATTTTGATCTAAAAATCCTATTTCGCGAAGAGCTTTTTTGCCAATAACCCCGCAAGCAAATTCTTGAGAAATTGCCTGTCCAGCGTGACTACTATTCTCACCCTCTTGCCCAAGAACTGTAGCCAGGCCATAGTCTCCTTCAATATTCCTCACAAAATCAACAAAACTTACAAAACCACCATCTTTAAATTTTATGTCATCATTGGCTATTATACAAAATTCATCTCCGTAATTTTGTGACATCTGAATCGCGTCATTCCAGCTCTTAGCCAAACCTCTGTTCTTCATGTATGGGAGAAATATAACATTTTTGTTGTTCTCAGAAAACTTTTTTAGCTTAGATAATAAATTGAAATCCTTTCCATGATAATAAATATACCACCGTATATTTACACCACGTCCAATGCAAGACTGGAAGAGTGCTTCCGGATAATTTGAATATACTGAAACCGTGATACCTATCAATTTTCGTAATCCCATCATAATTATGACAACTTGTCATTTAGTTTTTACTATACCGATAAATAGACATTAAGCAATGATGATAGCGGTTTCTCCCAAACATACCATCAAACCGAAATAAGCCCGTTGGTACTGAATAGTCCTCTGTGCTTCCCTTCATCATCCACTTAACGCCGATACAGTTCACTCAAGGTGTAAATGCTGGATGAAAAGTGGCTCATCCGCACTTTCCGTGCAGCCCCGAAATCCCGGCAATATCGGTTGTAGAGCGCGGGCCTATCGACGAACTCAGTCATCATTCAGCCCAGAGTTTCATAGTGAAAGTGAGGCTTTGACTGACGAATGAGCCGAGCGACGCCTCCTCCCGCAACGTCTCCACCAAAAGTGCGGATGAACCTGAAAAATCCCCAAATGTGCTGGATGAAAAATTCCGATTTTCTGGTTTTTGGGGATCAGCCAGAGCTTTGATCGTCGGGTCCTCTTCCGGGTGGCCGTCCGCGACGTTTTGGTAGCGGAGGCGGGGTGAGAGTGGCATTAGCACGCGTGTGTTCCGGCACCAGGTTCGCGTGTTGACGCAACCGGTAACTGGCGCCCTCGATCTGCACGACGATGGCGTGGTGCAGGAGGCGGTCGAGGAGCGCGGTTGCCACCACCGGATCCCCGAATACGTCGCCCCATCCGGAAAATCCCCGATTGGAGGTCAGGATCACCGATCCCTTTTCGTATCGGGCATTGACCACCTGGAAAAACAGATTGGCGCCGCCGCTGGTGATCGACAGGTATCCGATTTCATCGACGATGAGCAGCGCGGCACGGTCGTAGAAACGGATCTTCTCCGCGAGGCGTCCTTCGCGCTCGGCGCGAGCAAGCCCCTCGATCAGTTCGGCGACGATGCAGCGATAGACGCTGCGTCCCGCCTTGGGCTTCCAAGGCAGCTAGGGCAGCCCGCGCCCCCGTAATCGGAAATGTCCGGGCGATGACGCCAGGGCTGATGTGGTCCGTAATCTTGGACCCCGCAGGCAATTCCGGGACTGCTTGTGCCATTTCGTGCCCCCTCCTCAAGAACACAGTAAGCGTGAGCCTATCCCCACTCTTGCGTGCTGCAGGCGGATTGCTTCAGTTCTTACCGCAGCATTTCTTGTATTTCCTGCCGGATCCACAGGGACATGGCTCGTTTCGCCCGACTTTCATCGATCTGGCTGGGACGTTGGTGAACTGATCCATGTCGTCTGACAGGCACGTGGCATGGAGCGTCTGCACCCACTGGGGGATGAGATCCGGTGCGGCCTCGGTCAGCAGGGCGGTGAGTTCATTGCTGCGGTCAGGCGCTGCATCGGTCATGGCGACAAGCTTGCGCAGACCGACGAGGGCGCGGAGCACGTCCTCATCGGGGTCATGGAGCAGATCGTCCCAGACGTCAGGCCGGAGCGCCATGGCGCGCTCGAACCCCTCGATCCACAACTCCCAGAGCACTTCGTCATGTCTTGTGTCGACATCGAACAGGGGCGCGTACGGATTTGCACGTACAGCCAGTTCACGGGAATCCCGATTTCTTTCGCCAGTTGCACGGCACTGAGCAGACCCTTGTCATGTGCCCAGCGTGTCTGTTTACGGCTAGCCGGAATCCCGGCTTCGCGTCGTATGGAAGCGACCGTCGTCGGCAGCACACGCTCAAAGCATGCTGGCGAACGATGGCCTTCTGCCGTCAGGGTTGCAGCAATAGCAGTGTCATTCGCCCCGGATTTGACAAGATCGAGAATTCTCGCGCGCATTTCAACGCCACGTTCCAGCCGATCAACGGAAGATACAGTCATCGGTATGGCCAATTCCGTGACCAGACCTCCACGCCAGATGATCCGCACAGCACCAGTTTCATGTTCACCACGATCGAGAACCACCTGATCGACGAGACAGCGCAGCAACGCCTTGCGTCGTGCCTGATCGGTGGCCGGATCATGCCAGATTTCAGAGAGCCTGCCCTGGATCCGGATGACCTTGTCGCTCACTCCGCGCGGCAGCACGAGGGGAGAAACCGGTTGCTCGGCCTCCTGACGGGAGAGAGCCGCCTCGGCAGCACGCACGTCGTTGAGCGCCGTCTCCCAACGTCGTTCCAGCTCGGCGGCGACCAGGCGATTGTCCGGATCGACCTTGTTGAACTGCCGTTCCGCCACCGAGGCTTCGTAGCGCTTGCGCTCCAGTTGCTGTTCCAGGCCTCTGCGGGTTGCCGTAGCTGACTGACGCTAGACCTTATGCGCGGCAGAGAAGCTCTCGAATTCCGCAGGTGTCACCGCTTCCAGAAAGGCCTGCGCCACCGCCACGTCGACCGCCGGGGCACGTACATACTGACATGTCGGCAAGCCCTGATGCCTATGCAAATGGTTGCAGACATATTCTCCGCCGTTCTGGTATCGCACATACATCTTGTGGCCGCATCGGGCACAACGAGCAATGCCATGCAGCAGCAAACCGCCGTTACGCGGCACGCCGCGGCTATTGGTGCGCATGTAATTAACCCTGTTGTCGTTCATGGCGTGACGAATCTTCAGATAGTCCTGTCAGTCGATATATCCCGGATACTGATCGCGAACGACAATGCGCCATTCGTCGATTGGCCGGACTGCTTTCTACGGCGAATATCCGGCTTTCTGGGCTTTGAGGCGTGTTCGCCCGTAAACGGAGGCACCTGCATAGGCTGGATTGCGCAAGATACGCGCAACCGCTGCCAGTGGAGCTGTTGTCCAGTGCAGATCACCATGCCGGTCTCGAGTCGGCAGGTCGAGGTTGTTGCGATTGAAATGCCTCATGACCTGAGAGACCGATTTTATTTTCAGAAAGGTGCCAAAAAGAAGAGATAATCGTCCCTGGACTTCAATGTCGGGATCTTTGGTGACGACCCCGCCGGGATCGCGGACAAAGCCGATTGGTAACGTCAATGCCAAGGCGCCGCGTTCCGCCTTTGCCAACAACTCGGCCGTCAGACGGCTGCGGATCGTGTGCAGTCGAGTTCCGAGATCGTACCCTTGAGGCCAAGCAGCAGGCGGCCGTTTGGCGATGCAGGGTCGTAGATACCGTCCCAGTCTGCGATCAGGCATTTTTGTAGTCCACAGATATCAAGCAAAGGATACCAGTCCGAACAATTTCGGGCGAGGCGTGTTACGTCGATCGATAAAATGAGACCCACCTCGCCCACGCCGACACGCCCGACCAGTTCCCGGAATCCTTCCCGTCGAAGGGCGGAGGCGCCACTGATGCCCAAATCCGCGTCGACGACTTCAATGTCACCTGCCTTCCATCCGAGTTCGCGGGCCCGGTGCTTCAGGGCATATTGCAGACGCAAACTTTCCTGGTTGCTGATGACCTGATGCTGGGTCGTCTGACGAACACAGACGACGGCTTTTCGACCGAGATGCATCGGCCAGACCAGCTCCGATTTCATGTGACGTCTCCGCCAGAATGACCGCGATTTCGTCGATGACCTGGCGTCTCAGCTCCGATTGAAGCAATGTCCACAGATCCCTGGGTTGAACAGACATCGTTTTCGATCCGGTCGATTTCCGATGCCAATTCATTTATAGTATTGATAGACAGTTTTGTACCATTAAATGCGCTTACATCGAAGTCAGTCGCCGCAACGGGAATGATCAACGTGCCGCCGCGATCGTAAGAAACTTCATAGGAAGAGGGAAAATTACCTCCGCGCGCTTTCAGCCGCCGTAACACAACAAAGCGGCGATTAAATAGTGGATGGTGTGGGTCGCATACCCTGACGATGCCTTCCCGGGATTCGTCACCTTCAGACGACAGTATATTCCTTAATGCCTTCGAGCAGATAGCCGACCTGGGCGGCGGACAAGGAAACGGCGCCGTCCGCCGGCGACGGCCAGATGAAGCGCCCCCGGTCCAGGCGCTTGGCATACAGCGAAAATCCGAGCCCGTCGTGCCAGAAAAGTTTGATCAGGTCACCCCGGCGGCCCCGGAACAAATACAGATCACCGCCATGAGGATTGCGGCCCAGACCCTGCTAGACCTTGAGGGCGAGGCCTGGCATGCCCAGGCGCATGTCGGTGGTGCCCGCCGCCAGCCAGACCTGCACGTTCGATGCAATCGGGATCATCGCCGTAGCGTCCTGATCACGCGCTCGGCCAGAGCTGCATCGGTGTCCCGGGGCACGTTCAGCCTGGTCCCGTCGGGAAAATGAATCTCGATCCCCACAGGGGTCGCGGGGCCCGGAGACGCCAGGGCTACCGGATGAAAACCGGTGCCGCAGAAGCGCATGCGCGCTCACGGAACTGCCGTCGCCAACTCCACAACAAGGCCCGGCTGATATCATGCTGGCGCGAGACCCGCGTAACGCTGCCGCCTTGGCGCATCGCACTCGGCCACCAGCCGGAGCTTCTCCTCCAGCCGCCAGCGCCGACGCCTCTCCACCCCCGTGATGATTTCCATGTGATCTCCCGCTCTTAACAACGTCCTTAAGGGCGCATTTAAGATCAGAAATCTTCCATCATGACCGCAAGGCGGCAGTCGCCGGGTGCTTACCATCAAGCCGTGTCGGAGATCACCAATTGAGCGGTAATTCGAGGTCTCCACCTGCGAATCTCGTCGAGCAGGCGCTCGGAACCCAATAACCGCTTCTGAAAAATGTAGTAGAGACATCCGCGCGCGCGCTCTTATCCAACTGGAGGGTTCTAAAAACCCTTATTAAGCCTCTTTCAGTGTAAGCAATTTCAACGACTTATAGTCCGTTCACAATCGGAAAAGTGGGGTTTATAGAACCCTCCAACTGATCTGAAATTATATTTCGCAAACCACTGTTCAAGTAGGGCAAGGATCGACACGGATAGCGACCGGGGTCGCGGAGTGATCAGATGTAATGAACATGGTTCTGCCCTCCAGAGAATTTCAGTAAGCACACTCTGACATGACGCGGCTCGCTATCCACTCCTCATGGGATCTGACAACGCCGTCGGGGTCGTGCGTCGCAGGATGTCCGGCTTCCCAATCCGGCCGAAGGCGCACTCCCTGGCGCCACGGCTACACCTTCGCGTCGCGGTCCAAATAATTAAGTGAAGGATGCTGTTCTAACTCGCTATAAGCCAAACCTTTTGATAGCCAGTATACAAAACTTCCGCATTAATACTTTTCATGAACTGGTCGACAATCAATCCTTTTCCGCCAGGACCAAGAGGGTAGACATTGAAGTCATCAACACACACAATTGTTCCTGGCCCCATAAGATTTCGAGCAGCCATTATTTCCATAGCATGATGCGTGGCACTTGGCATAGGATCTTCTAAGTCAAGATCAAATGAATCAAGGTATATAAGAGAGGCGGGTTGTTTCGCTTGAGCGCTTAGAGCATTTAAAGCTGCGACAGAGTCATTGAGGATCGTACTTGTCACGCTACTACAGGCACGCCGTGCGCTGTCTATGCTTTCCGAATTAATATCAATCGTTGCAACTATGCCTCTTTTTTCACGGGCATACCAGTCAAATTGAAATGTACTCTGTCCATCTCCCTCCCAGTTTTTAGGGACACGTAGGCATCCTGTTTCAACTATAAAAGGCTTATTATGGCGATCAAGAGCGTCAAAGATCACAGTAAATCCGTCGGCCCGTTTTCCTACACGAGGATGAATATATTTTTCAAAAGCGATATGAAATCCGTCCGTCTCAGCTTCAGAAGGCAATCCAACATAATCGAAATCAGGTTTTGTTACCCAATCGACAGCACGAGTTTTCGTCCGAGTAAGCTTTAAAATGGCATCAACCGATGAGCTATTTAGCATATTATAAGCAATATTTTCTATATCATGTGGATTCTCTTGTATTTGGCATAGAGTATTACTTCCTCTCCCTTCTGTTATTCGATCCAGGAAAGAAATGATTATATCTTCGTCTAAAATTTTTTGAGGTGACGATTTTTTCTGTGCCGTTTTTTCTGTCATGGTTTCCTCGGTGTTGTCTAAATAATTGTGGTCGATGAAAAAACTATTGCGTAATTCCGGATAAGATAATAATGTTACTTAAGTTTTTTTGCAATATTCTCTTTCAAAGGATTTGAATCTCTTTGGGATTGGCGAGAGCAGTTTGCATAAATTACGCTCCGATGGAGTTGCGGTCTATAGCGGCGTAAAGCTGTTACGAGGCCTCGGCTGCGTGATGTTACCGATAGCCTGGAGGATGCGACGATTGCTGAACCAGTCGACCCATTCAAAGGATTGGTAAGCATCTGGCAAGAGACGCCTTAGTGAATTTTTTCTGGGCTGGTTCAGCTATAAGGCATGAACGATTTAGGGCTGTGTCCCGAGGCGTGGTGTAGGAGCGGGTTTGGCTGCTGAGGCGGCCATCGCCGGTCTTTGATAGGGTTCGGATGTGACAACGAACCTGAAGGACCTGACGATGACCGACGAGATGGGGTGGTTGCCGTCCTCCCTGAACGGCATCGCGATGTGCCAACGTGGTGGTTGTGTAACGCAGCCACGGAAGAGAGAGGACGGAAGATGAAGGATACGATGATCGGCGTGGATCTGAAAAAAATGTCTTCCAGATTCACGCGGCGTCTCTGACGAGAAGATGGTGCTGCTGGAGCTTGTGGAGCAAGCTTCTGACGGTGATTTCGTGCGCGAGATGCTAGCGTTCGCTGCCGACCGGATGATGGAAATGGAGGTCGAGGCCCGGATCCGGAGACGTCAGACATGACGACCTTCTCCTCCGCCGCCTCAACCGGAAGGAAACGAATGCCCTGATCAGGAGAAGGATAATGCTTACGAAGCCAGCGCCGCCATTGATAAAGATGTTGGCGCGTCAGATCGTGCCGCCGCGCCACATCCGAGACGCTGGCGCCGTCAACTCCGACCTCGGACAGAATGCTCAGCTTCTGCTCGTCCGACCAGCGCCGACGCGCTCTACACCAATCAGGATTTCCTGCCGCATCATCACCTCACAAGCGACGTCAATAACGACGTCGTTAACGACGGGAAGTTACCAGTGAGCCGACCTCCTTATAAGGCGGCCCAGAGCGGCTGGTTACCATGGTTTGCGGACTGGCGGATCGTAAGCCTGGACGGCAGTACGCTGGATGTGGCCGATGAAGCCGGCAACGCGGCGGCATTCGGACGCCCCGGCGCCAGTCGCGGTGCCAGTGCCTTTCCACAGATCCGTTTCGTTTCGCTCGTGGAGAATGGCACGCGCGTCCTCTTCGGAAGCGAGATGGCGCCCTGCGCAACCAGCGAACTCACCTTGGCCCGCACTGTTCTGGCCCGGCTGCAACCAGGCATGCTCTGCCTCGCCGACCGGCATTTCTTTGGATACGACCTGTGGAAGATGGCGGCGGACACCAGGGCTGACCTGCTGTGGCGCCTCAGAAAAAACCTGCGCCTGGACTGCGATCGCCGACTGCCGGACGGCTCGTATCTGAGCCGCATCTATCCGACCGAACGGGATCGGCGTCATGAGACCAACGCCGTCGTGGTCCGTATCGTCGAATATCGCCTGGACGGCATCGCCGACGCCGAACCGATCTATCGTCTGATGACCACCGTTCTCGACCCGGAACGCGCTCCGGCGGACCAGCTTGCGGCACTTTATCATGAACGCTGGGAAATCGAGACTGCATTTGACGAACTGAAAACCCATCTGCGCGGCGCGCGGATCACGCTGCGTTCCAAGACACCGGATCTGGTGCAACAGGAGTTTTGTGGGCTGATCATGGCGCATTTCGCCATCCGCTCCCTGATCCATGAGGCCGCCCTCAACGCGGACGAGGACCCGGACAGACTCTCGTTTCTCCACGCCGTCAGGGTCGTGCGTCGCAAGATGACCGCAGCTGCGGCCGTCGCCCTTTCCCCCTTGGAGCCAGACGATCTTCCATAGGATGATTCTCGCCGAACTCCTTCAGGAGCGCCTCACGCCACGCACCGGCCGACGCAACGTATCTGTCCGGTGAGTGGCGCCTTGCGGGGTCTGATGTAGCCTGATGATCTTGAGAGCGACGTTAAGGTCGCTCTTAAGGACAGGTGACGACATGGAGATCATCACGGGCGTAGAGCGT
>Ga0157365_10001264_pt1 | contig 10495 bp, 10 predicted proteins | sample AttsexASBM3_FD_111478 | JGI IMG/M metagenome (GOLD analysis project Ga0157365, IMG submission 111478) | Fungus gardens microbial communities from leaf cutter ant in Ribeirão Preto, State of São Paulo, Brazil - Atta sexdens ASBM3 | ecosystem: Host-associated > Fungi > Mycelium > Unclassified ... | reverse complement strand
TACGGCCGATATGCTCGATAATGCCTGAAAACATCAGAGTGCAACCTTGTCAGCAGGAAGGGGATGCGCCCCTTCATCCAGAATGAAACGCAGGGGCGTAGGCCCATGAGAGGTGATTACGGCACGATCCCTGTCTGAGGGCGCGCGTCCGGAGTGCCCGGCCCCGGACTCCCCGGCATGGAAAACCAGCCAGTCATCCCACAGGCCAAGACGCCTGATCTCGTCAAGCAGGGAGGGGCCTGCCTCGACCATGGCCCAGTTCACGCCGTGATCACCCAGCAGGGCCGGAATCTCGGCGAGATCACGTGAAACGAGCACGCGAAATCCGCTGCCGATCATTTTCTCACGCCAGGAATCCGGCAGGCGATTCTGCCGGTCGCACACCACGACAAGCCGGGGGGCCCTGTCTTCATGGTCCGGCACATGACGCACATCGAAACGCGGATTATCGGACAGGATGGTGCCGATGCCGGTGATGATCGCATCGCTTGCGCGGCGCAGGCGATGGGCGATCTCGAGCGATTGTTGCGAGGTGAAAGTGGTGCGTCCTGCAGGCGGTATCATGGAGCCCTGCGCATCCAGCGCCTGCTTGACCGTAATCCAGGGGCGCTGCTTGACCATGCGCGTTGCGAAGGGCGCAATCAGGGCCTGACAGCACTCATGAAGGTCAGCAAAACCGGGTTCATCCTCCAGCAGACGCACCTGACGCCCTTCTGGCATCTGCCGCAGCCGGGCAATCCCCCCACCCGCCACGGGGTTGGGATCGCGCACACCGACCCAGACAGTCTCGACCGGGCTGTCGCGCAGCGCTTCGCTGCAAGGCGGCGTACGCCCTACATGATTGCATGGCTCGAGCGTGACAAGCGCAGTCACAACGCGGTCGATCACCCCCCGCTCACGAGCCTGATGCAGCGCCAGCGCTTCGGCATGACGCGCGCCTGCACGATGGTGGGCGGCGACCACAAGGATACCGCCCTCACGGTCGAGCAAGGTACAACCCACGGCAGGATTGGGAGAGGTGGCGCCCAGATAACGTGCAGCCTCATCGAGCGCGGCCTCGAAACCCAAGCGCACGGCCCGACTTTCCGACGCTGAAACACTCTGCGGCGCATGCCTCGCCTGCGGGGCGGGGCTGGAGGAGAAATCTCCCGGCACGGTAATACGGTCCCATCCTTTCTGGACGGTCCCCGGGCGCGAACATCTGACGTCTTCACAAGAGGGAACCTCTTGCGAAAGCGTATGTTGTTCTCTTCCATCCGGACTATGACCGTCGGCTCCGGATTTGGACCGGATCTGCTGTCCCTTCGGCCCAGGGACCGAAAGCGCTCGCGGGCTCGTGCCAAGGCACCTACCGCCGGTGGGGAGTTCCACCCCGCCCTGAGAACGTCAAATTATCAGCCGGCCTGACCGGCCGGTTCTCTACTATGTGCTGCGTCCGGGCAATTTTGCAAGTCGCGCCCGGACTATCCATGGCCATCCTGCTGCACTTGAAGGCCGTCAATAAAAGAAAGGCGATGCCTGAGGCACCGCCTTTCTTGCCGATACCCCGATGAAACAGGGACGGTACTTCTTACCAAGCAGACCCAAGCGGGCCTGCCGGGCTCAGGTCTGCCCCGCTCAGTGCGTGGCGGCCTGCGGGACGGAATTATGGATCGCGCCCTGGGTCGCGCCAGCGCCACGGCTGACGTCATGGCCGATGGAGCTGACATCGCGACCGGCACCGTCAACCGTGTTGCATGCCGACAGGCCCAGGGCCGGCAGAGCCAGAAGGACAGCGAGAGCACCGGTGCGGAGGAAGGAAGCCGTAGTCATGGAAGAATTTCCTATCAAGAGTTTCGCCTCCCAGAACGTCTCGACACGGCAAGGGTTTGCATCGTTACAAATGAGAATCGGCATCGCTGTGGTGCGCAGGCCACAGAAACCCCAACGAGGCGAACTTGAGCCCGACTGACACGCTGAAACACGACACCGTGAAGGTATCCGACGCCTTCTTTCGCCTTCTCCGTATCCGAGTACCCGCCCCATGTCCGATGCCCCACTCTCCCTCGTCTGGTTTCGTGATGATCTGCGTCTGGCCGATCATCCGGCGCTCTCCGCTGCGGGTGACAGAGGCGGGAAGATCCTGTGTGTCTATGTGCTCGACAACACGAGTGTCGTGCGTGCGCCAGGAGGCGCTTATCAATGGTTTTTGCACGGGGCGCTGGAGGCGCTGAAGGAGGCGTTGAAGGAGATGGGCGGCGACTGTCTCATCGTACAGGGAGATCCGGTCGCGCTCATTCCGGAACTGGTCCAGTGCACAGGCGCCAGCGCTGTATTCTGCCATCATCGCTACCAGAAAGAGGCGCGGGAACAGGATGAGGCGGTCGCAAAAAAACTGGACACGCTAGACTGCTCTTTCAACCAATCCCATGGAACGGTGCTGCGCAATCCAGAATCCGTTACCACCAAATCCGGCACGCCCTACAAAATCTTTTCGGCGTGGTGGAAAGGGTTCCAGGCCCTTGGCACGCCTCCCTCGCCGCTTCCTGTTCCGAAGCATCTGACGTTCCGTGATATCGCCATCAAGGGGAAGAAAGCGCTTCGACCTTGCACCATCGACGAGGTCCTCTTGCCGAGCAAGCCGGACTGGGGGAAAAAGATGGGCGAATACTGGGAGCACGGTGAGGAGGCGGCCACCGAGCTGTTGCATGATTTCGCCCATGCGGCGCTAGGACGATACGACACAGGCCGAAACGACATGGCCGCCGAAGACAGTTCACGCCTGTCGCCCTATCTGCGCCTGGGGACGCTTTCACCCCGTCAGATCTGGCATTATTGCAAGGACAAGGGACGCGCGCCCGATCGCGACACCTATCTGTCCGAACTCGGCTGGCGCGATTTCTCCTGGTACACGCTTTTCCATAACCCGGAACTGCCCAGGCGCAATCTGAAAGCGCAGTTCGACAAGCTCTCCTGGCGACGCAGCCCAAAGCAACTCGCGGCCTGGCAGCGCGGCAGAACCGGTATTCCGGTGGTGGATGCTGGCATGCGTCAGCTCTGGGAAACAGGCTGGATGCATAACCGTGCGCGGATGATCGTCGCATCGTTTCTGGCCAAGCACCTGCTGATCGACTGGCGAGAGGGCGAAGCCTGGTTCTGGGACACGCTGATCGACGCTGATCCGGCCTCGAATGCCGTCAACTGGCAATGGGTCGCAGGGACCGGTATTGAGGCATCGCCTTTCTTCCGCATCTTCAACCCGCTGCGTCAGGCCGCAAAATTCGATCCCAAGGGCGACTATATCCGCCGCTGGGTACCCGAGCTGGCGAAACTTCCCAATGATGCCCTGGCCGCCCCCTGGGCGGCAGAGCCGGGAGCACTCGAGAAGGCCGGGATCAAGCTGGGGCGCGACTATCCCGAACCAATCGTCTCACTCGATGAGGGACGCGATCGCGCGATGAAGGCCTATCGACAGACCCGTGGCTCATGACCGGGTGATTGTGAAAGTGATCTCGCGCCCATGATCGGTCCTGAGTGTGAGGGGAACAGTGTGTCCGGGCTCGAGGGATGAAAGCGCTTCCAACGCCGGGAGATTAGCCGCGAGAGAGAAAGAGTAGTCGCCGATACGCCCCTTATGCCCTTGGGCAAGTACCAGCGGGGGCATCGTCACGCCCGTATCATCCGTGATTGTACTCACGGCTTCCTGGCTAAGGATGGCATAGGCATGCATCATCGGCTCGGAGAGAATGAAGAAATGTTCCCAGTCCTTCGCCTCGGTTGCCTGAAAATCTATCCCGTCATTCTCCACACTGCGCAGATAGCGACCTGTCCCGTCGCTACGCTGAAGGGTCACGAGACCAGTATTCAGGCGACGAGCCTGTAACGGCGGGATCGGCATGGGCAGCGAGACGATCTTGCGCAGGATCACCGGAAACTGGTCTGTCGATACGTCGTCGGCAAAGAAGAACAGGCCCGGATAGCGCCCCGGCGGGGGAGATACCGAAAACAGGCAATCCCTGAGGGCGTCGTGATCGACCACATGCCCGAAGAAATCGAGCAGCCAGAAGCGTGAGGAAGCAAAATACATGGAGGAATCCTCTTATGATCGATCTGCCAGGGCCAGGCATTTGAGCATGACACTGGGCAAGGCCTGTTTAACCAGCAAGCCGGGTGGACAGGCAAATCCCGCCTGATTGTGGAGCGATCCGAAATCCGGCACCTGCGCCGCGAAAACGCTCAAAGTGAGCGTAAAATGGGTAAATATGTGACGTATCTGCCCTGATACTGCCCAGCTTGCCTCGATCGGGGCCTGGTTGAGGGCTGATTCGATCGAAAGCGCCTCATCCCCCCAATGCGTGCCAGGCAGTTCCGTCATGCCCGCCAGAAGCCCGGTATCGGGGCGATGGCGCAGCCAAACCCTCCCCTGAGCGTCTCTCAGATGAAACACAGCGCCATAACGCTGCGGCTTGGTCTTGCGGGGTGCCTTGACGGGGAAGCGCTCGGCCATGCCCAGAGCATGAGCCTTGCAGCAATCGCGCCAGGGGCACATGAGGCAGGAGGGGCGACGGGGCGTGCAAAGCGTCGCCCCAAGATCGAACAAGGCCTGGGCGAAATCACTCGGCGCCTCATGCGCAGCAGGGTCATCGTTCAGCCTGGTGGCCAGCGCATCGAGTGTACGTCGCGCTTTGGGCAGGGGATCATCGACGGCATGCAGTCGCGCCGTGATGCGCTCGACATTGCCATCGACCGGTACGACGGGCAGACCGAAAGCGATGGCGGCCACAGCGCGCGCGGTATAGGCCCCGATCCCCGGTAGCGCCTGAAGCCCGGCCACGTCCTGCGGAAACGCACCCATTTCAGCCACGACCGTCGCGCAGGCATGCAGATTGCGGGCGCGGCTGTAGTAGCCGAGTCCCGCCCACGCCGCCAAGACATCCTGCAACGGAGCCGCTGCAAGGTCCTGTACCGTGGGATAGCGCTTCAGGAAGCGCATATAATACGGCATAACGGTCACGACCGTGGTCTGCTGCAGCATGATTTCGCTCAGCCAGACCGCATAGGGGTCGGCGTTCTGGCCCGGCAGGGCGCGCCACGGCAAGACGCGCCTCTGGCGCGCATACCAGTCGAGTAGAGCAGAAGCGGAAGGAGTCACCTGCGCGATATGAAGCGAGATTTCCCATCGGACAAGGGCCTGGCATCGGGAATATCACGCATGCCCCCTGCATCTTCCGCACCTGCAACCAGAACACGCAAAGGCCGGGGGATGGAGGCTGCTCAGAAGGAGGGCCCGCCCGAGCGGCGCAGCATGACGGGCCGTGCGCTGGGAGCAATCCTTCCCCAGGTCACGAGGCCAGCCTTCAACAAGAAAGCGGCACCCGCCGTCAGGCTCATTATGGACTGGGCGGAAATCGTCGGGCCTGCCCTGGCGGCTCAGACCGAACCGCGACGCGTAAGCGCCGGGACGCTGACCATCGCCTGCACGGGGCCGGTTGCGCTCGAGTTGCAGCATCTGGCGCCTCAGCTGATCGAGCGCATCAACACGCATTGCGGCCCCTTACGAAGCGGGCGCGACCTGCGCTTCGACGACGGGACGATCCTGGTGCGAAAGATCCGGATTGTGCAGGACCCCTCCGTGATGCGCCCTGTGACGCCTGCTGCCCGTCCCGCTCCCTCCCCTGTCCGCATCAGTGATATGAAGGAAGGGGCACTTCAGGACACACTGGCGCGTCTTGGGGGCTATATCCGGTCACGCCCCCGTCGCTGAAGCGGCAGAAAGGCACTGGGGCTCGTGCCAAGCGGAGTTTCCGCAACATTCGATGGTTTGTCACGAAACGAAATCACGCAGTTACGCTTTCGTCTTTATTCCGCCGTCTCGCGACACGATATCCTGAGTACCGGACAAGACGGCATGTGCCGCCCGCCGTCAGCAGAAAGATTCCGATCATGCGCAAGAAGATTGGCTTGAAGGCCGTGCTGCTTACCCTGCCCCTGCTGATGCCAGCCGCAGCCCATGCGCAGCGTGGGGGCTTCCACGGCGGAGGTGGATTCCATGGGGGACCACCGGGTGGCGGTTTTCGCGGCGGTCCCGGTGGGGGCTTTCATGGTGGAGGCCCGGGATGGGGCGGCGGTGGATATCGCGGCGCGGGGTATGGCGGCCCAGGACGAGACTGGGGTGGCCGTGGTTGGGGCGGACGCGGCTGGGGTGGTCCCGGTTGGGGGGGCGGTTGGCACGGAGGCGGTTATTGGGGTCGCCCGTGGGGCGGCGGATGGCGCGGTCCTGGCTGGGGCTGGGGCGGTCCCGGATGGGTAGGCTATGGCTGGGGAATGCCTGGCTGGGGCGGCGGATGGGGCTGGGGCGGCTGGGGTGGAGGCTGGGGCGGCCTCGGTCTTGGTCTCGCCACGGGCGCGGTGATCGGCGCTGCAGTTGCGCAGCCCTATTATGCTGAACCTTATTACGCCCAACCCTATGCGGTTCCCGCTCCGACCTACGCCTGCGGCGGCTATGTGAACTGCGCGCCTGCCGAGGGCTACGCCTATCCGGCACCTTATTCCGGCGATCCTGACCCCAACGGGTACTGAACCTGGATTTGATTTCAGTTGCCCGCCCTGCCGACTGAGCGTCATCGCCTCAAAAAAGCGGTGTAGCCGGGCGGCGGATGGGCTGTCCGGGTATATGACGCAATAGGAAGGATATGGCGCTACGTCGCACGCGTCGTCAGGGTCGGCGTAACGAATGACCCTCTTGGCTGTCAGGGCGCTGCGTTCTGCAGCTTCCATGCGGGCGGCCTTGTTCTTTGGGGTGCGCCCCTGGGCCTTTCGCGCTGCGGAAGGACAAAGCCCTGCTCGACGCGACACAGTCCTTCATACCGGACGTGCCATGGGTCTTAACCATGCGTCGAGGCCTGAAAAGCAGGCGGCAATACCTTGCTCGCCGCCTGCACGTTCAGAAGATCACCGTGTGCGCCCACGCCCGAAGATGAAACTGAGGACAAAAAGGACCAGAAAGATAAAGAACAGGATTTTGCCGATCGAAGCGAAATCCGCTGAAATACCGCCAAAGCCGAGAAGCCCGGCAAGAAGGGCGAGAATGAGGAAAACAATAGTCCAGCGCAAAAGGTCCATGGCGGTTACTCCGAAAGGGGAACATAACAAAATCGTCATGATCCGGCACTTCGACGTGAACGGACAAAAGCCGCAACGGTTTGCCCTGACGCAATCCACCCTTGTCTTTTAATCTGGAAAGACGTCTCTGGGGGGCATATCGGCACGTGAGACCAGAGCGGCTGTCACGGGCAAGAGGCTGCAGGAGGTGATCTCATGAGTGCGTTCCGCTCTCTCTATCGTCATGGATTTGCGCGGGTGGCTGCCTGCACGGTTCCGGTACGCCTTGCCGATCCACGCCATAATCTCGCTCAGATCAGTGGGCTTGCGCATGAGTGTGACAGGGCGGGCGCCGCGCTGGCCGTGTTCCCCGAGCTTTGTCTCTCCGGTTATGCCATCGACGACCTGCGGCAGCAGGATGCTTTGCTCGAAGGCGTTCTGAGTTGTCTCGAGAAGCTGACTGCGGATTCCGTTGCATGGAAAACGGTGGTGGTCGTAGGGGCACCCCTCGTTCAGCGAGGGCGTCTCTTCAACTGTGCGGTGGTGATCCATGGAGGGTCCGTGCTGGGTGTCGTGCCCAAATCCTACCTGCCCAATTATCGCGAGTTCTATGATTCGAGGCATTTCGCGCCGGGTATTGATGTTCGTCATGAGACGATCCGGATAGGAGACAGCTCTGTGCCCTTCGGCACGGATCTGATTTTCGAGGCGCAGGATTTACCGGGATTCAGCCTTGGTATCGAGATCTGCGAGGATCTCTGGGTTCCGAACCCACCCAGCACCACCCTGGCATTGGCAGGCGCCACGGTAATCGGCAATCCTTCGGCAAGTACCATCACCATCGGCAAGTCCGAAGATCGGCATCTCCTGTGCCGCGCCCAGTCTCAGCGTGCACTCTGCGCCTATGTCTACGCGGCGGCCGGCGCAGGAGAGTCGACAACCGATGTAGCCTGGGACGGCCAGGTTTCAGTCTACGAAGCGGGACAGGTGCTCGGGGAATCGGCGCGCTTTCCACGTACGGCGCAGATGACTTTGGCCGATATCGATCTTGATCTGCTCCGGCAGGAGCGCATGCGCATGGGCAGCTTCCATGACTGCGCTCGCGCCAATAATCCCGGTGACTGGCGCCGCATCGCGTTCACCCTCACGCCCCCGCAGGGCGATATCGGCTTTCACCGCAAGGTGCCGCGCTTTCCCTTCGTTCCGGGCGACGCGACCCGACTTGATCACGATTGCTACGAGGCCTGGACCATTCAGGTGCGGGCCCTCACCCAGCGGCTCCAGACCAGCGGTGTCAAACGCGCCGTGATCGGCGTCTCCGGAGGACTCGATTCGACTCTTGCCTTGCTGGTAGCCGCACGGGCAGCCGATGAGCTGGGATGGCAACGCGACCAGGTTGATGCTTATACCATGCCGGGTTTCGCCACGGGGGAGACCAGTCTGGGCCTGGCCCATGACCTGATGAGAACACTCGGTGTGGCTGCCCATGAGCTCGATATACGCCCCACAGCCATGCAGATGCTCGAGACGATCGGGCATCCTTTTGCTTCCGGCACTCCTGTCCATGATGTGACATTCGAGAACGTGCAGGCCGGATTACGTACGGACTTTCTGTTCCGTCTCGCCAATCAGCGCGATGGGATCGTGATCGGCACCGGCGATCTTTCCGAACTCGCCCTTGGATGGTGCACCTATGGCGTTGGCGATCAGATGGCGCATTACAACGTCAATGCTGGCATGCCCAAGACCCTGATCCAGCATCTGATACGCTGGCTCGCCCAGAAAGGGCAGCTTGGCGAGGGTATCGCCCCGGTTCTGGAGAGCATCGTCTCTGCCGAAATCACGCCGGAGCTGGTTCCCGCCGACTCCACCGGGGTACAGAAGACCGAGGACAAGATCGGGCCTTATGCCCTTCAGGATTTCACCTTGTTCTATGTGCTGCGCTACGGGTTTCGCCCCAGCAAGATCCTCTTCCTGGCCCTGATGGCCTGGGAGGATGAAACGAAGGGCGTCTGGCCTGCGCACTACCCGCAAGACCGCAAGCAAGCCTATGACGCGCAAACGATCCGCCACTGGCTTGGCGTGTTCCTGAGACGCTTCTTCGGGTTCAGTCAGTTCAAACGCTCCGCGATGCCTAACGGACCCAAGCTTTCTCCGGGCGGCAGCCTGTCCCCAAGGGGGGAATGGCGCGCGCCCTCAGACGGCACCGCCGATGTGTGGCTGCAGGAACTCGACGCGCTCGTTTTCTGACTCATCCCTGAGGGGTTTACGGAGCGCGGCCCGATACCGATGACAAAATCGAGTGGATGCTCCCTTGCGAGTACAGGCTCGATGCCGTTTTCTGCACAACTTGGGAATCTCGCTGCAGTATCCCTGGCGGACCCTGTTCCGGACCGGTGCTATCGGCGCAGTCTCTCGATCGACGATGCAGCCTTACCGATTCAACCAGCTCGTGGCGGCTTCCGGCACGCAATGCGTCGCTGCAAAACCCCGCGAAGACGGCTGGCATACATGTCGCAGCTGCAAGTCAGCCATGCATGAATTCAAGGGCGGCGCGTTCTGACAGGCGCAGCGTGCCGTTCTGATCATTTAGCACCAGGCGGCGGCGACGGAATGCCACCCAAGGCTCGAAAAGCTACGTGCTGGCGAAAAACGAGCCAGAAGAGGCGCTTCCAGATTTGTGAACTTAGTGACACACAATTACTGTGATCTCCTTAACAAAGCAATGTCATTACTTTCGGTAATGCGATTTTCGACCCGTATGATCGCTTATCCTGCAGGAATTTATCTCTACGAATCAGGCGCCGCCTTCGGTCCGCCTCTCACACAAACCTGATCTTTTCCGGGAAATTTATCCTTACGTAACCGATCCCGGCACTGGCAGGACCATAATTCGAGCTCTTTACTTGCCTATCCAACATGAAAAAACAGCAATGTTCGACGCAAAGGATTGTTGGTACAAAGTAAACCTCTCCGAAATTTGAGGAGAAGAATACCCACATCATGAGATACAGGGGCGCTCAAAGTGAGGGAATCCCGACATTTCCTTCCACAACTTCCATGACAAAGGATTTCTGACTCCCTTTGCTGTGGGATCGATGTCCTTGTGCGGCAGAACGATATCGAATGATTTCCAATACCTTTGATTTATTGACTCCAAGAAAAGGTTAAGACATCTATAAATTGTTGAATTCCCAAATGGGGTTTTGGTTGACGGCACGGCCAAGCGACGGGACATCAGTCTCGTCCGCAGGTGCGGCGTAACGGTTTGTGTCAGAAGCCTTCAGGAATTAAGGAGCTGGTCGCATGGCGATCGTAACGATAGTTGGTACGTCTGGCATGACTGTGCAGGTCACCGTTGAAGGTGCCCGGATGCAGACTCTTGCCTCGAGTTATGCACAGCAGATCCTGGGTG
>Ga0157365_10001263_pt1 | contig 10509 bp, 9 predicted proteins | sample AttsexASBM3_FD_111478 | JGI IMG/M metagenome (GOLD analysis project Ga0157365, IMG submission 111478) | Fungus gardens microbial communities from leaf cutter ant in Ribeirão Preto, State of São Paulo, Brazil - Atta sexdens ASBM3 | ecosystem: Host-associated > Fungi > Mycelium > Unclassified ... | reverse complement strand
GCGATCGCCGCTGAATCAGGCGTCGATGATTTCCTCGCTCAGGCCACGCCAGAAGCCAAGCTGGCCCTGATCCGTAGCGAGCAGGAATCGGGCAAGCTCGTGGCCATGTGCGGTGACGGCACGAATGATGCCCCTGCGCTGGCCCAGGCCGATGTGGGCGTGGCCATGAATACCGGCACCGTGGCTGCGAGAGAGGCCGGGAACATGGTCGATCTCGACAGCGATCCGACGAAGCTGATCGAGATCGTGGGGATCGGCAAGCAATTGCTCATGACGCGCGGCGCGCTCACCACCTTTTCCATCGCCAATGACGTGGCCAAGTATTTTGCCATCATCCCGGCCATGTTCGTCGGTTTCTACCCAGCGCTTTCGAGCCTCAATATCATGCATCTGGCCACGCCCGAAAGCGCCGTGCTCTCAGCCATCATCTTCAATGCGCTGATCATCATCGCGCTCATTCCTCTGGCCTTGCGCGGCGTGCGCTACCGTCCCGTCGGTGCTGCGGCCCTTCTTCGTCGGAATCTGCTCATCTATGGCGTGGGCGGTCTGATCGTGCCTTTCATCGGGATCAAGCTGATCGATCTCGTCGTGACCCATATCGGTCTGGTCTGAGGAGACCCCCATGGTCCTTTCCCAGTTGCGCCCCGCGCTCGTCCTGTTCCTGCTGCTCTCGGCCCTGACCGGGCTCGTCTATCCTCTGGCCATGACAGCGCTTTCCACCCTGGTGATGCCTGACCGTGCCGAAGGGAGTCTGATCTATGACCGGGGCCGCATCATCGGTTCCTCGCTGATCGGGCAGAATTTCACTGCACCTCGCTACTTCCACGGACGCCCCTCGGCCACTATGGGGCCGGACCCGAAGGACGCGAGCAAGACCAGTGCTGCGCCCTATAATGCCTCAGCCTCCCTCGCCTCGAATGCAGGGCCAACCTCCAAAGCATTGCTCGACCGCGTCACTGCCAGCATATCGGTGCTCAAGGCCGAGAATCCCGATGCCATGGCGCGTGGCTGGCGCATTCCCGTGGAGCTCGTCACGACATCGGCCAGTGGTCTCGATCCTGATCTCTCCCCCGAAGGGGCCTTGTTTCAGGTGCTGCGCGTGGCGAAAGCCCGCAACCTCGACGAGGAGCGTGTGCGTCATCTCGTGATGAGTCAGATACGTCAGCCGCTTCTCGGTTTTCTGGGGGAGCCTCACGTGAATGTTCTGGCACTGAACCGGGCCCTCGATAGAATGTCACCCTGATGACAATGCGCGCCCTCCATCACCTGCATAGCCCCTTTGCGCGCATATCCGGTTCCAGAGCGGCCGTTCTGGCCCCAAGCGCGAAGCTGGCGAGACCGCGTCCGTGAGTCGGCGCGATTATGACAGACCCGACCCCGATGCCCTGTTGCGTCAGGGATGCGGTGATGCGCGGCGCGGGCGCCTCAAGATCTTTCTGGGGGCCGCTCCGGGTGTCGGCAAGACGTTCGAGATGCTCAGCGCCGCCCAGCAACTGATGCGCGACGGTGTGGATCTTGTAGTTGGGGTCGTCGAGACTCATGGCCGGAGCGAGACTGCGGCTCTGGTCGACGGATTGCCTGTCCTGCCCACCCGCCTCGTGCCCTATAGGGGGCAGGTGCTGCAGGAACTGGACCTCGATGCGGTTCTCGCGCGTCGCCCGCGTCTGGTGCTGATTGACGAATATGCACATAGCAACGTTCCGGGATCACGCCATCCGAAGCGCTGGATGGATGTCGAGGAAATCCTCCAGGCCGGGATCGATGTTTTTACCACTGTCAATATACAGCATCTCGAGAGCCTGAATGACGTGGTCGCCTCAATCACGCGTATCCGTGTGCGTGAGACGGTACCGGACAAGGTGGTGGAGCAGGCGGATGAACTCGAACTGATCGATCTCACCCCGAATGACCTTTTGCAGCGCATGCGTGACGGCAAGATCTATGGGGCTCCGATGGCGGGACGCGCCATGCTGCATTACTTCTCGCCGGGTAATCTGACGGCCCTGCGTGAACTCGCTTTGCGTCAGACGGCGCAGCAGGTCGATGCGCAGCTTGTCGATCATATGAAGGCCAATGCCATCGCTGGTCCCTGGGCGGCTGGTGAGCGTGTCATGGTGTGCCTCACGCTTGAGGATGGCGATACCGGATTGCTGCGTTACGGCAAGCGCCTGGCGGACAGGCTCCATGCCCCCTGGATCGTGCTCCATGTCGAGACAAGCCGTGACCTAACCGAGGATGCGCGTGCGCGCATGGCATCGCAGATGCATCTGGCCCAGTCGCTCGGGGCCGAGACCGTGACCGTTCCGGGCCATGACATCGCCCTCGATGCCCTGGCCTATGCGAAGGCGCAGAATGTGACCCAGATCGTTGCGGCGCATCCTGCCGGAACGAACTGGATCGGTCGGCTGAGGCAGATTCTGGGGCGCAGTACCACCGAGCGTCTTATCCAGCGTTCCGAGGGGTTCCCAGTCCATGTCGTGCCCCGCTCGGGTGAGGCGGTAACCGGGCGGCTGCGTGAACGCGTCCGGCCAAGACTTAGTCCCTATCTCGGCAGTTCGGCCATCATGCTGGCGGCATTGGGGCTGGCGCTGCTGCTCAGGCAGGGTCTTGAGGTCAGCAATGTCTCGCTGGCCTTCCTGACCGCCATACTCGGCGTTGCTGTGGCTTATGGGCTCTGGCCATCCCTGTGGGCTTCCGTGCTCGGGATGCTCTGTTTCAACTTCTTCTTCCTGCCACCGCTCTACACCCTGACTATCGCTGCGCCGGATAATGTGGTGGCGTTGTTCTTCTTCTTTGGCACCGCCCTGATTGCGAGCAATCTGGGCGCTCGGGTACGCAGTCAGGCTGTCGTCGCGCGTCATAGAGCCGAGATCACGCAGTCACTCTATCATTTCAGTCGCACCATCACGGGACTGACCCGGCTGGAGGATCTGCTCTGGTCGGTCAGTCATCAGATTGCGACGCTTCTGAATTGCCGTGTCGTGCTGCTCATGCCCGAAGAGGGCGCCTTGCGCGTTCAGACAGCCTATGATTCCGATCATCCGATCGATCAGGACGGATTTGCAGCCGCAAGCTGGGCGTGGAAAAACAACCGTATTGCCGGTCGTGGCTCGGATAATCTGCCTGGCGTGCGCTGGCTCTTCATTCCCCTGCGCACCGGGCGCGGTCCGGTTGCGCTGCTGGGTCTGGACCGTGACCGGGCGGGTCCCTTGCTGGATGCTGAGGAGCAGAGCCTGCTCGACGCGCTGGGGGATCAGACCGCCTCGGCCATCGAGAGTATCCTGCTCGCGCGTGACCTCGATCGCGTCAGGCTGGACGCGGAAACCGATCGTTTGCGTGGAGCGCTGCTGACGTCGATTTCCCATGATCTGCGTACCCCGCTCGCCTCCATCCTGGGTGCCGCATCGAGCCTGCGCGATTATGGCGAGGCGCTGGGGGAGGCAGGGCGTACGGAATTGCTCGCGACCGTGACCGACGAGGCGGAGCGTCTCAATCGCTTCGTGGGGAATCTGCTTGACATGACCCGGCTTGAAGCGGGGGCGCTACCTTTGCGTCGCGAGGCCGTGGACTGCGCCGAAGTGGCGGCATCAGCCCTTGCACGTGCGACGCGGTTGCTGGAAGGGCATCGGGTCGATTTCGAGGCAGCGCCTGACTTGCCTATGGTGCCGATCGATGCGGTCCTGCTGGAGCAGGCCCTGTTCAATATCCTCGATAACGCCGCCAAATATACAAATCCAGGAACGCAGATCACGATCCGGCTCACTGTCGAGAATGCGCATCTGGTCCTTGCTGTTCTGGATGAGGGGCCAGGTTTCGGCGCACGTGACCCGGCGGTGCTCTTTGCCAAATTCACGCGTTTTGCGGCGGCTGATACCGCGCGGGCGGGTACGGGGCTGGGGCTTGCCATTGCGCGCGGTTTCGTTGAAGCGATGGGCGGAGAGATCACGGCAGCAAACCGTCCTGATCGCGAGGGAGCGGTTTTCACCCTTCGCTTCCCTCTGGCTGAAAAGGCGTCCTGATGAGCGACCCGACCCTTCTGATCGTGGATGATGAACCTGCCATCAGGCGTCTGCTGCGTACCACGCTGGCAAGCCAGTCATGGCGTATTCTCGAAGCCGGTTCGGGCGAGCAGGCCCTGCATTGCGCCGCCGAAACCCCGCCTGATCTCGTCCTGCTCGATCTGGGGCTGCCGGATCTCGATGGTGTGGCGGTACTGCGCCGGTTGCGTCAGGACCGGCCGAATCTGCCCGTGGTCATTCTTTCGGTGCGTGACGATGAACGTGGCAAGGTGGCTGCCCTCGAGGCCGGGGCGGATGATTACGTGACCAAGCCCTTCAGCATGGCCGAACTCGTGGCGCGATTGCGCAATGCCCTGCGCCATGGTCTGCAACAGGAAGGCACCCTGCCGCTTTTCACCTCGGGCGATCTGACGATCGACCTTGTGCGCCGTCAGATATTCCGGGGCGGAAATGAGATACGTCTCTCGCCCAGGGAATGGGATATTCTGCGTATGCTGGTGCGCTATGCGGGCCGCGTCCTGACCCATCAGATGATCATGAAGCAGCTTTGGGGCCCGACAAGCGACGTGCAACAGCTGCGGGTCTACATCCGTCAGATCAGGCAGAAGATCGAGCCTGACCCGGAAAGACCCCGGCATATCCTGACAGAGACAGGGGTAGGGTATCGGCTCGTCTAGGGAGGCGCGCGGGCCTTTCCCTGGTGGTGGGACATTATCGGCGCATCGTGAAAATCGAATTGGCCGATACCCTCTGGCGCGATGCCATCATGGCGAAAGATGAGGGTCGCGCAGCGCGTCGTTCCCGCCAGGTTGATAATAGAGCGGTGGAACCTTTGTCATCCGACGGGCTTGCACGTGCCGGTGTTTCATTTCCTCTTTGGAAAGCGCTCGGAGAAAAACATGTTTACCCATGTCATGATCGGCAGCAATGATCTTGAGCGATCAAGGGTTTTCTATGATGCGACATTTGAGGCTCTGGGCGGCAGCCCAGGCGCGGTGGATGCGAGAGGGCGGCTGATCTACGCTCATGACGGGGGAAGATTGATGATCACGACCCCGATCAACGGGCAGCCTGCTACCGCGGCAAATGGCGGAACTATCGGAATTGCGGCGAAGAGCCCGAACCATGTCCTCGCTTGGTACGAAGCGGGCATCCGCCATGGCGGGACAAGTATTGAGAGCCCACCCACCGAGCGTCCAAACGGGATATTTGTCGCCTATCTGCGTGACCCGGACGGAAATAAGCTCACGGCGCGCACAGAATTATCCAGGTGATTGGTCCCGCACGACGGCTCACCCCGGGGATTGGCTGGGCGGATCAGGACTGATTGGTCGACGGGCGCGCCGTCGACCGAGGAAAGCCTCAAGGCGAGGGAGCCTGATAGGCTTCATGAGGGCGCACCGCGGTCAAGGTTGTGACCTCGATGAAGTAACCGCCCGGAGCCCGGAAATAGAAGCTCCAGGCACCATGTGCCGTCTGTGGAGGCCGGGTCGCCTTCCCATCATTCTGCAGGCGTTCATAGAGGGTGTCGACAGCTTCACGGGATTCCAGGATGAAGCCGATATGCAGAATGTCGAAATGCTCGGGATAGAGGAAGCCTTCCAGTTTCCTGTCGAAATGATTGATGATCAGCACCAGGCCGTCTTCGTCCTGCATGATCGCCATCGTCGTCCCCCGTACGACGAGAGTATGAAGGCCGAAATAGCGCTCGAACATAGCCCGATCGGATTCCGTGTCATGGCTGTAAAGATTGATGTGGTTGAGTTTCATGATCGTGCCTTTCCAGAGAGAAGGCGGACACGAGCCGATCGCGATGCGGACAGCGACGACCGACCACGAACGAGGCAAATCCTCGTTGTGTCCGGCCATGGCCAAGAGCAGGTTCAAGTGCTCAAGCGTGACTGTCTCAAGAGAGACCGCAGGTTGTCACCATACCTGCATCGCTGTCTTTTTAGGCAGGAGCCACTCTAGAGCACAGCTTGAGCGCGTCAAGCGGCTTGAATGGGGCTCCTGCGCTCCCCGGTTTTGCGGCATACCGCGCCAAACCCATGGAGGTACCAGGCGCGCGCGAGCTGAGTGTATATCCTGACGCAGCTGTGCCTGTCAGGAGAGAGGCACCATGGCGCGTCCGGGATGGGTACTTTTTACCGCGTAGATCGATACGAGATCAGGCGGCAGCGCGCCTATTTTTGTGCAGAGGTCGATCAGCGGTGATCGCGCGCGATCTGCATGCAAAGATGAAACGTCAGCTGGCGTTGACGATCATCATCGCCCATTAAGGAAAATGTCATGTCAGCCAATCCCTCACTGAAGCGCATTTTCTACGCAGGGCTCATGGTGGGTGGTTATTTCCTTCTCCAGGCTGTCATGATCCTCCTGCATGAGTTCACCCATAGTACGTTGGGCTGGGCGCTCGGCTATTCCGGCACCCCCATGACCGTGGTCTGGGGAAATCTGATCACCATGCAGGGCTGGGATGAAGGTATTCCCTATGACGCCTTGTTTCATGGGCGCGGACATAACGCCGAAGCCGCCATAGGCGGTGCCCCACTGGCGATGCACGGTGTCTTCGTTGTCATCCTGATTTCGTGCCTGCTCCATGTGAGAGCATGCATCCGGCCCATTGTGTTTTTCGCCCTTTACTGGTTTCTGATCCTCAACCTTGCTGAGCTCATCGCTTATTTCTGGATGCGTCCGTTCCTGACGACAGGAGATACCGGTCGTTTCAACCAGGGGATGGATCTCTCGCCTTGGGGGCTTTTCGCCTGCGGTTCGCTTTTTCTTGCGGGGGCGCTTTGGGTCTTGCACAGCCGGATCTTGCCTGAAATCGCCTCCGGACTGGGGGGACAGCGCTGGGCGCAGATACTCGTCATAGCGGCCACCGGTTTTGTCTTGTTTCTGTGGGCGAGCGGACTGCGCTTCCTCGTTCTCTACCCCGATCCGCTATGGCGTGTCGGATTGATCGGTCTGGCCTTGTTCATCGCGTGGCTGTTACTCGAACTGCCCAGGGCGAACGGGAAGCGCGTATCTGAATGACCCCCGCGCATTGCGGATCTCCCAGACCGGATCGATCTGTATCGTGATCCCTTTTGTGGGAGAGATCACTTGCGCTGGGGGGCTTGCCCATCCGTCAGGGTTCCAAGGAAGACAATGATTTTCTCGCGCTCTTCCGGCGTCAGGCTGGGCGATTTGCGCGGGCCGAAAGGCGCGTCGGTCTTGTCGATATTGCCCCAATAGCGCCTTGGCAGATCGTCATTGAGCAGAAGAGTCCCGTCCGCCTGTCGCGGATAGAATTGAGACGGTTCAATGTCCCTTAGTCCATAAAAATCCATCACCTGACGCAGCGAGGTAAAGGTGCCGTTATGGAAAAACACCTTACGCGTAGCGCTGTTGCGCAGCGATGGGGTGCGGAAGAAGCCGCAATAGGCTTCGGTATGGCCGATATCCGTGCGGCCTGCCGCGCAGAGACCGAGATCGTAGCTGCCTTTCGGGGCGAGGGGGTTACGCGGGGCGGCGAGGGCTTCGTATTGATGGTCGGTAAAGAGCGGCGGTCTGCCTTCCTCATCGACCATGCTCAGATGGCAGGCGGCACAATTGCCTTTCGACGGGTCATTGAAAAGCCGCAGCCCTTGGGCTTCGTCTCTTGTCAGACGGATTTGTCCCTCAAGCCAGGCATCATAGCGGCTCGAGTAAGGGTGAAAATCTGGTGCTTCAATCTGATAGCGGGCCAGCGCGAAAAGCGCTTCAGCAATCAGCATGTCGTCCGAAGCATGAGCACCCGTCAGGCGAAACAGATCGGCACTATAGGGCGCATGGCGCAGGCGAGCGGCGATACCAGTGCGTGTCGCCGCCATTTCGCGAGGGTCGAAGAGCGGCCCGGCGGCCTGGCTTTGCAGCGTGTCGGCCCTGCCGTCCCAGAACAAACCGCCCTGCGGCACCATGGCCTGAGCCGAGACGCCAGTATTACTCCCCGATTTGACGCCTTTAGCGCTGGGCGGCGATGGGGGAGGCGGCGCCGTTTCGCTGGTGGCATTATCGGGGCCGACGCTGAAAGGCGGCTGGCGCTCGCGATAGGTGAGCGAAGGCACGGCGCGGACGCCGAATTTGTCCATCGCCACACCGCCCCTGGCGAAAGCCAGCGCGTTGTCCGGCGCGTAATGCGCACTCGGTACATGGCACGAGGCGCAGGAAAGCTGTCCAGATCCGGAGAGCGCCTTGTCGAAAAACAGCGCCTTGCCGAGTTTCGCCATGGCGGAGAGTGGGACCACTGGAGGGCGGATTAGCGTGACAGGGCAGGGGTTGCCGCCGTCAGGCGCAGGCGCGCAGTCGCGCGCGAAAGCCTGGGGGATGGTCGCGGCGAGAGACCCGATCAACAGCGCCACCGTGATTAGGCGAGACCACGTGTGCGTGGCCTGCGCCTCGCCCTCATCCGTGCGCGCTGTCATCCACAAAAAATCAGAAAGCCTTGGGCGCTTCGCGCAGGACTGACCCATCTCTCGGCGCAAGATAGAGCGGCGTGGCGTCCGGCTTGCTCTGAAAGTCGAACATCCCGTCCATATCCTGTGCGTCCTGATCGAAGGACCCTCCGCCGAGACGCGAGCCATCGAGCCAGTTATCCTCGATGAAGCGCAGTACGGAGCTCTGTGTCAGAAGTGTATGGTCAATGGCATTGCGCTTTGCCCAGGGCGACAGCACCAGAAGCGGGGTTCTTGTGCCGGGGCCGCAGCGGCCATTTGCCGGCTTGCCCTTCAGGCCGTTGGGGGCAGATCCCTTGCCGCACTGACCCGGTCCGTCGAGCTGATCTGCGGATGCGTCATGCGAGTTGTGCTGCACGGGAGTAAAGGCGTGGTCATACCAACCATCGGAATCGTCATAGGCGATGATGATGGCGGTGTCCTTCCATTCCGGGCGTGACTGGATGAAATTGACCAGACGGACTACGCCCTCCTGCTCGTCGAGCGGGTCGGAATAGCCCGCATGGGCGTCCTGGAACGCCGGGAGTTTCAGGAAAGACACGGCAGGCATATGGCCAGCGCGCGTGGCGGCGATGAAATCCTCTAGATCGTACTGATGATTGGCAGGGTCTTTTGTCTTGCCATCGGCGGCCATCGTCTGGCCGATGGCCTCGACGCCCGACGGTCGCAAGTGCTTCGGGTTGGATGTGCTCGGATAATACTGGAACCAGTTATGGTGGGGAATGTAGTCGACAACCGTCTGGGCCACGACGGTGGAATAGGTGGCGCGCTGGCACCCCGTCGTGCCATTGCGGTTATGTGCCGAGAGGTCGAACCCGGCCATGAAGCCGCCCCAGCTGATACCTCTGGCATTCAGCAGGTCGCCTATATTACGCCCCTCCATCCAGACCTGCTCCCCGGGGAGCGAACAGACATCGCCAGTCGGATCGATATCGTTGATCATGGTCATGCTGCCCTGCCCGTCCTTGATGAACGGTGAGGGCAGGTCCCGGGTCGAGGGCTTCTGGGCGGAGGCGGTGATATGCAACCCGTTGGTCTGTCCCGAGACGATCTCGAGTGCACCGGGCGTTGAGGGGCCGTAAGTGTCTGTGTAGGCGTTGTCGCTCATGGCGAAGCGTTGGGCGTACCGCCAGAGCGCTGTGACGGTATTGCCGTCAAAATATCCCATGACCTGACCGCGCGTGGCAAATGCCCCGACGCCGCCCGGTGAGCCTTTGCCTGTATGCAGCGGAAAGAGATCGGCCTTGCCGCCATTATAGGCCATCTGCTCGGCGGTATAGCCGTGGTTCTGGTCTGCCGTACTGGCCTGGCTGCGATCGAGCCGGAACGGCACGGAGGCGTCGGGCCCATTCGCCGGGTTCGTGTTGGGATTGGTTACCAGCAGATTGGACCGCAACAGCGTGTTGGCGGGTGGCGTTCCGAGCTTTGGCATGAATACCGGCTCGCCCTCCGGGTTTGATGCCTGGGGATAGGTCGCGAAATAATGGTCGAACGAGACGTTCTCATCGAAGATCACGATCACATGCTTGATTGGTGTTTTCGTCCGCAGGTCTGATGCGGATAGTGTTTTCACCGGTTCAGGCGCTGCGCGCGTCACGGTAGCCGGGCTGAGGCAGGTCAGAGTGAGAAGGGCAGCAGCAAGAGAGCGTATCGGACGAATCATGGTGTGGGGCGACAATACCTGTTTTGGATGGGGAGCCGCAGCCCCTCTCGCCTGCGCCACATGGCCGCAGGCCGAGGAGCCGCTCAGGGCTCAGGTCTGATCATCGTCGCGCAGCGTCTCTTCGTCCAGAGACATCAATGCGCCGCGACGCGACTGGAAGGAAATCGTGGCCAGTCGATGCTCCCGCCATGCGGCAACAAGCGTCTGACGCCAGCGATCCGAAGGGGCGTTGGGCGTGTCATGCTGAAGCTGAAGTTCCATTGACCTGCTCCTTTTTCCAGAAGAGTGCCGGGGTACGGCGCCTCGATAAAGGATTCATGCAAGGTGGTGTGTGACCGTTCCATGAATTCGC
>Ga0157365_10001262_pt1 | contig 10509 bp, 6 predicted proteins | sample AttsexASBM3_FD_111478 | JGI IMG/M metagenome (GOLD analysis project Ga0157365, IMG submission 111478) | Fungus gardens microbial communities from leaf cutter ant in Ribeirão Preto, State of São Paulo, Brazil - Atta sexdens ASBM3 | ecosystem: Host-associated > Fungi > Mycelium > Unclassified ... | reverse complement strand
TCGCCGAAATGATGAAGCGCGTCCTTGGCCGACATATGACGCCTGTGACCGTTCTCGGCCACGATGGTGACCGTGGCTGTCATCCCTGCTGCAAGGTGCAGATCGGGTGGGAGCTTGTCGATATGCACGCGTACCGGAATACGCTGGGCCAGACGCACCCAGGTATAGACAGGGTCGACAGAGGGCAGGCCCTGCGTTGCCGTCGATGCGTTCATGCTGGAAATGCCGCGTGTAATGCTTTCGACATGGCCGAAAACGGGTTGATGTCCGCCCATGAGGTCCATGCGAACCGGATCGCCGATTTCGATATTATGGATTTTGGTTTCCTCGAAATACCCATCCACCCAGTAAGACGATGAATCGATGATCTGGATGTTCACATGTCCGGCTGTTGCGAAATCGCCTGGGCGCATCAGCAGGTTGGTCACGTAACCATCGATGGAGCTGTGCACGACGGTTCGTTCCAGATCGATACGCGCCTGACGCAATGCAGCCTGTGCCGCGTCGTATTGCGCGCGTGCCTGCGCCGCAGCGGCCGCGTATTGCTGCTTCTCTTCGCCCGATACCGCCACCCCGGGAATGATCCGTCGTCTCTGGAACTGCGAGGTACGAAAGTCGAGGTCCGCCTTGCGCTCGGCGACATTCGCCTCGGCAGAAGCGACGCGCACGCGAAAGTCGAACGGGTCTATGACATAAAGTACATCGCCGCGCCGGACGAATTCATTGTCATGCACGCGTACCTCCAGAATTTCACCTGAGACACGCGGCGCCATGTTGGCCACCTGGGCACGAACCTGACCGTTTCGGGTCCAGGGCGCTGCCGTATAGTAATCCCACAGGATCACGATCACGATCCCTGCAACCACAAGGATGGACAGGGTGATGAGCCATCGGATCAGGCGTGAGGCGCGAGCGAGCACGAGCAGGGTTCTTTCACTGAGTCAGACAAGGAATAACCGGCAGCGACGGCACAAGGGCCGACGTTGTGGCGACCGCGCGAGACCCGAGCGGGATGTTGGCGGGTACAGAGTGCGGGCAGGGTAATGGCGGCGACGGGTCATTTCACAAAAGCCATGTGTAGAGCCCCAGCAGACAGACAAGCAGGCCGAACTGGGCAAGGGGCGGGTTCCAGAAAAAACGCCACAGATTGAGCCTGCCGAAGCTCCAGCGAATAAGCGCAAGTGTGAGCAGGGCAAGAAACAGATTGGCGACGAAGGCCGAGACGAGCACCCCTTCGAGATCGATCACCTCGCTCATGCGGAGCCTCCGACGCGTAATGGACTCAGGCGGTATGTCCCCCGTCGCTTTTCCGGCAAACGACGCATGGTATCCATGCCTACCATCGTGCCCGTCCCAGTCCGAAATGGAGCAGGGTAGAGCGGTTGTCGCTCAGTGTAGAACGCACGGCCTCAAGGCTGCCTGCACAGAGGATCGCCAGCGCCCTTTCATCGGGTTGCGCATGGCGCGCGCTTTCAAGGAAGCGTGTACTGATGCCATGCAGCGCATGAGTCAGTGTCGAGAACGAGCCGGTATTGACCAGATGATGGGCCTCTGCAGAAAGCGCACTCAGGCGGGGGCGGGCTTCTGCCTCATCCAGATAATGGCGCACACGTGCAAAGCTGGTCGCCAGATCTTCCAGCATGACCAGCCGATTGAACACATGGCGATTGACCGGTCGTTTCTGATCCATGCGTTTCGTCCAGTTCAGAAGCTGGGCCAGCCGGTCGTATTTGAGGCTGAGAAGCTCGGCCCCCGCAGGGCGACCATTACCCTTGAACTGGGCCTCGAGGTCCTGCCCGATGGAGGCAGCAAGACGAAGCCGCCTGGATTTGGGCGTGGGCGGAAAAAGCAGAACCAGAATGACGAAGGCAATGACGCCTGAGATCAGATAGAAAACATTGCGCGAAATGAATGTCAGCGGATCGTAATCCTGATGATTGCTGAGCCCGAGGATGATCGGGAAAAACGCTCCGTAATTGAATCCTATGGCGCTGATACGCGGGTTCATCAGCATGAGACACGCAAAGGCCGTATGCGGCAGGAAGACGAGCGCCAGCGCCCCGAATGCCGCAATATGGGGCAGAATGAAGTAGTTCATCACACTGGCGACGATGAACGCCAGGGACAGGCCCAGTATCGCCCCCATGCCGAATTGCGATGTATCGGTGGCGGTGGACGCAAGGGTAAGGATGAGGGCTGCCTGGGACAGTGCTGCCGTCGAGGCAGGCTGGTTGCTGGCGATGCATAACCCGGCCATGATGGAAAAACCGAGCAGGACGCGCAATGCGTTGATGAGTGCCGCCACATAATCGGGATGGCGCGCAATCTGCGCCAGTTTCAGGGCCTCGCCCGCCGGGGTGGCATGCTGGAGCGTGTCGATTCCAGTGCTGATATGCAGACGATTGCTGAGCATGACCGCGCTACGTTCCAGAAAATGCGCATCGGCAGGATCGGGATGATAGCCGGGTTCTTCTTCCTTCATGGTTTCGAGCAGTGCGGCGAGTGTTTCGTAGCGGTCGCAGTGATCCTCGCGCAGTTCGTGCCAGGCCAGAACATGACGGCGGGCGAGGGGGGAAATCGTCTTGTGTCGCAGGATATGAGCGATGGCCCGGCCCGATCCCAGCACCGTCAGCATGCCGATAATGGCAAGGCGCGCCCCTGCCGTGCGACGGGTGGAGCGGTCTATCTCGGTGCGTGCGTAGGTGATCTGCGCGGAGAGAGAGAGAATATCGCCAGCGAGTGCGGTCGTTTCCATGGCATCGGGCACCATGTCGCCCTGCATGGCCTTGCGTCCGAACGTCCTGATCTCGCCCGCTTTCGCTTCAAGACTGTCAGCGAGTTTCTGCCAGGCCTTGGGAGAGCCGGTCAGCATGTTTACGAAGGCGACCGAGGCGATGCCTATTGCAACGCAGGATGCGCGTGACAGCGCAACATCGAAAACGCTTTGCGGGGTGTCGATGACATTGATGGCGACGAGCGCGATCGTATATCCGGCGAGCAGCGCGCCGTAGGAGCGGAAATGACGTTCGAGCGAGCCGATATAGGTGCATCCGGCAATCCAGAGCGCGCAGCCACCCAGCATCATGCCCCGGTCCTGACTGAAACAGGCGATCAGGAGTATGGAGGCTGCCACGCCCAGAGCCGTGCCGATCAGACGATAAATCGCCTTGGAAAGGGCCTGACCGCGCAACGGCTGGGTGATGATCATGACCGTCACCGCAGCACCGGCGGGAGAGTCGAGCTGTGCCCAGAATGCAGTCGCGAGAGCGAGGCAGACCGCTGCCCAGCTGCGTAGGGAGAAACCGATCCAGCCGGGAGGAAAGGGCGGGTTGGGCAGATCGCCGGGCACGGGCCACCAGCGTCCACGCGTCTGCACCCCCTCGGTCATACGGCTCCATCCAGAAAACTGACGTTTCGGAGAGGAACGCCCCGATGGCGTATGAGGTCAAGGATTCAGCGTACGAACCGCCGAACAGACATGTTTTGTCTGATACGCTTGAGAAATCACCCCGGCATTCAGGCGCGCGCGGAAAACTATTTCAGATCGGGTTCATGCGCGAGACAAGAAGCTGATTGATGCGGAATCCATCCACATCGACAACTTCGAAGCGATAGCCCGCAGTCTCGATACGATCGGCCTTGCGGGCCATGCGACGCAGGCGGTGCATGACGAAACCGCCGATCGTGTGGAACAGATCGCGCTCTGCATCGAGATCGATATCGAGTTCGCGAAATACGTCCCCGATGGGGGCAGCACCATCGATCAGCCAGGAATTTGCGTCGCGTCGCACAATGGCCTGTTCTTCGAACGGACTGGCAAGACCGTCCATCAGTGCGCCCATGATATCCTTGAATGTAATCAGCCCGACCACGAGGCCGTATTCATTCACGATCAGGGCAAAACCTGCGCCATGCGTATCGAACTGGGCTAGCGTGTCCCACAGATTCAGGGTGTCGGGCAGAGAGAGCGTATCGCGACGCATACGGAAAATCTGGTTTGTAATAGGCTGACTCGGATCGGCGTTGGTCGGCACTTCATCGACAACAGCGACCAGAACGTCTTCCGCGCGTATCGAGCCGATCACATGGTCGAGGCCGCCATCGCATAGCGGATAACGCGAGTAAGGACGGATACGCACCTTGTCGCGTTGCGATTCAAGGCTTTCCTGCACATCGAGGAATACGATCTCATCGCGCGGCGTCATGGCCGACGTGACGGAGCGATCCTGTAGCGCCAGCACGTTCTGGATCAGCTGGTGTTCTTTTTCCTGCAATACGCCCGATGCCGTGCCCGCTGCGAGCATGGCATTGAGGTCCTCCGGCGTGACAGGCTCGACAACGGAGGCGGCCGGAATGCGCATCAGCGAAAGCAGCCAGTCCGAGATGATCGAGAAAACCCAGACAGCCGGATAGAGCACCCGCAGGGCACCGGTCAGAAACCAGCCGACACGCAGGGCGACACGGTCCGGGTTATTGAGGGCAATACGTTTGGGCAGCAGGTCGGCGAACAGGACGAACAGGCCTGTCACGATGATGAAAGCCAGTGTAGCCGCGGTTTTCGTGGCAACGCTCGGGCTGAGACCGGCTTCGATCAACGCCGTGCTGAAAGCCGGTGTGAGCAGTTCGCTCGAAATCACACCACCCAGCACGCCTACCGCGTTGAGGCAGATCTGCAGAACCGTAATGACCTGACCGCTGTTGCGGCGCAGCTTCAGAAAAGCCGAGGCGCGCGCATCGCCCTGATCGGCCAGAGCGCGCAGGCGTATGTCACGCGCAGCGGCAAAGGATATTTCCGAAAGCGAAATCAGAATAGAGACGGCAATCGCTGCCACCATGGCCGCGAGGCCCAGAAGCAGCAACGTCATGCGCGTGGCTCCTCAGAAAAAGGGCTGGAAAATCGGAAGCCTTTATTTAGGCCTGTTGCAGGGCTTACGCCAGTCTTCGCCTTCAGGGTGAGGGCGCAAGTCCGGCAATAGCGCGCCATCCTGCCTCATCGCAGGTTTCCAGCCCGAGATCGGCTGCTTTCTTCGCTTTCGATCCTGCCTTTTCGCCAAGAACGACCAGACCCGTCTTTTTCGACACAGAGTCGCTTACCTGAGCGCCGAGCCGCTCTGCGATGGCCTTGGCTTCGGGACGTGTCATGGTGTGCAGCGTGCCGGTGAAAACGATGGTCTTGCCCGAGAGCGGACCGGCCTGCGGGCTTTCCTCAGGGATGATCGTCAGCTCCGCGCGCAGGTCGCTCAGCGTTTCGAGGTTATGCGGCTCCGCAAAAAACGCGAGAAGATCGGCCACGATGCTCTGCCCGATACCCATGATGCTGCTAAGGGCCAGACGGTCGTCTGAGCCGATCAGGCTTGCGGCCTTCATGGAATCGAACCAGGCCTCGTAGGTCTGATAATGACGGGCCAGAAGCTGCGCGTTGCGCTCGCCAATGCGTCTGATGCCCAGCCCGAACAGAAAACGGCTGAAGGCAATGCTGCGGCGCTGCTCGATGGCATTGAGCAGATTGCGCGTCGAAATATCGCCCCACCCGTCCCGCGTGAGGATCGTTTCGGCTTTTTCGTGCAGTCTGAAAATATCGCCCGGCCTGTCGATCAGCCCGATTTCGTGAAACTCGCGTATCGATCTTTCGCCAAGACCGTCGATATCGAATGCGGGACGCGAAACGAAGTGGATCAGACGCTCCACGACCTGCGCCTCGCAGGTAAGACCGCCCGTGCAACGACGAACGGCTTCGCCTTCGGGGCGCTCGGTCTGCGCGCCACAAACCGGGCAATGGGTCGGGAATTCATAAGCAGGACCGCGAGGCTTGTCCTCGGGGACATGGCCGAGAATCTGGGGGATCACGTCGCCGGCACGCTGCACACGCACCAGATCGCCCGGTCGTACATCCTTGCGCGCGATTTCGTCCTCGTTATGCAGCGTTGCCCGCGAGACGATCACACCGCCGACATTGATGGGTTCGAGATGGGCCGTGGGCGTCAGTGCTCCTGTACGACCGACCTGGATCTCGATTTTCTCAAGGCGCGTGATGGCCTGTTCGGAAGGGAATTTCCAGGCAATGGCCCAGCGGGGCGCCCGACCGGCAAACCCCAGACGCATCTGCAGCGCAAGATCGTCGAGTTTGAAAACGACACCGTCGATATCGTAGGGCAGGGACGCCCTGTCGCGCCCGAGCGCCTCGATATAGGCAGCGATATCGCTGACATGGGCAATATGGGTCGATAACGGATTAACCGGAAAGCCCCATTTCCTGAGACGCTCGAGATAGGCCCAGTGCGTCTCGGCACATGGTGTGGTGGAAAAACCCTGGGCATAGGCAAAAAGCGACAGGGGGCGCTTTGCGGTCACAGCCGGATCGAGCTGCCTGAGCGAGCCTGCCGCTGCATTGCGCGGATTGGCAAAGGGCTTCTGACCCTTGGCCTGCATCGTCTCGTTCAGTGCCAGAAAATCGGCTTTCGCCATGAAGATCTCGCCACGGATCTCGATTTCTTCAGGCGGTTCGCCTCCCGCCGGATCCAGCACGCGCGGGACATCCGCGATGGTCAGCAGATTGGCGGTCACATCCTCGCCCACGAGGCCATCCCCGCGTGTTGTCCCGCGTTCGAGCCGGCCCTTTTTATAGGTCAGATTGATCGAAAGCCCGTCGATCTTCGGTTCGGCCACGAATGACAGCGCGTCGGCGGATTGGGTATCCAGACCGAGGAAGCGTGCAGCCTTCGAAATGAACGATGCGAATTCCTCGGTCGTAAAGACGTTGTCGAGCGAAAGCATCGGCACATGATGGGCCTGCTTGCCGAAGGCCGTATCGGGCGCGGCGCCCACCTGATCCGTAATACCGCCCTCGACCCTTAGCGCGGGATGCGCTTCCTCAAGGGCGATCAGAGCACGACGGGTCGCGTCGTACTCGGCATCGGACACTTCAGGGGCGTCGTTGCGGTAATAGGCCGTATTCCAGCGCGCGATGAGGGCTGCCAGCCGGGCATGCTGAAGGGCGGGGGCGTCATCGGTCATTCTTGTTCCAACAGGCTGTCTGCAGCCGTACGCGCGGCATCTGTGATGGTTTCGCCCGCCAGCATACGGGCGATTTCCTCCCGGCGTTCTTCCGGGGAGAGTTTTTCGGCAAGCGTTTCCGTACGCTCCTTGCGTATGCGTTTGCTGATACGCAGGTGCTGGTCACCGCGTGCGGCAACCTGCGGACTATGCGTCACGACAAGCACCTGCACATCCTGCGCAACGCGATGCAGACGATCGCCGATGGATGAGGCTGTGGCACCGCCTACACCAGAATCCACCTCGTCGAACACCAGCGTCGGAATGGCCGAACGCTCGGCAAGAACGACCTTGAGCGCAAGCATGAGACGCGACAATTCGCCGCCGGAAGCAACCTTGGCCAGAGGGCCGGGTGGCTGGCCCGGATTGGCGGCGATCAGGAAAGACGCCTGCTCCTTGCCGCGCAGGTTCCATGCTTCAGGGGCAAGCGGTGTAAGCGAGACGATAAAACGTGCGCGCTCAAGGCGCACAGGCTTGAGCTCTGCCATCACGGCCGTTTCAAGACGGCGGGCTGCGCGTTCGCGTATCTGACTGAGTTTTTCCGCCGCTGCCGCAAAAACCTCGCGCGCGGCACGTGTTTCGGCCTGAAGCTGCTCGATGCGGGCATTGCCGGAATCGAGCGCTTCGAGACGGGCCTGAAGGCTTGCCAGCAGGCCTGCCAGCGCATTGACGGCCACACCGTGCTTACGCCCGGCCGCGCGAAGGGCGAACAGGCGTTCTTCGGTCTCTTCAAGCAGGCGCGGATCGGTATCCGCATCGGCGGCAAGGCGGGATAACAGCGTTTCGGCTTCCGCCAGCGCCTCTTCCGCCTTTTCGAGCGCAGCGAGCGCTTCCTGCGCCTGTGTCTGTTGTGCCGAGGCCGAAAGGGCTTCCTCTCCCGGCGCAGGAAGAAGGCGAGCCAGTGTGCGACTGGCACTGCGCAAGGCTGTCGCGGGCGTGGCAGAGCGTCGGTCGCGCGGTGTCAGTTCAGACAGCGCAGCGGCTATGGCCTCGCCACGTCGCTCGCTTTGCTGCAGCCCGATACGCAGGGCTGCGAGCTGTTCTTCCTCGTCTTCCTGCGGGGCAAGGGCTGCGAGATCGTCGACGGCCTGTCTCAGCCAGTCTTCTTCACGCCTTGTCGCCTCCATTTCCGATTGGGCGGCGGCAAGGGCGGCCGTGGCCTCGATCCAGCGTTTATAGCTGCGTGCCACGGCATCGCGGCTCGCCCGATCGACGCCAAAGGCATCGAGAAGATCGAGATGCGTGCTCTGGTCTGCAAGACCCATCTGGTCGTGCTGCCCCTGTATCTCGACCAAGAGGGCGGCGATGCGGCGTAACAGCCCCACGCCGATAGGCTGGTCGTTGACATAGGCGCGTGAGCGTGAATCTGCGGTCACGGTGCGTCGCAGCACGACAGGTTCGTGCGGGTCGTCGAGTGCAATGCCCTGTTCGGCCAGAAGCTGATGCACCGGATGGCCGTCAGGAATATCGAAACAGGCGGAGACGGCAGCCTGATCGGCATCGGCACGTACCAGTCCGCCACTGGCGCGGTCTCCGAGAGCGAGACCGAGTGAGTCCAGAAGAATGGATTTTCCTGCCCCGGTCTCGCCGGTCAGAACGGTCAGACCCGGGTAAAAGGGCAGATCGAGCCTCTCGATCAGAACGACGTCGCGTATCGAGAGGTGAGTCAGCATGCAAAAAGGTCCTGAAGTGTCAGCTTGGAAAGCGCATAGGGGGCAGAACGGCCCACAAGCGGAAAAGCCTTGCCCGGATCAGAAGACCGAGTGCCACATGCGGCTGAAGAAGCCGCGCTGCTTCGAGCCCGGTGCCACACTGCGGTCAGGCAGAAGGCCGCGATTGCGCAGGAGGTTGTAGCTGTAGCGGTACCACTGGCTGTCGGGATAGTTATAGCCGAGAACGGAAGCCGATTTGCGCGCTTCGTCCACCAGCCCGAGTTCGAGACTGACTTCGACGATACGTTCGAGTGCTTCAGCAACGTGGTTGGTGGTCTGGAAGTCGGCCACCACGCGCTGATAACGCCCAAGAGCAGCCTCGTAATTATGCTGCTGCTCGTAATAGCGCCCGACGAGCATTTCCTTGCCCGCGAGATGGTCGCGGCAAAGATCGATCTTGAGCTGGGCATCGCGCGCATAGGCGGTCTGGGGGAAGCGCGTCACGACTTCCTCAAGAGCGTTCAGTGCCTCGATGGTGCCCTGCTGGTCACGCTGTACTTCGGCAATCTGCTCATAATAGCAAAGCGCGCGCAGATAATAGGCATAAGCCGCATCGGCACTGGTGGGATGCAGCAGAAGATAGCGTTCGAGCTGCTGGACCGAGAGCGCATATTCGCCCTGCAGGTAATAGGCATAGCCTTCCATCAGCTCGGCATTACCGACATAGCCCGAATACGGGTAGTTCTGCTGGAGCAGTTCGAATTCGCCACTCGCCAGGGTGTAGCGCTTCGAATGCAGGGCATCGATGCCGTAATTGTACAGGGTTTCGGCGCTGGCCACCTTGGGGGCCTTGACCTCTTCCTTGTTGGAAAAGAGCGAGCATCCGCTCAGGAGCAGAAAACTGCCTGCCATCAAGGCGCTAATCAGGCGCTGACGCGATGATACAGGAGGGACGTTACGTTCTGTGTTCTGGTGCATGCCGACTCTTCCACTGACGAACGGTCTTATATCACGCCTGACAATTCGCGGAAGACCTGCGCGCACCGGATCGTTTCTATGATGCAAGACCTTTAACCGACCTCGAAAAGGCCGGATCTTTCGTCTGCAGGTTTCAGGCGGTAGCGTGGGCCAGATTGTGACTGAGGGCGTCGTCGCCGACGAGGCGCCAGTTCTCGCCTGAAGAAAACAGCGCGCGCAGCAGGCGGTTATTCAGCCCATGCCCCGACTTGTGTCCCATGAAACCGGCCTTGAACGTGTGTCCGGCGAGATAGAGATCGCCGACCGCATCCATAAGCTTGTGACGCACGAATTCCTTGGGGTGACGCAGGCCCGCTGGATTGAGAACCGTTGCGCCTTCCACAACGATCGCATTATGCAGCGATCCGCCACGTGCCAGACCCATTTTCTGAAGCGCGTCGATTTCCTTGCGCTCGACGAAAGTACGGCAGAAGCTCACCTCCTGTCGAAAGCGCTGGACTGTGAGCGGCATGGCATGACGCTGGCGACCGATCGCCTCGACATCGAAATCGATGGACATCGCAAGCGCAAACCCCGCACGTGCAGGGCGAAGTTCGGCAAAAGCACCGTTCGCATCTTCCACATGAACCGGGCGGAGCACTTCGACGATGCCGCGTGACGCATCCTGCTGAAGCGTTCCCGCGCACTGGATCAGAAAATCGAATTCTGCGGCTGATCCGTCGAGCACGGGTGTTTCCGGCCCGTCGATTTCGATCCGGACATTATCGATCCCGTTGGCATGAAGAGCAGCCATGAGATGCTCGATGGTTGCTACCCGTATTTCGGG
>Ga0157365_10001261_pt1 | contig 10514 bp, 15 predicted proteins | sample AttsexASBM3_FD_111478 | JGI IMG/M metagenome (GOLD analysis project Ga0157365, IMG submission 111478) | Fungus gardens microbial communities from leaf cutter ant in Ribeirão Preto, State of São Paulo, Brazil - Atta sexdens ASBM3 | ecosystem: Host-associated > Fungi > Mycelium > Unclassified ... | reverse complement strand
GCTGTGATTTCCGGGTTCGAGACGGCAAAGTCAGCGAGGACCGCGTTGATGACGAGAACGAAAAAGAGAGCGACAGAAAAGAATGTAGAGTACATCTTGAATTTACAAGAGTGAAAGAATCAAGGGAAGTTTAAAGGATTGAAGGTCGCAGGACACGCGGTGAGGGGAAGGGATGAGGGTGAAAAAAATGGAAATGTATTGGATAATGAAGTACATCCAAATATTATCCAAATATTACCAAATTGATTGTAACACCCCTTCCATGTGCTGCACTCATCTTGCTTCGTTATCCAACTGATTGGCCAGATACACAATAGTCCACCTCACAAAATGCTGTCCACGTTACAGTTTTGCCTGTGGTTTGTCCTTGTATGTCGCCAGCATTGTTCTCTTCGAGATCCTAGGCAATAAGACATCAGCTAGGAGTAAGCTGGGAGTAAGATGGAAAAAAAATGTTGCCATGGACACGATGGGATAGATGCAGATCTGTCACAATGTCTGTTTGAAGGCCCCATACATACCCAGAGTGAATAGTAGGCGATGGGTTCTTCTTCGGCCCCTCGACCACACTTCTCTCCTCGAGGGGCACATACTCACGTTTGCCCGCACCAACAAATATCTGCATGGCACTTTAGCTCTCTGTTCGCCATGCAATTATACCCCACGTGGAAATGACTTACTTGTCGAGGTCTCCAGATCTTCACGCCACCTTCTTGAAGCATCATCTAAAAAGTACGTAAATTCGACCATCCTTCCTTTGCAGCATGTGCGTACCTGGCGCCAGTGAGCGAGCCAACCTACAACCCGTGGAACAGCAAACAAGACTGGGAAAAAGTCCAATGGGAAGCCTGATAGCATGCCAAGATCGTCATTAAGCCGATCAAGCAACCATTTTACGTACCCATTGCTCGGTAGATAAGTCCGCTGCATCATTAAGGGTATGTAAATATCAATAACAGTTTCACAGAAGCTCTAGGACCGTACCTCCTGTATCTGATGTTAGCTTGGATACACACCAGAAAAAGCCTAGAGCACGCACCAGAAGTCCACATTTGGAGCCAATTTGCGCTTGATGAAATAATCATCCTTCATGGCTGCCTTGTGGAGGGCCATTGCTGTCTCGAGAAGCTCATCCTTTCCGGTCCTATGATGTATAAGACAAATCCATCATCTCACAGAACCCAGCCATCTCACACTTTGAACACCTCATCTGCAGTCTTGCGGACGATGAATGAACGTGGATCGGACTATGATAATATTAGACACAATCCCGTGGGCGATGAACAAAGCTCCTCACAGTTTTGTATACCCTTACATTTGATAAGAGTGGAGTGTCTAGATGAAGTAGAGAACACTCACCGGTGTCCGAATCCGGATAGTACCTTTTCACGTCGCTTAACAGCCTCGATGAAAGCAGGAACGTTCTCGGGTCTGGAAACAAGCAATGAGTCATGCTAACCTCTCTCAAATGACTACAGTCGCTCACTTGCCGATGGAGATCAACATACGGATGACAGCCTCGTTAGCGCCACCTACCGAGTGACATCAAGTTATATGCAATGAAGGAAAGGAATTGCCCAACCATGAAGGGGTCCACTGAGAAGGGTCATAGTATTAGCACATCACTTGAGACTATTCCTGATTGCTCACTAAAGAGAGGCACAACCGGCACTATGGACATGAGAGTTACTCCTGTAGAGCTTCTCCTGGAACAGAAACTCACGCAATAGCTGAGTAGGGATCAACAAGGGAGCTTCCGGTTTGCAGGACAGTGGTGCAGGAAGCATTCAGCTCGTGGTCTGCATGCAAGAGGAAGAGAACGTCAAGCGCCTTTTCCAGAACTGGGTTAGGTCGATAATCTTCTTGGCCAAGATGATCCATCTGATACAAGAAGCTAAGGTCACCCATTCAGATTTCATGCCTCTAATAATACGCAACGACCTACGATCCGGTGTAACTCAGACCATTAGGGGGTATAACAAAATTACGACCTTGGCGAACACGGTAGGCCATGCTTTGGACGGACAGAATCAGATTCCTTCGCAGATTTTTTTGAAATGTAACTCACGCAGCAAGTGTCGTAGCTTTGCCAATCAAACGATAAATCTGTCTGTCCATGATGGCCAACGACTCGGCATTTCCCCTCGTGTAAAGCCTCTGACCTTGTAATGAGGGGTTTGCTTCAGCGTAATAGGATCCAAGATATGCGAATGCGCTTGTCAAAATGGCCATAGGATGAGCATCGTATCTGGTGACCCTTTAGACGTCTAAAACAGAACATGTCATCCACGCAGCTTCACCTAAAGGATCTGAAGAATTTTTCGGCATCAGCGTGCATAGCACTGTGGTGCAAAACCTCCTGCTCGAAGATATCGAATTGCGACTTGGTAGGAAGAAACCCATAAATGAGGAGATAGGCTACTCAGAGGCTAAGTTATCACCCCCCTAAAAGTAGAATTGTTCCCACCTGTTTCGAGATGGGAAGACTTGAGAGCCAGTTCTTCAATGGGGTAGCCTCTGGATAGCGTTCATGTAAGATCTCGAAGAGAAATTGGATATTGTACGTAGAGTTATTCGTACCGATAGCGCAGAACTGAACAATGCGTAAGATTCTTTTACCTTTGCCAACTCGAATTTACAGAATGACGTACTACCAGCCTCCCCGTCGATATGGGTGATTTCACTCCTGATGACCGCAGTGTTCAGGAATCCTCGATCAGCGATACGCAAGCCCTTTTCCGTTTCATTCTCTTCTCTTTCGTCTAGAACACGAGGTGCCTTGATAGCTTTGAATGCGGTAGCAGGGACACTATTGTCCTCGATCCTAGAAAGCATGCATGAGCAGCATTACAAACGTCTAAAACGTTCGTTTGCAGATATCAACACAGGCACAAGAGAGTATGGATGCAATGTTGAACGTTCGTTGAACATGACAACACGTACGGAAGTGTATAAATCTTTCCTGTCCTGTTGTCTCGAACAGTCAGACTCTGGCTGCTCTCCTGCCTACCCATGTTGAAAAGCGGAATGGTAGTAGGGACCACGTTATGATGAATTTAGCGCTAACTATTTGATGTGCATCACCTTAGTAGTGTTCGCTAATCACATGCTGGAAACAATGTGCTGTTGTTAGATAGACACTACATGTTGGTTTCACTGAAATTACTGTGCGCCTTGACTTTCTGGGTCCAGTCTCTTGTTCTGTTCACTCGTCGGTTGGTTGCGAGACAGATGAGTGACTACCAAGGGATGAAATCCCAGCAAGCCATTCTGGATCTGATCCCGGGGATTCCTCCAGTCTCCAAGTCGAGGATTTTGTCATTGCTGCTTTTGAGAGAAAATATCCATGATGGGAGATCTCTGGTTAAAACAATCCAGGGGTCGAAGTCATAAACCACATGCTTGGTTTTCACGGAAACGCCAGACATCTATCGTTTCGTACAATCATCCTGACGAACGTGCGTTTCAATCTTAGCACCTGCGTGCAGAACCTCATGAATCGTGATAGGCAAATGAATCGCCGAAATATTATTTCCGGGACTTTCTACGACCATTTGGGAATACTGATGAATATGTAGTTTCGCGGGCCAAAACACCAAAACAGTCAATTTGACGCGCATCTCATCATTCAAATAGCTTGAGTGCAATTTGGGATTGTCGGTTGCCCTTTGCCTCGCTTTCCCCCCAGTCGAGCAAGATGTCTTTATCATTCAAGGACCGCCTTCGCAGCGTTTCGCTGATCTTCGCGTGAGTAATCTACAAGGGAAGCTCTTTGGTCCGCGCCCACAATATCAATATTTTCTCTTTTCTTTTCTTCCAGCTGTGGGACTGCGTTGTTCTCTGACGGTGAGTTCAAGATAACAAAGTAACTTTGAAAAGCGATTTTTGATCTCGCAAAGGTTATGCCAATGGTGTCATCTCAGCCGGTGAGCTTCCCAGTATTCCAATTGCTTGACCGGCTGTATTGCTCACTTCTGTCGTCCAGTCAACACGAGTGAGTTGGGCGCTCTGCCCTGAATTGCTTGAAACCTTGGTGGTTGATCTCATCGGTCGGTAGTCCTCACTCGCCTTTATGGCCCTAGGCTCGAAGAACACAATTATGGGACTACATTACGGAGCGTGGTATTTGCAGGGACAATCGTTGGAATGATTATATTCGGTTCGCGAGGTTCAACCTCTAATAGCAGCTTCTGACATTTACTTCTCAAGGTTATCTTTCTGATAAGATTGGAAGGAAGTTCGGGATGGTAAGCGGAGAATATACATACTTTCGATATCTTCGTTCTCAAGATAACATCAGATGACTGCCACCGGTATTGTTGCTCTGTTCTCCGCTCTGTCGGCCGCATCGAAGGGCGCACATGAAAACCTGGGTGGCATGTTGGCGATGCTCAGCGCTATGCGGTAATGTCCCCAAAGACAAAACCATTATCCCCCGCTCAATTTTCCTGGAACAGCTTCTTGTTAGGTATTGGAATTGGTGCTGAGTATCCTTGCGGATCTGTCTCTGCATCTGAACAGTCAGAACAACCCGGAATCAATAAGCGTGCCCAACACCGATGGTTTGCTTTGGCTACAAGTAAGAGCATTACGTTTTTACTCCAACGGCACTAATTCTAGATCATGAATATATCCAGATACTATGATCGATTTGGGATTCGTAGTCGCAGCGTTTGTCCCACTTGTACTCTTTTGGATGTACATCAACACCTTTTCAATGTTGTGATCCGCGGTAGCTAACATTGTTTTCAGTTGCGGCGACAATCATCTTCGTGCTGTATGGCGTATCTCTCTGGGTCTGGGCGTTATCCCTGCCCTAGTGGTTTTCCTCTGGCGGCTAAATATGGAAGAGCCCGATCGCTATAAGAGAGATTCAATGAGGGATACCAAAATTCCATATCTCTTGGTGTTGAAGCGCTACTGGGTGTCACTTTTGGCTATCTCGTTCGTTTGGTGCGTGCCCCGAGATCACCTGTTGCGAAAAGACCAGCTCAAGATCTGTATTTAGGTTCCTCTACGATTTCATTGTGTGAGTGTGCAGCCGGTCTAAAGCCGCACATGTGCTTATTTTTATCACCCAACAACAGCTACCCAGTTCGTTCTAGGTTTCTTTTTCTTTGATTATAACTGTTTTTGCTGAAGCGTTTGGACAGTTCGGAATTTATTCTTCCATCATCGTCGATCGGTAAATTTTTCAAGGTATTTTTCTCGTATACGTTGATTCATAATGGCTTTTAGTGTTACTGGGGGAAGCCAGTCATTGACTGTTGTATTCGGATGGAGCGTCGTGATCAAGTATGTTCTCTTAGAACTCGTCATGTTGAATTTCATCGAACGATTCCCAGCTTGTTTAATATCCCAGGCAGGTCGCAAGTCTGTTCGGACCTGTCAGTACCTCTCATGTCGTTTCAGGAACGCTCGGTGGAGCTTTCATCCTTGATTATTTGGGCGCCAAGTATACTATGGTCAGTGTTAAATCGAAGATCCGAGTTTTGAAACTGATCTCGGGCTGGAACAGATAACCGGTCTTCTCCTCCAGGCAGTCGTCGGTTTCATCATGAGCGGACTTTATCAAAAGTGATTTTTTTCAATGAGAGTGCGATGCCGTCCACTTACAAATTAGATTGACTGCTCCTGGTCATATCGGAGCATTTGCCGTAGGTATTCTTATTGAGATCCCTTGCAATTGGAATATGAACCAACGTCAGGTTGTTTATGGTATTTTCTCGTCACTGGGAGAACTAGGTATGCGTTTTTCTACCTATGCAGGCCGATGATTCCGCAAGTTATTAACTCGATATCAGGCCCAGGCAACTGTTTAGGTCTTTTGGCGAGTAAGACAAGTCCTACAGCTGTTCGGGGTCAGTTTTATGGAGCTGCTGCTGCTATTGGGAAAATCGGCGCCTTCGTTGGTACTTGGGGTGAGGCGTCAGGCTTATTCGGGGAGCTTGAATAATGTGTACCTCGACTAACGTCTTTCATTCTCTAGCCTTCCCACCTATGATCGATGGTAAGTAGTCGAAAGAAAGCAGTGTTGTAAAGTAGAGCGCTTACTTTGCATCAAGCTTTTGGAGGACCTGATTCCTTGAGAGGCAACACAGGCCCGTTCTGGGTGGGCAGTGGTGAGTTTCCATTGTCTCGAGCCTTTGCTGCCAAGTGGCTATATTGATGACATTTAGGTCTGGCCATCCTCAGTGCCATTGTAGTCTTCATTTTCGTGAAACCATTGACGACCGATGGTATGATTCAGGAAGATGAAGAGGTGAGCATGAATGACCTATGTGGCCAAGCATCTCTCAATTTTTGACGTTGTCCCTTTTCTTCCAGTTCCGTCATTATTTGGAAGACCATGGCTTTGACACGTCGACGATGGGTTTCGTAGATAGTGCTGCATCGTCAATGAATGAGAAAAACGCATCTTTTGAGAAGGTTTAGTGAGATCTTGGAAGGATTTCTTCCCTTCCGTTTATGCATTTATCTATGCTTTCTTTTTTTTTTACGACGGTGCATGTGCGGTTGTATTTATGATGATGGATAGATATGGCATTCACGTATTCCCCAAAAACCATGGTGCTTTTTTGCATTGCTTCGTACGAAAAAAAGAGGTCAAAAGACAGTTGAAAGGTGTACGATTGTGTGAAGAGATACATAGAGATATATCATGATTGCGTTTCGTCCGAAGCCTCCTTTATCTGTTTGATCTTCTCCAGTTCACCACTAAGAAAAGAAACAATTTGAAATAGAAAAAAATCAGTCAAATGCTGGCTTGTTCACATCGAGAGAGAGAGAGAAGCGACGTCGACGTTTACCGTAACTGGACACTGAAATCATCTTCTATATCATCATCGTCCCAATTATCCTCCCACAATTTGTCACCTGCGGATTTTGCTGCACCAGGAGCGACGCCTCCAAGGTGAGCCAAGTCAGTTTGCGAGTCATCCCAGTCTTTTGATGTAGATGTGGGTGTGGGTGTAGGTGTGTTAATTCACTTTATTAGATTCCAAGACATGTGTATGAGCGAACGAGTACGGACCGGCGATGGCAAACTCTTCAAATTCATCGTCTTCTTCTAGGACGCCGAGGGTGTTGTTGTTGTTATCTGCTGATACTTGATCTTTTGGATCGGCTTGTACTTGATCTTTTGTGTTGGACATGGTCAATGTGGATTGAAAGTAAAGAGATTATTGATTCAGGAACTGACGCGTCTCTGTCACCACGCGGGAATATTGATCTCATTCCAATCAGGGATACTTAGCGAGACTCCTCCCAACCCATTTTTAGGTACGAGCCTCTCTAAATGACTGATGCGTACCTTCCATTGACGATAGTCGATATCAGAAACTTAAGATCAATTTTTTTCACCATACTACAGTCGCAAACACAAAGGTATCAAACTTCCAAAGATAAAGTGATGTTGGATATTGTGTAGAGGGTATGTATGGAGTAACAAAAGATCAGTGAGAGAAGGAAAAACGACGCTGAACCCCCGAAAAACTCAGTGCAAATTGTGGGGAGGATCACATATACGTGTACGATTGATAAGGAGTGAACCAGCAAAAAAATTAAGAAGTCAGACAGCAAATTCATAGGAAGCTAAAGAAAAAACTGCAAAGCCGAGGAAGAGAGCGTGAGACACTTCATCAAAGCTTCAAGAAAAAGAACGGATGAGACATCAACTAGAGAAAAAGGATGCAGTACGTTGCAAAAAAAACCGGGTAAGAAAAAAAAGTAATCATAGGCCACCAAATAAGCATAAAAAAAAACACTACCAGACATGCTCACAAGGATTATTCTCACGTTCTCCACAAATCTAACGACGAAAGAAAATGGGATGGGAGTGTGAAATGCATGAGCTAAGCTATATCAATATTCCTTCGTCAGGTATTTCTTGCAAGTTTGATGGGGCAGCTGTGTTGATAGTATCGGAGGAGTCGCTTGCGACAGGCTGGGATGCAGTCTCGAGGAAATTGACTATTTGTTCGAGTTCCGTGCCAGCATTGTCGGTATCATGCTTCGAGGCAAGAACTGTGATTTGATCAAGGGTAGACTCTTCTTGGACACCTTGAGAGCTGGATGTCGATCCGTTTACATTGATCTTGGCCTCTTCCTCTGCCTGTTTGTGTTCTACCTGTGTCTCGAAATGCGTCCGAGTCGCTTCATCTTTCTCTTGATCGGAAATTTGAGCTTCAGATTCGGTTTGTGGTTGAACTTGTGCATCAGTTTCCGGCTCTAGTGTCGGTTCGAATGTAGAGATTGGTGCAATTTTAGTCTTCGGCTCAGCCTTAGAAGAGAAGATAGTCTGATCAACACCAGAAGCATCAGACACTGCCGCCATGACATTTGTTGTGGGCGCTGCCGATGGAACAGGTTGAGGGGATGCACCGCTTGGGGTTTTCTTTGCCAGAGTTTTGGAAGGAGCCTTGCTTCCACGGGTGCTAGGAAGAAGGCCTTGGGGTCGATTAATCGGCTTCGGTACTGTAGCCCTCGGTAGGGGAGACTTCACGGGAGGCGGTGGGACGTGATCACGCGTGCGTGACAGTGATGAAGCTGTGGGTCTGTTGAACCTATCTGATACAGTAGCAGATACAGGTTTCCTTGGAGATGTATCAGATGACAGTGCATGCCGTGTGCGCGCCAGAGATGCAGCTGTAGGGGCATATAAACTTGATGATCGAGAGGTGGGCATGACGGGTGTTCGTGATGGAGTCTTTGGTCGTGCTGGAGTTTTAGGCCTTGATGGGACCGATGGATTGGCTTTGGTTGCAGGTCTCTTATGGGCGGTGGTAGAAATGGTGGACTGACCGGTGCGCTGGGGTTTGAGAGGTTGAGAAGGGGGGGAAGAAGCAGATGGAACCGAAGACTTTGGTTTTGTAGGCAGCTTGGTAGGAGGCGTGACTGGAGGATTTGTCTCGCATTTTGGTGATGTGGTGTCGTTCTTGGACTGAATTTCTGGAGCAGCAGGCTGAACGCGGGGTGCATCGAGCAGAAGCGGTTCCGAGGAACTGTTGGGGGCCACGGGGACCGAGAGCACTGTGGGCAATTTTGGAGGCCATTCTCGTTTCTCTCTGAGCTCTTCCTTTGCAGAGTCGCCTGTATTGTTGGACACGACGCTGGAACTGCGTGGAGGGGTCTGTCCCGGATCGCAGGTGCGTTTGGTCTGATTCTCGAATTTGCCAATAAGATTCGCGACGCTTTGGCGAGGACGCTCGTCTGGCAGAGGCCTGGTCTGCTGTGAGTCTGGAAGAAATCAGGGAGGAGGGAGACATACATAAGTCACTATACTAATGATGGTGGTACTGGAAGAAACAACTCCTACACGCCTAATTCGGTAACCCTCCTTGTAACCATTCCGCCACTACCTGCTTCAGCATTCGCCCACTTCTTCCTCCCCAGAAATGTCTCCCATTCTCAATTTCTGCCACTCTCAGCCCAGTGCTGCCATTTTTGAGCTTCTCTACCCACCCTTTGTAGCTCGACTTGCTTGTAAATTCATCCTTGTCCCCGTAGATCACCAGCACGTTTGACTCAGGGTCCTGCACAAGTTGTTCCAGCCGGGCTTGATAGTAAGACGTCTGGAACAGCGTGAGCCATCCTCGCGGACCCAAGGGATATGAAAGGAGAACATGTGAGGTTCTGATCGGTGCCAGCAGTACAGGGTGCAAAGAGGCAATCAGGGACCCATGAGAATAGCCCTTGGCACTCGTTAAGCACGCGTATTCAATATCAATTGTCACTATGACTGACAATGAGTACCAGGTAATCAATGTTTTCCAACTGACCAAGCGCCCACTGCACAAGGGCCTTGAGATCATCGGCTTCACTGAATCCGGTGAAAGAGGACGAGCCCGTCGATTTCCCGACACCCCTCGAGTTGTAGCGGAGTACGTGACATCTGGCTTCAAGCAGTGGATCGGCAAGGGAGCAGAGAACTCTGTCACAACTCTCTAGTCTTTTTTCTACCGTCTTTGATAGATACACACGCACGGGTCATCCTTCTGCCCTCCTAACCAAGACCAGGGATGCAGACAAATCGCTAATTTATGGGCTTGTGTACCTGATTTGATTAGGTCGACTTGCAAAGAAACACCTGTCGGCAGGCGAACCATGTGTGTTTCGAGTTGGTTGTGCTCATTCTGATATCTCGACATGGCTGCTTGTCATCAATCTTTTGTCGTCCTCGAATACAACAGTCTTGAAATCCTTATTTTCAGCAAAACTACTCTTTTTGGACAAAAGGATTTTCAAAATTGACATATTTGGCATTTGACCATGCTCTATTTTCGGGACAACTTTTCTGTGTCTTCGACTGTGGTACTGAAAAATCATTGTCGAACTTTTTGTAGTATATATGTATCCAATAATTCAGAAGGGTACCAAGTTTGATCACGGCACAATCTGCTTGAAATGAACACGGTAACTCGTATACTATCAGAACCCCAGATGAGACGCCCATCTCCTGAAATGATGACCGTCATTCATCCGCGAAGCACTTCGCGGAGCATGTCACTCATTGT
>Ga0157365_10001260_pt1 | contig 10516 bp, 8 predicted proteins | sample AttsexASBM3_FD_111478 | JGI IMG/M metagenome (GOLD analysis project Ga0157365, IMG submission 111478) | Fungus gardens microbial communities from leaf cutter ant in Ribeirão Preto, State of São Paulo, Brazil - Atta sexdens ASBM3 | ecosystem: Host-associated > Fungi > Mycelium > Unclassified ... | reverse complement strand
TGGCCCGCCACCGGAAAGCGGTTTTTGATCGGCTGCACGTTGCCCAGCAGCGCAGGCGGCAGATCGGGATTGTCGGTGGCGAGCGGATACTGGCCGAAAATCTCCGTCTGTTCAGAAATATCGGTAATGCCGGCGAGGATCTGCTGATACTCCGTGTTGACGCTGGCGCGATCGGCGTCAGAGAGCGTGCCGTTGGCGGCCTGAATCGCCAGGCTTTTGGCGCGGATCAGCAGATCGCTGACGCTGCCTAAGCTGCCTTCGGCGGTTTGCGCGTAGCTGATGGCGTCGCTAAGGCCGCGCGAGACCACGCTGTCCGCGTTGACGTTGGCCGTCATGCGGTTGGCGATCGCCTGGCCTGCAGCGTCATCTTTGGCGCTGTTGATACGGGAACCCGAGGAGAGTCGTTCTATCACCTGCCCCAACACTGACGAGCTGTTCTGCATCGATTTATTCGTCAGGGCGGCAAATTCGTTATGGTTTATTGTTAACATAGCCGCTACATACCTTCTTGGAAACTGATCGATTTATCGGCATGGCGCGGGGCGGCTTTAGCCGCAAAGCCTGTTCTGACGCCGCTTTGCGGCCCGTTTCAGGTTAAGTGGCTGATCGCGAATTGATTTAAGTTACGTTATTTTTTTACCGCGCAGGCGTCGAATGCCCAATGGCACTCGCCGCCTGCCCGTTAGCCTTCACCTCTCAGTGAATGCGCCTCTGCTCTCGCCGCTTATTTACGCGCGTCCAGCAGCTGCTGCGCATTCTCCGGCGTCACCACGGTCCAGGGAATGTAGTAGTGTTTGCTGGTGCCGTTGTTCCAGTTCAGCTCTTTCGCATACTGTTTCCAGATATCGGACTGCGGCTGATAGCTGCTGCCTTTCGCCGCGCGCATCGCTACGTCGATAGCGCCCTGCATCTGGCCTTTCGCATCCTGCAGGATAGAGACCATTTCGCCCGCCTGCACCGCGTGAATGGCGTCTGACACGCCGTCGACCCCTGCGATAGCGAAATCTTTTACGTTCAGGCCAGCGCCTTTGATCGCTTCGATGGCGCCCAGCGCCATTTCGTCGTTCTGACCAATCACGCCATTAATTTTGCCGCGATGCTTCTGCAGCCAGTTTTCCATCAGCGGCTGCGCCTCGGCGCGCGACCAGTTGGCGGTTTTACGCTCCAGCACGGTCACCTGGCCGGGACCGCATTCGGCGATGGCTTTGTCGTTGCCTTTGCCGCGCTGGATTTCGCCGCTGCCGCCCTTCGGCCCTTCGATAATCACCACGTTCACTTTTTTCGTTTTGCACTGCAGCTTATCCAGCACCGCTTTGGCTTCCAGGTAGCCGCCCAGCTCGTCGTTCGACACCACTTCCGAGGTCATATCCTCGGTGTTGAGTCGGGCGTTGGTGACCACCACCGGGATTTTTGCCTCGTTGGCGTTGGTGACGATGTCGATATTGGCTTCGAAATCCATCGGGTTGACAATAATTGCGTCAGCGCGGGTCTGGATCGCCGTCGCCGCCTGGTCATTCTGCACCGAGGCGTCATAGCGCCCGTCATAAAAAGTCAGCACCGCATCGCCGCTTTTGACCGCCGGATGCGCTTTGCCGTAGCGCTCCATCAGCTGAACGAACTCCGCTTTGTTGCCGTACATCAGCACCGCGATTTTCACCGGCGCAGCCTGCGCCGCCGCCATATTGCCCACCAGCATTGCCGAGGCAAGCAATGCGATTTTGGTCATTTTCATTGTTATCTCCTGGTCGTTTTTTTATATAAGTAGGGTTAATCGCGCTGTTGTTTACGCGACGGGTCGAGCAATACAGCCACTACAATCAAGCCGCCTTTGATGATCTGCTGGTAATAGGACTGCACGCCCAGCAGATCGAGGCCGTTATTCATTACGCCGATAATTAACACGCCGAAGAAGGTGCCCAGCAGGGTGCCGACGCCGCCTGCCATGCTGGTGCCGCCGATCACCACGGCGGCGATGGCGTCCAGCTCGTAGCCGGCGCCGGCGCTGGTCTGGGCCGAGCCGGTGCGCGCGGTCAGGATCAGACCGGCAACGCCGGCCAGCGCGGCGCACAGGGTGTAAACCAGCACTTTGATGCGCACCACGCTGATGCCGGAGGTGCGGGCGCTTTTCGGGTTGCCGCCCACCGCATAGATATAGCGGCCAAAGATGGTTTTATTGAGCAGCAGCCAGGCCAGCGCGAACAGCACGACAAAGATAATCACCGGCACCGGGATGCCGGCGACATAGCCATTGCCCAGCCAGCGGAAGTCGCGGTTCAGCTGGGAGACCGGGTTGCCGTCGGTGGTGAGCATCGTCAGGCCGCGCGCGGCCGACAGCATCCCCATAGTGACGATAAAGGGCTGCAGCCGATAGCGCGCCAGCACCGTGCCGTTAATCAGTCCGCAGACGATGCCGATGCCCAGCGCGACGATCAGCGGCATCATTACCGCATGGGCGGTGTCGCCAATCGCCAGTCCGCTGTTACTGGTGGCGAAGCGCGCCGCAACGATGCCGCTGAGCGCCAGCACCGATCCCACCGAGAGATCCACGCCGGCGGTGATAATCACAAAGGTCATGCCGATAGCGAGAATGCCGTTGATTGACACCTGGCGCAGCACGATCAGCATGTTTTCATTGCTGAGGAAGTAGTTGCTGGTCCAGGCGCCCTTCGCCACCTGCACCTCGCCGATGACCGCGACGATCAGGCACAGCGCAAAGAAAGCGATAATGATGCCGTACTTGTGCATACGGCGCTTATTGCGAGTAAAAAACGAAACCCCGGGTGTCATTGAATGCGTACCGTTCATCTTGTTATCTCTCTTTTATACCGCCAGCTTCATCAGCTCGGCCTGCGTGGCCTGCGCCGCCGTGAGTTCACCGGCCAGCTGCCCGTCGCGGAACACCAGGATGCGATCGCTCATGCCGATAATTTCCGACAGCTCAGATGACACCATGATGATCCCTTTGTTTTTTAAGGCGAACTCCGACATAAAGCGGTAGATCTCCTTTTTCGCGCCGACGTCGATACCGCGCGTCGGCTCATCCAGCAGCAGCACCTCGGGATCGAGCAGCGCCCAGCGTCCCAGCACCACTTTCTGTTGATTGCCGCCGCTGAGATTGCCGACGATCTGATCGCCGTCCGGGGTTTTGACGTTGAAGCGTTTGATCATCTCGCTGGCGCGCGCCTGTTCCCGCTTTTCATTGATAAAGCCTGACCGGCTGATGGCGCCAAACGAGGCGATATTGATGTTCTCGCTGACCGAACGGCACAGCACCAGCCCTGTCTGCTTGCGATCTTCCGTGACGTAGGCGATGCCGCTGTCGATCGCCTCTTTCGGCGAATGACGGCCCAGCACGGTGTCGCCCAGCTGAATGGTGCCGCTGTCGGCATGGTTGATGCCGAACACCAGATCGAGAAATTCGCTGCGTCCCGATCCCACCAGACCGTAGATGCCCAGGATCTCGCCGCGCCTGAGATGCAGGCTGATATCCTTAATTTTGTTGCGCCAGCGCAGGTTTTTGACCTCCATCATCACCTCCTCGCCGGGCTGGTTAAACTTGGCGAACTCGCTGTCATACTCGCCGCCAATGATGTGTTCAATCAGCTGTTCGCGCGTGATGTCGGCGATAAACCCTTCATGGATATAGGCGCCGTCGCGGAAAATGGTGTAGCTGTCGGCAATCTGGAAAATCTCCGACAGCCGGTGCGACACGTAGATGATCCCTTTGCCCTTCTGCGCCAGCCGGGTAATGGTCTGGAAAATCTTCTGCGCGTCCTCTTCCCCAATGGCGGACGTCGGCTCGTCCATGATGATGATGTCGGCATTGGCGTGTGACAGCGCCTTGGCGATCTCCACCAGCTGCTGCTCGGCGACGCTCAGGTTGCGCATTTTCTCGGTGGCGGAGAGGTGAAAATCCAGCTCCTGCAGCAGATCGCGGGTGCGCTGGTTCATGGTGGCGAAGTCAACGAACCCGAGGCGGCGCGGCTCGCGTCCCAGCCAGATATTTTCCGCTACCGTCAGATCGGGAATAGCGCTCAGCTCCTGCTGCACAATCGCCACGCCGGCGGCCAGCGCCTCTTTCGGATGATGAAATTCGCAGCGTTCGCCGTTGATGAAAATGCTGCCGCCATCGGGCTGAATAAAGCCCATCAGGATGCTCAGGAAGGTCGATTTTCCCGCGCCGTTGCCGCCGCAAAGCGCGTGGATAGAGCCACGGCGCAGGGCGAATTCAGCATTTTTCAGCGCCACGACCGGGCCAAAGGCTTTTTTTACCCCGGTCACTTCCAGCAGATAGGCGGGCTGTTGCGTATGTGGATCGCGTGTCACAGTGAACCCTCCGGGTAGGCCTGTCGCAGGCGTTGCAGATAGCGTTGATAGAGCGCGTCGTAGCGCGCCTGCCGTTCGGCGTCAGGCGCGACGCGGGTTGACTCATCAGGCGAGACGAAACGCTGGCAGAGATCGCTGAGCACGCGGTCGGCCTGCTGATGCGGTTGATCAGCGAGCGCCGCCGCCCACATCGCCTGAATCGCGCCGCCCAGCGCCGCCGTCTCATTGACCTGCAAACACACCACCGGACAGCCCATCACATCCGCCACGATCTGGCGCCAGCGTGGGCTGCGGGCGCCGCCGCCGGTCAGGCGGATTTCGCGCGCTGCGATACCCTGGCGTCGAAACAGATCCAGGCCATAGCGCAGGCCGTAGGTTGCGCTCTCCACCACCGCCATACAGAGGTTGGCGCGGGTAAAGTTATCGCTGTCGAGGTTATGCAGGCTGGCGCGCGCATGGGGCAGCGGCGGCACGCGTTCGCCGTTGAAGAAGGGCAGCATCTCTATCCCGCCCGCGCCCGCCGCGGCCTGATCCAGCAGCCGATTGAAGCCGGCAATATCCTCTTCCAGCAGCGTCTGCACCGACGAGGTGGCCGAGGTGACATTCATGGTGCAAATCAGCGGCAGCCAGCCGTTGCTGCTGGAGCAGAACCCGGCTATCGCCTCTGACTCTGCGACGATCGGCGCAGCAGAGCTGGCGAACAGCGTCCCGGAGGTGCCGAGACTCATGGTCACCGTACCGGCGGAAATATTGCCGGAGCCGATGGCCGCCATCATGTTGTCGCCGCCGCCGGTGGCGACGCGCGTGGCGGTCGAGAGTCCCAGCCTGTCCGCCGCTTCCGCACGCAGCGTGCCGATAAAGCATTCGGCGTTTTTTAGCGGCGGCAGCGCATCCCACAGCCGGCCGCTGCTGTCGATCAGCTCGACGGTGCGGCGGTCCCATTCGCGGGTGCGCACGTTGAGCAGCCCGGTGCCGGAGGCGTCGCCATACTCCGCGACGCGCTCGCCGGTCAGCCAGAAGTTGAGATAGTCGTGCGGCAGCAGAACCGTGTGCAAACGCGACCAGAGCGCCGGCTGCGTCCTTTTAAACCAGAGGATTTTCGAGGCGGTGTAGCCGGTCGCCATGCTCAATCCCAACTGCGCCAGCGATCCGCTGACGCCGCCCAGCTGCGCCAGCAGCGCGTCGTTTTCAGCGGCGGTTTCGGTGTCGCACCACAGCTTAATGCTGTGCAGCACCTCGCCCTGCTCATCCAGCGGCACAAAGCCGTGCTGCTGGCCAGAGACGCCCAGCGCGACGATCTGACGCGCGTCGACGCCCGCCTGAGCCACCGCCTGATGAAACGCGGTGATTAGCGCCTCGATCCACCAGGCCGCATGCTGTTCGCGACGGCCGTTCGAGTCGCTGATCAGGGCGTGAGCGGCGCTGCCCTCGCCGAGGATCGCGCCCTGTTCGCTGTCGACAATCACCACCTTGGTGCCCTGGGTGCCGCAGTCAATGCCCGCATAGAGCGACATGGGTTACTCCATCTCCAGCATGATTTTGATATCAGAGGCGTTGCCGGCGGCGGCGCGCTCAAAGGCGGCGACGCTTTCGCTAAATTTATAGGTCTGACTGATCAGCGGCTGCACGCGCAGCTTGCCGCTGCTCAGCAGGCGCAGAGTACGCGGATACATATTGGCGTAGCGAAAAATGGTCTTGAAGGTGATCTCTTTCGCCTGCGCGGCGACGATGTCCATCGGCGCCGCGTCGATCGGCATGCCAACCAGCACGGCTGTCGCGCCCGGCGCGGCGTGTTGCGCCAGCGTCGCGATAGCCGGTTTGGCGCCGCTGCACTCGAACACCACATCCGCGCCGTTGCCGCTGGTGAGCGCAGCAACCTTAGACGCCAGATCGCCGCTTTTAATATTGACCGCGTGCAGGCCTTCGTAATTTGCGGCCACCGCTAGCTTCTCATCGAACAGATCGCAAATGATCACGTCGGAACAGCCGCCCGCCAGCGCGGCCAGCGCCGTCACCACGCCGATCGGGCCGGCGCCGATCACCAGTCCGATATCGCCTGGTTTGATGCCGGCTTTGGTGGCGGCGTGCATGCCAATCGCCAGCGGCTCGACCATGGCGCCTTCCGCGAAGCTGACGTTGTCCGGCAGCTTGAAGGTGAACGCGCCGGGATGGACCACGGTTTCACGCAGGCAGCCATCCACCGGCGGCGTCGCCCAGAAGCGCACCGCCGGGTCGAGGTTGTAGATCCCGGCGCGCGACTGCGCCGAGTTAAGATCGGGAATGCCCGGCTCCATGCAGACGCGATCGCCCGGTTTGACATGGGTGACATTTTTGCCGGCCGCCAGCACCACGCCGGAGGCTTCATGACCCAGCACCATGGGCGCTTCCACCACGAAAGGACCGATGCGGCCGTGCTGATAGTAGTGAACGTCGCTGCCGCAAATGCCGACAGAGTGGATTTTGATCAGGACGTCATTGTCGCCTGTTGTCTCATCGAACTCGCGATCTTCAATCGCGATTTTGCCCGCTTTCTCCAGAACCAGCGCTTTCATTTTTACCCCCGGCAAGATCATTATGATGGTATCGATATCATTTATCTGCGGCGATACTGTCGGAAAAAAAGCTGCAAAACTGTGATGCTTGTTAAATATCTGTCAAACAGGTAAACGGCCAATCCTCCCTGTAACCAACAACATTGAGGTTGATCACAGATTAACGCTGAACGGCCTGCGATAAATGATATCGATACCATTAACATGAGAAGGAAAAGCCATGACAGACAAGCAAGAGTACGTTCAGATGACGCTTGACGCCCTGCAGCAGGCCGAGATCAGGTTGACCGATGAAGAGCGCCAGCGTATTGAGATCGCCACCTTTGGCCTGCCGGACTATCCCCTTTCTGGTTTGCAGCTGCTCACCTATGTCAATTCGCCGCGCTATTGCGCCAAGGAGCTGGTGCTGTTTCCTCGCCAGACCTGTCCTGAGCATCTGCATCCGCCGTTCGACGGCACGCCGGGCAAACAGGAAACCTTCCGCTGTCGCTGGGGCGAGGTTTATTTATTCGTGGACGACAGCAGCCTGACGCAGAATGACGCCAGCGGCGAGCCGGTGTGCCGGGTGCCAGAAGGCAGTGAAGCCTGGTACAGCTGCACAGGCTATGTGCGGCTGCGGCCGGGCGAGCAGTACACCATTGCGCCGAATACCCGCCACTGGTTTCAGGCGGGCGATCAGGGCGCGGTGGTGTCAGAGTTCTCGTCAGAGAGCCGCGATGAGCTGGATATTTTCACCGATCCGCGCGTCAACCGGCTGGCCTGAGAATCAGCATTAGCGTCCTGACCCAGGATCTGTCATGATTTGTAAATGATACAAAATGATGTGGTGGAATAAAGGAGCCGAAATTGGCAGCAGGTCGGGGACGAAAGGCGACGCTGGCAAGCGTCGCCGCACAGGCGAACGTCAGTAAAATTACCGCTTCCCGGGCGTTTTCGCAGCCTGAGAAAGTGCATCCGGAAACGCTGCAACGCATTCGCGAGACGGCAGAACAGCTCGGCTATGTGGTCAACGCCGCGGCGCGCAACCTGCGGGCGAAGGCCAGTAAAACCATCGGCATCGTCAATCCCGATATGGCTAACCCTTTCTTCGGCGGCCTGACGCGTCTGATGACGCTGGAAGCGCAAAAAATGGGTTACGACACGCTGGTGTTCGACTCTTATGAATCCCAGGAAGCGGAAGATCGCATTATCGATAAGCTGATTGGCTACAACGTCGACGCCATCATTCTCTCGGTGATTTCCAACGACGTTAACTATCACCCCGCCTATATGAAGCGGCTGGAGATCCTGAATATTCCCGTGGTGCTGGTCGACCGCGAGCTGCAGGCTTCGCACTGCAGCGGGGTCTATATCGACAATCTGGACTGCGGCCTGCAGACCGGGCGCTGGCTACTGGAACAGCAGGCAAAGCGCGTGGTAGTGGTTTCCGGGCCGGAAAACTCTAACGTCGCGCGTGAAAGGGTGACCGGTTTACAGGCGGCGCTGCTGGGCAAGGTGACGTCGTTCGAAATTTTGCACGCCGATTTCTTTATGGATGCCGCCTGGCGGGAAACCAGCCGCTGGCTCAGCAGCCACGAGGCGCCGGATTACTTTGTCGGCTGCAATAATCAGATTTCGCTGGGGATCGTCAAAGCCTGTATCGAACATCAGCTAAAGCTGATGGAGCAGGTTAATCTGTTTAGCATTGATGACGTTTCTCATGCGGAGATCTACGGCTTTCATATTCCCTGCGTTACCCATGATCTGCAGGAAATTGCCTGGCAGGCGCTGAATCTGGCGCTGCGTCGCGTGCAGGACAGCGACAGCAAGCCCGGAAAAGTGATCGTGCGCGGTAAGATTGTGGCCTAGGGCATCCGGCGAGGGAACAGCATGAACAACGATATCAATCAGGAAATTACCTTCCGCAAGCTCTCCGTCTTTATGATGTTTATGACCAAAGGCAATATTGCGCGCACGGCGGAGGCGCTCGATCTAAGCAGCGTCAGCGTGCATCGCGCGCTGCACACGCTGGAAGAAGGCATCAACTGCCCGCTGTTTATCCATAAAGGGCGCAACCTGGTGCCGCTGCCAGCCGCCTGGACGCTGCTGGAATATTGCCGCGACGTCACCGCGCTGATGAATAAGGGCATTGAAGAGGCGCGCCTGGTAGCAGGTGTAGGCTGCGGGCGACTGCGCCTCGGCACGCTCTACTCCCTGACGCTGGAAACCATTCCCCGCCTGGTGATGGGTATGAAGCTGCGGCGGCCCGCGCTGGAGCTGGAGCTGACCATGGGTTCTAACCAGATGCTGCTCAATATGCTGGAGGATGACGCGCTCGACGCGATCCTCATCGCCACCGACAGCGAGGTCCCCAGCGGCGCGAATTTCGACGTTATTCCCCTGTTCTACGATCATATTTTTCTCGCCGCGCCGGCGGGGGAAAAGCTCGATATCACGCGCGAAGCGGATCTGCGCGACTACGCCGATCGCGATTTTGTCTCGCTGGCGGAAGGTTTTGCCACCTACGCCGGCTTTCAGGAGGCGTTTCAGGTGGCGGGATTTGAACCGCGCATCGTCGCGAAGGTCAATGACATTTTCTCGCTGATCAGCCTGGTGCAGGCGGGTATGGGCTTCTCGCTGATCCCAGGCCGCATGAAAAAGGTGTATGAAAACAGCGTGCAGCTGGTGAGACTCGCCGAGCCCTACCAGATGCGCCAGCGGATTTCGATCGTCTATTCGCACCACCGCGAACGCGACCAGGATCTGCTGGCGCTCGCCGCCGAAGGCCGCATGTTCGCTCGCGGCCTTACTGACTCAGCCGTTTAGCCAGATGGCGCGCCACCTCGACGCTGTTGCGCTCCATGCAGATCGCCTCTCCCTGCCAGCCCGCCTGGTGCGTTAGCCCGGTCAGCACGTTGCCGGGCGGCATCTCGATCGCCAGCCGTGCGTCGCGCTGATTGGCGGCGATCACCGCATCGCTCCACTGCACCGTGCGCGCCATATTAAAGGCGAGGTCGTCGGCGATGCGGCGCGGCTCCCAGATTACGCGGCCGGTTGAGCCGCTCAGGTAGGCGCAGGCGGGACGCGCCAGGCTGACGCCCTCAAAGGCGCGCGCCAGCTCCGCGGCCGGCTTGTCCAGCAGCGCGCAATGGGACGGCACGCTCACCGCCAGCCGGGTCGCTTTACTGGCGCCCGCGTCGAGCGCTTTTTGCGCCACCGCCGCCATATCCTCGTCGCGTCCGGCGATCACCGTCTGCGTTTCCGCATTGATATTGGCAATATAGGTGTTGCTGCCCGCCATCAGCGTTTCCAGCTTGCCTAACGTCAGCCCGACGATGGCGGTCAGGCCATAGCCGTGAGGATAGGCCTGCTCCATCAGATCGCCGCGCAGGGCAACCAGCCGCAGCGCGTCATCAAAGTCGAGCGCGCCGGCGATGACCGCAGCGGGAAAGGCGCCGATAGAGAGGCCGCTGACGATATCCGGCTTCACGCCCTGCTTAATCAGCTCACGCGCCCAGGCGACGCCGACTATCAGCAGCGAAAGCTGCACGGCGCGGGTGTGGCGCAGCGCCTCGGCGGTGTCGAGCCGATCGGTTTCGTCGCCCAGCACGGCGCGCACGCGATTCAGCAGCGCGTCGCCGTCGGGCAGCTGTTGCAGC
>Ga0157365_10001259_pt1 | contig 10524 bp, 10 predicted proteins | sample AttsexASBM3_FD_111478 | JGI IMG/M metagenome (GOLD analysis project Ga0157365, IMG submission 111478) | Fungus gardens microbial communities from leaf cutter ant in Ribeirão Preto, State of São Paulo, Brazil - Atta sexdens ASBM3 | ecosystem: Host-associated > Fungi > Mycelium > Unclassified ... | reverse complement strand
GTTTTATCCTGACTCCGGCTACTGCGAGAAAGTAAACTTCCCAGTTCTCTTAGCACCGCATCGCCAGTGGTATGGCCATGCTGGTCATTAACCCGCTTAAAATGATCAATATCGATCAGGGTCAAATAGAGCGCCGGCGCTGCCTCACACATGACAGCCTGCTGCAGCAGCGGGAAATCGCGATAGAGCAATTTACGCAGCGGTAATCCCGTAAGCGCATCATGATTATTGCGCAGGGCAATCAGCTCGGTCTTATAGCGATCGATAGCATCGAGAAATTCACGCTGCGTCGCGTAATACTCCTGTAGCTGCGCGCGCGTCACCGCGCTTTTTTCCAGCGACAGCAAAATCTGTCGCATCGCCGCGTGCATGGCGGCATGACGCTCTTCGATCTGTTTAACCTCCGGATGCCCGGTGCAGTCGAGCCGTAAACGCATCTCCAGCCATTTGCTGAACCGACAGTGCAGATGGGATTCGGTGTCGGTCATAACCGGGTCGGGTTTATCGTTAAACAGGGCGGCATGCGTCAGTTGGCTGGACCAGATATAATGATACGCGATCGCCTGATTAAGCTCGCCAATATCCCGTTCTAATTCAAAACCGTTAATTTTTCTTAGCGTGATCATTTTAATTTTTTCGTCAGTTAATGCAGAAAAGAAGGGTAATGATCGCGGCGTTTTAATAAGTTGATTATGATCATCACTTATGCGGGAACGGGTTATTCAAAAGTGCGTTAATTAAAAAATGATAACCAGCGGTGTGCGGCTGTGATGAAATAACACACGAGGTAAAAAGATATTGCCGTTTTAAAATAATAAGCAGGGTTTAATTAACCGCCCAAAGCGGCGTCTGCATGCTTATGGGCCGAAGCCTGAAGCAGACCATTGTCGTACCAAAACGGGTTGATGGCAGGGTTGAAATCGCGTCGCCGCCGCTCAGCCTGGGATTTAAAATCTCGCTTCGAAGTGAAGAAGTGCTGATCCTCATCAATAATAAGTGGGCCGGTAAAACATTAACATCCGGTGTCAAAAGAGAATGTGGTTGCTGTCAGCTGAACAGAACCCTCCTTATTGATCACATGAGGTAAGCCATGACTATCGCTTCGCTTAACGAATCATCCCGCGATCTTTCCCAGTTTGTCGGCACGCATTTTGTCTATACCTACGACAACGGCTGGAAATATGAGTGGTATGCGCGCAATGAAACGACCTGTGATTACCGTATTCACCAGGGGCTGGTGGGCGGCCGCTGGGTAACCAATCAGAAGATGAACGCCGTGCAGTTTGCGCCCGGCATCTTCAAAGTTGACTGGCATGAGCCTACCGGCACCTGCGTGAGCCTGCTGTTCGATTTGAATCGCAAACTGCTTCACGGCACCATCTTTTTCCCGCAGTGGATTGCCGGCGAAGGCCAGCACCCGGAAAAAACCATCTGTTATCAAAACGAATTTATCGACGATATGCATCGCTTCAGAGATGAAGGTCCAGCCTATCCCTACGTTATCATTCCGGAATTTGCCGAAGTCACCTATATGAAAAATGAAGGGCCAGACAATAACGAGGTAATTAATATGGCGCCGGGACAATTGCCGGAAAACTTCTTCGACGGGAAATAATCACGCCAGCTGGACGCTGCTCTGCCGTAGCCGGTTAAGAAACCGGGCAGGGCGGCGCTCATTAGAGCCAGGCTTCCAGCGCGGCGGAGGTCAGCGGTCTGGAGTAAAAAAAGCCCTGCGCCTGATCGCACCCATAGTTTTTTAACGCCAGCTGGGTTTGCGCGTCCTCTACGCCTTCTGCAATCACCACGTAGTTAAGTTCCTTCAGCATGGTGATAATGCTTTTGGCGATAATGCGCGCGGCGGTATCGGTGGCAATCTGGCTGACAAGGGAGCGGTCCAGCTTAATTACGTCCAGCGGAACCTTGCTCAGATAGTTGATGTTGCTGTAACCGGTGCCGAAATCATCCAGCGCCACGGAAAAACCTTTCGCTTTCAGCAGCTGGAGCCCCTTGATCGCCTGCGGGCTTCCAATGATTTTTTCCGTTTCCAGACATTCAATGCCCAGCAAGCGGTTCTCCAGGCCGGCATCCGTCAGCCGTTTCGCCAGCGCGTCGGCAAAGCCGTCACGTGAGAAATCCTGCTCGCTGACGTTTACCGTGACGGGCAGCAGAAAGCGTGACTGCTTCCACTTCACCAGCTGCGCCACGGATTCGCCGATCACCCAGTCAGTAAGCGACGAAAGTAAACTGGTCTGTTCCGCCAGCGGAATAAAGCTGCCCGGCAGGAGTTCGCCACGCACCGCATGCTTCCAGCGGATCAGCGCTTCCAGCCCGACGGGTTTTCCGCTTTGCAGACAAATCTTGGGCTGGTAGACCAGATAGAGTCCCTCACCGCTGCGTATTGCCGCCGCCAGATCGCTCATCAGGCCTAGCTCGTCTTTGTGCTGAGTATTCAACTCATCGCGAAAGCTCAGCGCCGGCACGTTGAGGTCAATCGCTTCATGCATCGCCAGCAGCGCTTCATTGATGATCTCTTCAGGCGACTGCTCGCTGGCGTTAAACAGCGTTTCGCCCGAGTGCGGCGCAAGCGAAACAGAGAGTCCTTCTCCCACATCCGCCGTAATCCCCTCCAGCCTGCCCGCCACCCAGGCGGCGCAGAGCCGGCTCTTCTCGCCGGTCAATAGCGCGAAGCGGCCCGATGAGAGCACATAAAAGAGATCGCCCGGAGCCAGTCGCAGACGCAACGGCAGCAGCGTCGCCAGATCGCGCAGCAGGGTGCTGACAGGCTCGATACCCAGTGAGCGTGCAAGGTCAAAGGCGCGCGACAGATCGAGACACTCAATAATGATCAGGCGTCGCGTGGCGTTATCCTGCGCCCTCTGCAGAAACAGCAGATCGCGCACCAGCCTGCGGTGATTAGGTAGCCCGGTTAATGGATCGGAAAGACCCGCCGCCTGCCAGGCGGTAAGAAAAGCGGTGACCAGCCCGGCGAGAATGGTCATGGTCGCGACTTTCTCCGCCGAGAAGCTGTGCGGCTCGGTGTCGGTAAGGCAGAGGGTGCCGACCGCCACGCCCTGGCTGTTGTTTAAGGGCACGCCGGCATAAAAACGAATATAGGGCGCGCCGACCACAAAGGGGTGCGTCACGAAGCGCGCATCCTGCCAGGTATCGGCAATCACCAGTGCGGACTGGCTGTCGACCACGTAGCGACAGATAGAGTCGGCACGAGAAGAGTGGGTCAAACCAAAATGGTGGGAGGCTTTAATGTACTGATTTGTATCATCAAGCACCGAAACGAAGCCGGCCGGAATCTCCAGCACCTGGCTGGCCAGTAAAACAAACTTTTTCAGAACCTGATCGCGTTCGCTGTCGTAGGCTTTAAGTTGTTGTATTTCATTTTCGCCGGGGTGGCCGGCAAAATTTTCCCACAGTTCGCGCATATTTATTAGCCAGTAAATTTAAGAGTGCAGAAAACTCTCTGGCCGTAAAGGAGAGGGAGTCTAAGAAAAATCTGCTTTAGCGTCAGAATACGCATTCATCGGCCTTTTGCCAGCAATATTTACGCCGTGAAATCACTTTTATTTTCTTAAAGACAAATTTTTAATGGCCAGAAAAGAGCCGAGCGAAAAAACAGCATGGCTGCAACAATTAAACAGCAAAATAATTCATAAGCAGATGCGCGAAAAAAATTTGGCCACATTAGACAGGTTAAAGACTCTATTTGCCATACCAGAATGGCAGGCGCGGGAACTGCTGCAATGCGGCGTGGCAGGCAGGATGCAAAGCAGAAGATAAGCGGCGTGACGTAGAAATTAACCCGTAGACACATTTATTCATTATTACACGCGATTTGACGTAAACCGGGAGTTTATTCTCTGTCGGCGCGCTTTTCCCAATGAAAAATAAACCGCTTTTCACTCGCTACTGATTTTACAGCAACAGAATCCTCTTAATTCATTTTTCGCTTCTGGAGTAATGAAATTGCGGCTAAGTTGCTGTGGGAGAAGGGGAAAAGTGAATTTAACCCGCAGAGAGATAATTTTTTAATTTGCTAAATCGCCAGTAGCCATAAGCAAATTTTGCCGTCTGGCTTGCATCGCTGGGTTTTTCAGCCAGACTTAAATTTCTTTAGATGTAAATGCTTTTGATTTGATTATATCAGGGTGTTTATTTCAACCGGGCATTTCATTAAAGGTGAAATATGGGTTCTTCTTCACATAATGGCGAACATCCAGAAAAGCAGGAAGAGATCCTGCATCTGGCTGAAGAGAAGCTGAACGTCACGCGGGAAAAGGTGGTAGATGGACGCGTTACTGTCCGTCGTCACACTTCAACGCATGACGAGCCAGTGAATCTGCTGCTGCGCCGGGAAAATGTTGAGGTAACGCATGTGCCTAAAAATGAGCGCATCGCGTCCATGCCCGACATCAGGGAAGAGGAAGGAGTGCTTATCGTTCCGGTTGTTGAAGAGGAAGTCGAGGTCATCCGCAGGCTGGTATTGCGAGAAGAGCTACATATCCGGCGTACCGAAGAACAGGTCCCCTGGGAAGAACGCGTCTCTTTACGCAAACAGCATGTGGAAATTGACCGAGAGGAAGGCGACACCTAATCCATCCAATTACGCAGGAGAAAACCATGGCACACGAAAAAATCGTAACGATGTTCAGTACCCTGGCTCAGGCTGAAGGGGCGAAGCGCAGCCTGATAAAAGCGGGTTTTGCCGACCACGATATTGATGTGATTTCTGGCGAACGACTGAAATCGGAAGGACATGAAGCCCGCCATCCCAGCTTCTGGCAGCGTCTGTTCGGCAGCACGCTGGATGAAGAGCAAAGCGGCGTGTATGAAGACGCGATCAAATCCGGCAGCGTGGTGTTGACGCTGCGCGCCGAAGAAGAGCAGCTGCCGCGCGCCTACAGCATTCTTGATGCACATGATACCGGCGAACTTCCTGCTTCAGGCGCAGCAGGCCTGACAGGCGATGACGGCTACACGGTTTCAACTGCGCATACTACGACGGGCGTAAATAGCGTCAGCGACAGCGGTCTGACTGAACCAGTACGCACCTCACTGACGGGCGACGAAACTGAAGAAGAGATCCTGCGTCTGGCAGAAGAGCGCCTGGAAGTCGGTAAGCGTCTGGTAAGCGAAGGCACCACGCGCGTTCGTCGCTACACCGTAACCGATCAGGTTTCTGAAGATGTTTCTCTGCATGAGCAGCACGCTGATATCTTCCGCCGCTCAACCGGCGATCTGGCCGCGCCAGGCGAGGTTGACTGGGAAGAGAAAACGATTGAAGTTGCTGAAACCCATGAGCAGCCGGTGATCAATAAAACCGCACATATCAAAGAAGAAGTGGTAGTGCGCAAAGATCAAAGCGAACGTGTGGAAAATGTGACCGACTCCGTTCGCCGTCAGGAGGTCGATATTGACCATGCTGATAAAGATGTCACAGCGGGCGCTGCAGTCGTCGGCAACACCAGCAGCAAGACCACAGGTGCTGCAGTGCCAGGCGGCACCATCGGTAATACCGGCGGGTTCAGCGGCACCAAAGCGGATGACGATATCGTCGAGCGAAGCGGTGTTTCAGGCGTTGAAAATGAGAACAAACCCGATCCGCTGTTAAAAGGTCGATAAGCGAGCTGTTGGCCTGGCATCCTCTGTCGGGCCGGAAAGAGGCTCTCTACACTGGACGGTATGGCTTGATCCCGTCCAGGCAACAAAATGCAGTGGGGAAGTTGACGCATTTGCCCTGGTGTCGGCTCGCGGTCAACCTCCCCGACTGCATGCATCAATTTATCGGCATCCCTGAAAATCTGAATGGCTTATTCTATTGCCAAATGTTACCTGAAAAGTTTTTATCCTGCGGGTAAACCGCCTGCACAAAGTAACTCACTGATAAGCTGATGCTTGCCATGCCGTCGCGTCTGCCGGTTAATTTTTTGCAGTCTGAAAATTCCTGAGTGATTTACCGCGCCGTTGCGTCTAAAAAGTTGTCATCGGCTTCTTAATCGCCGCTATGCTTTATTCAACCTGTCGCAGATATAAGGAAACGACCATGCCACAACCCCCAGATAGCCAGCCCCTGCCGGATGATGCGGAAATCCCTGCTTATGAAGACGAAGAAACGGAGCAGAAATAACTAACCGCCTGTTGCGCAGGCGGTTTGCCGTCAGGCCAGCAGGCGTTTCGCCCAGCTGGCAACCTCGTCGCCGCTACCGATATCAGCCTGCATCAGGCCGTTTATCATAAAGGTCGGCGAAACGTGAATGCCGTTCTGGCGTGCATATTTACAGTGCCACTTAATCTCATTCTGTAGTTCTGCGCGATCAAAGGGCGCATCGGCGTCGACGCCGCTGTAGTGCTTCAGACGTGCCAGCAGCTCTGCCGGCGTGGTCTGCATATTGTCGCCGCGACAGTGATCGATAAACTCAAATTCTTCGCGATGGTTCGCCACCGCCCGCAATACCGCTTTTGCGGCTTCTTTGCCCTCTGGCAGGCAAGAGGCGGCCAGAATATAGCGCACGATAACGCCTGAATAGAGATGCCACGGCTGCGACTGCAGACGAATTTTCAGCGTCATCGCCTCTTCTCCCACCAAATCAAGCAACGCATCAAGCTTATTGAACGCTCTTACGGAAAATGGGCAGGTTGGTTCCAGAAAAATCTCGAAAACGCGCGGGCCTTTTCCCCAGATCAGCGGGTCGGGACGTAAGTTTTCTGCATGCATGGCAACTCCTGTGTGTTTAAACTGCGGTGATAATGCTGTTGCTGGAGCCTACGTTAACCCTCTGACGCGCTGGAAGCAAACCGGCAAATAACCCGCTTTTCACCGCGCTAATACTCACTTTCTGAAAACGCTTCCACAGTAATAATTCCGCTATGTAAAAGTCGCCGATAATGGTGTGGAGCGGCTATAGTTAATGCCGTGTTAACTCTTTATTCCGCGTCGGCAATGCAGCCGGCGTGATAAAACTCCGCCAACACCCGGAGCCGGAAAGCGCTAGAAGAGGTTGATTTTGCTTACTAATCTTTCCTGGAAGATCATCCACGACGTGATCCTCAAGACCATCGAAGAGATGCTGGACGAGCAGCAGACGCTGAATGTCTTGTCGCTGCGCGCGCGGCTCAGGGAGCTGGCGGAAAGCGAAACGGACGAGGTTATGGTGCTCTGCTACTGGCAGGCGAGCAAAGTGCTCACCCGACTGCCGCCAACCGTCACCGCAGCGCAGTTGATGAGCGCAGCACGTCACGCTTTTCGCACACCGCTTAATCACGATCTCTTATAAAAATAGCCTCGGCACGCAGCGGTAAACGCTGACGGGTGAAAACGCGTAAAGTAAAACGTTTACAGTCATTTATCATCACTTATTGCGGTGCGTCTGTTTCAGTAAGGAATCGATATGTCTCATTTCCGTCCGGTGGCGCTCGAGCACGCCAGCCGTCTGCTAAACCACGGTCCTACCATTCTGATTACCAGTCAACATCCGGAAACGCAACGGCGCAACGTGATGGCCGCCGCCTGGTCGACGCCGGTAGAGTTCACGCCGCCGCGCGTGGCAATCGTCGTGGATAAAGCAACCTGGTCGCGCGAGCTGATCGAGTCGAGCGGCGCCTTTGGCGTTTGCGTGCCTGCCGCCGCCTACGCCGATCTCGCCTGGGCGGTCGGCAACCGGTCAGGGCGCGATCAGGACAAGTTCGACGCCTGGGCGATTCAGGCGATTAGCGGCCCTGAGCTGGGCGTGCCGCTGCTGGAAGAGAGCTGCGTCGCCTGGCTGGAGTGCCGACTGCTGCCGGCAACAGAGGCGCAGCAGCAATATGACACGCTGTTTGGCGAAGTCGTGGCGGCGGCGGCCGACAGCCGGGTTTTTTATGACGGTCGCTGGCATTTCAGCGCCGAAAACCGCGCGCTGCACACGCTGCATCACCTTGGCGGCGGGCAGTTCGTGACGGTAGCGGACAGCTTCAGCGCAAAGATGCCTGAAGCGCATTTATAATATCAGCGAGGAAAAGCATGAAATTTAAAAGTTACGCGGCGATGCAGGCCGGAGAAGCGCTGCAACCTTACGAGTACGATCCGGGCGCGCTGGCGGCGGAAGATGTCGAAGTCGAAGTGGATTACTGCGGCGTGTGTCACTCCGATCTGTCGATGATCGATAATGAGTGGGGCATCTCAGCCTATCCGCTGATTGCCGGCCATGAAGTGATTGGTCGCGTCGTCGCGCTGGGCGACAGCGCCAAAAATAAAGGCCTGAGCCTGGGCCAGCGCGTCGGTATCGGCTGGACGGCGAAAAGCTGCGAGTACTGCGACGCCTGCATTAACGGCGAACAGGTGAACTGCGTTAACAATAATGTTCCCACCATCAGCAATAACGGCGGCTTCGCCAGCCATCTGCGCGCCAACTGGCAGTGGGTGATCCCGCTGCCTGAAAACCTTGACGCGGCGACCGCAGGTCCGCTGCTGTGTGGCGGCATCACGGTGTTTAAGCCGCTGCTGATGCATAACATCACCGCCACCAGTCGCGTGGGCGTGATCGGCATCGGCGGCCTGGGTCATATGGCGATTAAGCTGCTGCGCGCGCTGGGCGCGGAAGTGACGGCATTCAGCTCGTCGCCGGCCAAAACCGAGACCATCAAGCAGATGGGCGCCGATTACGTCGTCAACAGCCGCGATCCCGAGGCGCTGAACAAGCTGGCGGGTCAGTTCGATCTGATTATCAGCACCGTCGCGGTCGATCTGGACTGGCAGCCCTACTTCCAGGCGCTGGCGGCCAATGGCCGTTTCCACACCGTAGGCGCGGTGATGAAACCGTTTGAGGTGCAGGCGTTTAACCTGATCCTTGGCGATCGTGGCGTAACCGGCTCTTCTACCGGTTCGCCGGGCCAGCTGCGCTCGCTGCTGCGACTGGCGTCGCGCGCCGATATCGCGCCGACCGTTGAGTACTTCCCGATGTCGAAGATCAATGACGCGCTCGATCACCTGCGTGCCGGTAAGGCACACTATCGTATCGTGCTGAAAGCGGACTTTTGATTACCAGGCGCGCCCGACGGGCGCGCTTTTTGCAGATTAGATTAACCCTTCCGCTTTCATCGCCGCGATAACGGCAGGACGCTGCGCATGCGTTGCCGCAAAGCGCTGCAGCGCTGGCCAGCGATCCAGACTGAAATCGACGACGCGGAACCAGCCCAGCACGTTGAACAGGTAAGCGTCAGCGATGGTGAAGTGGTCGGCGTTAAGACAGGTGTTGTCACCCAGCGCTTCCGCCAGCCAGTCGAGTCGTTTGGTCAGGGTAGCCGTGGCCGCCGCTTTCCATTCCGGCGTCATGGCCGGGTTAAAGAAGGCACCGATGCCTTTGTGCAGTTCGGTCGAAATAAAGTTCATCCACTCCAGCACGGCGTAGCGCGCTTCGCCGCTTGCCGCCAGCAGCTGACTTTCCGGTTTTAAATCCGCCAGATACTGCGCGATCACCGCGCCTTCCGTCAGAACGTGACCGTTGTCGAGCTGCAGAGCCGGCACGTAGCCTTTGCTGTTGATCGCCAGGAAATCTTCGCCCTCGGCGGTGCGTTTGGTTTTTAAATCCACCGCGACGGAACGATGCGGCAAGCCGGTTTCATGCAGAACGATATGGGTCGTCAGCGAGCAGGCGCCTGCCTTGTAGAAAAGTTTCATGCTGTTGTTAATCCCTGATTTGTTATTTGCCGCCGCAGTCTACGGCAGCGCGGGCGAGTTGCGCCATTGCGTTTTGTGCTAACGCGGGGAATTAACGCAGGTTTTCTGACGAACAGTGACAGAACCAGGGCAAACCCTACAGCGAAACGCGGGCCATAGCCTAGACTTAAGGTTCGCCTGCGGCGCGCCGCAGCAGATGAGAACCAGCCTGAACGTGGCCGGTTTGCAGGATGCACTGACGGGAGAGATTATGCTGTGGTTGTGGAATGTTTTGATTGTGTTGCTGACCGTTGTCGCGATGGAGATAACCGCTGCGCTCTCGCACCGCTATATTATGCACGGCTGGGGATGGGGCTGGCACCGCTCACATCACGAGCCGCATTCCGGCTGGTTTGAAATCAACGATCTCTACGCGGTGGTGTTTGCCGTGCTGGCGATCGCGTTAATTTATCTGGGCAGCCGCGGCGTCTGGCCGCTGCAGTGGATTGGCGCGGGAATGACGCTCTATGGCCTGCTCTATTTCATTGTGCATGACGGTCTGGTGCACCAGCGCTGGCCGTTCAAGTACATCCCGCGCCGCGGCTACTTTAAACGCCTCTATATGGCGCATCGCATGCATCACGCGGTGCGCGGACGCGAAGGCTGCGTCTCGTTTGGCTTCCTCTATGCGCCGCCGCTGTCGAAGCAGCAGGAGACGCTGCGTCAGCGCCACGGCCGTCGACCTACCGCGGACGCTGCCAAAGCGCGTCGGGACGCGGCGGCGAAGCGCCCGCCCGAGACCTGACCGCCTGCGCCGCACCGGCCGCCAGCAGCAGGAGCTTCTCCTGCTTGCTGGTGGACTGACGGCGATCCCAGGC
>Ga0157365_10001258_pt1 | contig 10525 bp, 8 predicted proteins | sample AttsexASBM3_FD_111478 | JGI IMG/M metagenome (GOLD analysis project Ga0157365, IMG submission 111478) | Fungus gardens microbial communities from leaf cutter ant in Ribeirão Preto, State of São Paulo, Brazil - Atta sexdens ASBM3 | ecosystem: Host-associated > Fungi > Mycelium > Unclassified ... | reverse complement strand
TACGGCTTCTCTGCCCTGTCTTCCGTCAGCCTCGCAGAAGGAGTCTGAAATCATGAAATTCACCCTGTCCTGGCTGCGCGAACATCTCGATTTCACAGCCTCTCTCGACGAGATCGTAGGCAAACTCAATGCGATCGGGCTCGAAGTTGAAAGCGTCGAGAATCCCGCTGACAGTCTGCGCGGTTTTCGCGTGGCCAAAATTCTGGAAGCGTATCGCCACCCCGATGCCGACCGGCTTCAGGTCTGCACGGTGGCAGCCGGCGGCGGCTATGAAAAGGTCCAGGTTGTCTGCGGCGCGCCCAATGCACGTACAGGGCTGCATGTGATCTTCGCGCCGCCGGGCACATATATTCCGGGCAGCGACATCACCATCAAGGCTGGCAAGATACGCGGTCAGGAAAGTGGCGGCATGCTGTGCTCGCTGCGCGAACTGGGCCTCGGTGCGGAAAGCGACGGCATTGCCGAACTGCCGGAGACGGTGGTTCTGGGTCAGTCCTATGCCGATTACGCCCATCTCGACGATCCTGTGATCGATATTTCGATCACGCCCAATCGTGGCGATGCGCTCAGCGTGCGCGGTATCGCACGCGACCTGGCCGCTGCCGGTCTCGGTCATCTCAAGCCGTGGCTCGTCGAGACGGTCGAGGGCAGGTTTGCCTCGCCGATCACCTGGGACATCCAGTACGACTCGGCCTGTCCGTTCATTGCCGGTCGCTTCGTGCGCGGTGTGAAAAACGGTCCGAGCCCCGACTGGCTGCGTCAGCGTCTGGAGTCGATCGGCCTCAAGCCGATCAGCGCGCTGGTCGATATCACCAATTTCCTGACCTTCGATCTCGGGCGTCCCCTTCATGTGTTCGATGCAGCCAGGATTGGAGGCGCGACCCTCTCGCTCACCCGTGCGGCACGCGAAACCTTCCGCGCGCTCGACGGGCGCGATCTGGTTCTGGGCACAGACGACCTGGTGATTGCCGATAGTGCCGGTGTGCAGTCTCTTGCCGGTCTGATCGGGGGCGAGGCGACAGGTGTCTCCGATGAGACGACCGACGTGTTTATCGAGGCCGCCCTGTTCGACCCTGTGCGCATTGCCCTGACCGGGCGTCGACTCGGTATTCATACCGATGCGCGTCAGCGTTTCGAGCGCGGGATCGACCCGGCTCTGGTGCTTTCGGGACTTGAGGCTGCAACACAGCTCATTCTCTCGATTTGCGGTGGCGAGGCGAGCGAGACGACAAGCGCCGGCACCATTCCGCCCTGGCAGCGTGAAGCCTGGCTGCGTTTCGAACGTCTGGAAACGCTCGGTGGGGCCAGTATCGCACCGCAGGAAGCGACACGTATTCTCGAGCATCTCGGTTTCGAGGTGCGCGAGCAGGAAGAGGGGCGTGCCTGTTTTGCCGTTCCATCATGGCGTAATGACGTGGCAACGGGTGTCATGCTCGATCAGGCCCCTCATCTCGATCCGCAACAGGCAGAGACAGCTGCGGCTTCGGTGCAGGCGATCGAGGCCGAAAACGACCTGATCGAGGAAGTGCTGCGTATCCACGGGCTCGACTCCATCCCGGCTCAGCCTCTGCCCATGTCCACGGCAATCGCGGCACCGGCGGTAACTCCGGCGCAGAAGCGCCTTGGTGAGCTGCGTCGTCTGTGCGCGCTGCGTGGACTGGTCGAGACGGTCGGTTTTTCTTTCGTATCCCATGAAGATGCACTGCTCTTCGGCGGCGCACCGGAAGGGCTGCGTCTGCTCAATCCGATCGCGTCCGATCTCAACCAGATGCGTCCGACCCCGCTCATCAACCTGGTGCGTGCCTGGCAACGCAATGCCGCGCGCGGCCTCAGCGATGCAGCGCTTTTCGAGCTCGGTCCGTCGTTTCATGCCGATGGGCAGAAGCTCGTTCTGGCCGGGCTCAGAGGGGGCGAAACGCCGCGTCTGCCCGGCGCACGGGCGCACGGTATGACACTGTGGGATGCGAAAGCCGATCTGATGGCTGCCCTCGATGCGCTGAAGCTACCGGCCGAGGCGCTGAGCGTTACAGCGGATGCGCCCGGCTATTACCATCCCGGCCGCTCCGGCACGGTACGCCAGGGGCCGAAAACGGTTCTCGGTTATTTTGGCGAGATCCATCCGCGCGTGACGCGTGCCATGGGCATCGACTCCACGCTCGTGGCGTTCGAGATCACGCTGGATGCGGTGCCGCTTCCCAAGGTCAGGCGTCGTCAGCCGCCCGTGCTTTCGGCGTTCCAGCCGGTCAGTCGCGACTTCGCCTTCATCGTCGCACCCGGGGTCGAGGCGCAGGCTGTGCTCAGGGCAGCACGTGGAGCGGAACGCAGCCTGATCAGCGATGTTCGTCTGTTCGACGTCTATGAGGGCGGTTCGCTCGAGCCCGGGCAGCGTTCTCTTGGAATCGAGGTGACGCTTCAGCCGGTCAAGGCAAGCCTGACCGATGACGAGATCGATGCCGTATCGGAAAAAATCATCGCCGCAGTTGCCAAGGCAACCGGCGCGACGCTGAGGCGCTGAGACATCATGCCCCATCCAACCATCACCCCTCGTGTCATCTGGCTTCTCGCAGGTGAGGCCAGTGGTGATGTGCTTGGGGCCCATCTCATGCAGGCACTGCATGCACGCGACCCACACCTGATCTTCGTCGGGATCGGGGGGCCGCGTATGGAAGCGCTCGGCATGAGCAGCCTTTTTCCCATGCGCGATCTGGCTGTGATGGGGCTGGTCGAGGTATTGCCTCGTATACGCCAGCTCTCTCAGCGCCTGAACGAAGCCGTCAATGACGTGGTTCTGCGTCAGCCTGACATGATCGTTACGATCGATTCACCGGGCTTTGCGCTGCGGTTTCTCAAGCGCCTGCGCCATGTAACGGTGCCGAAAATCCATTATGTCGGCCCGCAGGTCTGGGCCTGGCACGAAAAGCGCGTGCACAGCTTTCCCGAACTCTGGGACCGTCTGCTCTGTCTGCTGCCATTCGAAGTGGAGTGGTTCGGTCAGCGCGGCGTGGCGGTCGATTTTGTCGGTCATCCGGTTCTGCAATCCGGGTCCGATCACGGTGACGCCAAACGCTTCAGGCTGCGTCATGGAATAAGCGAAACTGCGCCTGTGCTTGTTCTGATGCCGGGGAGCCGGCGTTCGGAAGTGCCGCGACTGCTGCCTGTTTATGGCAAGATGCTCGCGCTTCTAAAAGAAAAGCTGCCTGACATCGTGCCGGTCCTGCCGCTCTCGCCTCTGGTCGCCCAGACAGTCCGTGTGGCCGTGGCCCGTTGGCCGGTAAAACCCATTATCGTGACCGAGCTTTATGACAAGCACGACGCCTTTGCCGCAGCAGGTGCCGCGCTGACCAAGTCTGGCACCTCGACGCTCGAACTGGCTCTGGCGCATGTGCCTATGGCTGTGGCTTATCGCGTCAATCCGGTAACGGCGTTCATGGCGCGACGCATGATCAAGGTCAAATACGTGGCCATGGTCAATCTTCTGGCCGGGCGTGAGGTCGTGCCGGAGCTTCTGCAGGAGCGCTGCACCCCCGAGCAACTGGCCCGGGAATCTTATGAGCTACTCACCGATCCTGCTTTGGGCAACGCGCAAAGACAGGCCTTTGACGACGTGCTGGCTCAGCTTCGCCCTGAGCCATCGGACGCGCATGACGGAACACCCTCCGATGCTGCGGCCGAGGCGGTCATGCGCATGCTCAATGAAAAACCTGTTGCGAAAGATGCCCTTCCCGTTGACCGGGCTGGTCTCTGAGCACGCATCCTGTTTCTGGTCTGCCCGGTCTGTTTGCGCTGGGCTAGCCTGCGGGTGTCGGCCCCTTGGGACCTGACCTGTCAGGCTTTGCCGTAAAGCTGCTCCGGCGAGATTTCCGGCTTGGTGGTGTCACGCAACCCCTGCGGGACAACCTCGTGATAGAAACAGCTTCGTCGCCCCGTATGGCAGGCCACACCTGTCTGGTTGACGAGCAGCAGTACAGCGTCACGGTCGCAATCGAGGCGGGCTGAAACAAGCGTCTGTCTCTGGCCCGAACTTTCTCCCTTGCGCCACAGCGCGTTGCGGCTGCGCGAATAATAGCAGACCTGACCCGTCTCGAGTGTTTCTGCCAGAGCCGCGCGGTTCATCCAGGCCAGCATCAGCACGTCATGAGGCGCATCGGCGGACTGGGCGAGGGCGGTAATCAGTCCATCGTCATTGAAATGCACGGTATCGAGAATGGCGTCGATCGTTGCGCGATCCGGGGGAAGGTAGCTCATGATGTTTCGTCTCGGAACCAGTCGGGAATGAGAGGGGTCATGGTCGCACCCTCATGATGGAGGGGCGTAGTCCAGACCTCGCGCCGCAAAAAGGCAAGTCCCATCGTGCCGATACTGCTGCCCATCTGCCCGACCTCACGCCCATCGGCCATCAGTGGCGTTCCTGCAGGGGGAAGGGGAGCATTGCTGCGAACGGGTAAAAGCCGTTTCTTGACCAGCCCGCGATAATGGGTGCGCGCAGTCAGCTCCTGACCCATATAGCAGCCCTTGGTGAAGGAAATTCCGTTCAGCCAGTCGAAATTCGCTTCTATCAGCAATGTCTTTTCGCTTTCGCAATCGGACGCATCCGGCATGCCCAGCGCAATACGATGGGCGTGATATGCAGAAAGTGAGCATGCGTTAAGTGTGCGTGCGTTCTGCCCGTCTTCCTGTTCCCGGGGCGGCTCATGACCGGCAGGGGCAACCCCCAGTCGTCGTGTACCGACTTGCGGAAGTCTCGGGTCGGGAAGCGCATCCGTTGCGGTGTCATCTCCCCAGAGTGCCTCGACGCCCAGATCTGTCATGATAATCTGCACATCGGCACGCAACCGGAAACGGGTGAGTTTCGCCTTCAGGGTTTCTGCATGGGCGGCCGGTACATCCAGCAGCAGCCTGTCAGGTTCGTGCCAGATGAAGAAATCCGAAAGGTAGCGTCCCTGAGGGGTCAGATAGCCTGCCCAGACGATTTGATCGTCCTTTGCGGCGCCCACATCATTGGACACCAGACCCTGAAGAAAGCTCACGCGGTCCTGACCGGTGACGGCGAGAATTTTTCTGTCTGTGAGCCATGCTCTTGCCATCATCATTCTCCAGTTCCGGCAGTATTGAGTTCAGATGCGGGTTGCAGCCGTCAGAAACAAGAGAGAAACTGCGATGGCGACGAGTGGGTTTTTCATGCGTTGCATCGTGAGCGCAAGTCATTCCCCGCAGGAGGGGATATCCTGGGAGGCGTGATTTTTGCCAGTTACCGAGATCATCGACCCGGCTGATCCTGAAGCCGAAACGAGAAGGCGCCGTTTGATCGAGCTTGTCGGCCCCATTCTTGGTGTCGTGCTGGTCATTATAGTGATCGTTGCTGTCACGCTTCATTCGTATCATCAGACCCGTAAAGGCGTGATTTCGCTTTCCCAGGATCTGCTGAAGGAACAGCAGAAAAACCTGACGCAACAGGTTTCGGACTATCTCGCTCCCGCACCGGCAACAGCCATTGTGGCACGCGACCTGCTGACCGACCCCGTGACGGATGAACCGCCTGTGGTCTTCCTGGCCTATGGCGCCTCCATGCTGCGCAATGTCCAGCAGGTCGAGAGCTTCTATCTTGCCGATGACCGGGGCTCGTTCTGGTTTGTCGACCGCTCCCCCACAGACATTGCCGATGGGATGGAGTGGGTTCATCTGATACCGGCGCAGAACGTTTTCCGGCACTGGTATTATGACAAGAACGGTATTCTCGTTCGCACGGCGGACACCCCCGCCAAGAACTACGATCCCAGACAGAGACCCTGGTACAAGGGAGCGTTCGAGCATCCGGACCTGAACTGGTCCGATCCTTATCCCACTGTCGCAACGGAACAGCTGATCGTCACGGCAGCGAGTATGTTGCATACGTCAGACGGGCATAAGGCCGTCTTTGCAATCAATATTTCCCTGAATCGCCTGACCGATTTTCTTGCGGCCATCAAGATCGGTAAAAGCGGCAAGGCCGTGGTGGTGGATAAGGAAGGACACCTCATCGCAGGCAGCCATCTGATCGATGTGGCGCGAAAAGCGAACTGGCAATTCGACAAGATGCAGCTCGACCCGGTGACGCAACCTGTGTTCACCCGGGCGCTTGCGCTCTATCACATCTATGGCGCGGGTATTCACCTGATCAAGGCGCGTGATGCGCAATACGTCACCATCATGGCTTCCCTGCACAAGATCCGCCCCGGCTGGATCCTGATGCTGAATGCACCTGAAGACGATTTCGCGGCATTTGCTGCCGCAGCCGGGCGTCAGGGGATGCTTTTCTCTCTGGTGATCGTTGTTCTTGCGGCCCTGCTTGCCGGGTTCCTCGTACGTCAGAACCGACGTACAGAGCGCCTTCAGCGCCAGATACGTTACGAGCGCGCCCAGGTTTCAGCCGAGAGTCAGGCGCTGAATGCCATGGCCGGTACGCCGAACCTGCTCGATCCCAGTCATGATGCGCCGCTGCTGACGCAACGTCTGGCCGAACTGGCCAAGGCGCGTCGTGTCAGTCTCTGGCGCTCTGTGGGCGAGGACGAGCGCCTGCTTTGCGAGGATTCCTATGACAGTGGCAGTGATGCACATAGTGCTGGCATGGAGCTGTCGCATAGCGATCTGAAGGCGTTTTTCAATCTGCTGATGGCAGGAGATGTCATCGAGAGTTCCAATGCTGCGACACAGGAGGGGCTGAGAACCTTCCAGCGTATCTTCATGACGCAGATCGGTTCGAAATCCGTCTATATCCAGCCGATCCTCGCCAGAGGTTCGGTGATCGGCATGTGCGTTCTCGAAGATGCGCTCCGTGCGCATGCCGTATCCCATATCATCGCCATCGTGGCCGAGATCGCCGCAGTGCGTTTTGCCAGTATGCGCGCCGATGAGGCGATGTCGGAAAAACCCGCAGAAAAACAGCATGTGGATTACGGATCCATCGCCACGCGTCTGGATGAAGGGTTTATCGCTGCCCCGCAGCAGGACGGACGTTCGGAACTGCCAGCGGGCCAGTATTCCATGGTGCCGATCGCAACGATCCTGTTCCAGGATTCCACAACCGAGGCAACGGTCGATCTGATCCCCGTCGTGCAGCATCTCGTCGAGAAATTTCAGGAGATCGTGCAGAAAGAGCATCTGTTCTCTGCACAGCTTCTTGCCAATAGGCTGGTGCTGATCGGGGGGTGCTCGCAGGAGCCCGACCCGGATGCGGCACGACGCGTGGCCGATGCCCTGCTTGCTCTACGCGAGCTGGTTCTGGTTACGTTGTCCGATGCCGATCTGACGCCGAGTTTCCGCATCGGCCTCGATGTCGGGCGGGTCTACGGGGCTATGCTCGGTGCTGATCCAAGTGTTTTCAATGTGTGGGGCGAAGCGGCCCAGACATCCGAACTGCTTGCGATCAGCGCGCCGGATTCCGGGACCATTCAGGTGTCCGAAGCCGCACATGCCCTGCTGCGTGACTACTATCTCTTCCGGCCGCGCGGCATGTTCTATCTGCCGGGGCTTGGCATCACCAGCACCTATGTTCTGGCGGCAAGACGTTGAGCGACGATTTCCCTCTCTATCGTCGTCTGCTGGCCGGGCTGGGGGCGCTGACACGCAAACAGCTCAGGTTTTCGCTCATGCTGGTGGGGGCGAGCTGGGGCGTTGTGCGCGAGGCCTGCCGACCGACCTCATGGCGCCGTACGGTTCTGTACGAATTCAAGAGCACATTGCGTCAGGCAGCCGGGGGCGGGCTTTTCAGCACGCTGTTCACGGCTGCCCTGACAGGGTTCGGCATCGTGGCGCAGGCAATCTACTGGCTTGGCATTGCCGGCATGGCGGACTCGACCGATTCACTGCTTGCAACCGTGCTTGTGCGCGAGATTGCCCCTGTGCTCGTCGGGATCATCCTGCTCGGACGCAGCGGAATGCTCAGCCTTACCCAGCTGGGTCAGCTGACGCTGGGGGGCGAATTACGTGCCCTTCAGGGGCAGGGTATCGATCCGTTCCTGACACTGGTCATGCCAAGGGCACTGGCCATGATGCTGAGTTCGTTCACACTCGGTGTGGTTTTCAGTCTGATATCGCTCTCGGTGGGTTATGGCGTCTGTCGTGTGCATTCGGTCATCACCATGCCGATCTGGACGTTTCTCTATGATATTGTGGGGGCGATGAAGCCGATCGATTATATCGGTATTCCCCTCAAACTCATCATCGGCGGCTTTCTTCTCAGTCTGGCCACGCAGCTGACCGGATTGGACGCTACGCGCTCCGACACGCTGGCAACGCTGCTCCCGCGCGGTTTTGCACGTGGCATCATGGTGATCTTGGTCGTCAATGTCGTGCTCGGGGTGACTGTGGCATGAGCGATACCCTTTCTGCCGCGCTGGAGCTGCGTGAGGCACGACCCGTTTTCGAGGAAAGCGGCCTGACCTCCATTCCTTATTCGCTCAGGCTTATGCCCGGCGATTGTATGCTCATCGCCTGCCGCGACCCGATGCGTGCCACACGCTTTGCCGAGCTCTGCTCGGGGATGACACCGCTCGTTTCGGGTCAGGTCCTGTGCGAGGGGCTGGACTGGGACGAACTGCCCGAGCAGCGGGCGTGGGCTCTGCGTGGGCGTATTGGTCGCATCATGCAGCAGGGGGCATGGATCGATCTGTTCGGGACGGATCTGAATATCCTTCTGCAGCAGTTGCACCATACACGCACGCCGACGAACACGCTGGTGGACGAGGCGATTGCCCTTTCGCGTCGTTTCGGTCTGCCGGGACTACCGACCTTGCCACCGGGCCAGCTGAGTACAGCCGATCTTGCACGCGCTGCCTGTGTGCGCGCCTTTCTTGGTGAGCCGAGATTGCTGTTGCTCGAAGATCCTGTGGAGCTGGAAACCGCTGACATGATGACCGCTTTTCTGGCCGAACTCACAGCAGCACGCGAGCGTGGATGCGGCGTGATCTGGTTCTCGCGCGAACCCGATCTCTGGCGCGGCTATCAGGCCGATGGAACGCAACGATACAGATTACTGGATGAAGGTCTCATGCCGATGAAGCGGGGGGTGTGATGTTTCGCGTACGCTCGAATTCCGGAACCGACAGCCGCACACGGCCCCTGTTGCGCATACGCTATGCGGATGAATGGGTAGGCATGCTGGTGGTGGCCACGTTCGGTCTGTTCATTTTTGCCATTATAGAGGCCGGTGTGCTGCGCGAATGGCTGACTCCATCAGGCAAGTTGCATTTCAATCTGCCCGAAAGCGGTATCGCCGGTCTGGCCGTGGGCAACGATATCGAACTAATGGGTATACGCATTGGCGCCATACGTTCGGTGAAGATCAACCCACATGGCAATATGTATGCAGTTGCCGATATCGATCCGCAGTTCGAACCCTATATCCGCAAGGACAGCAAGGCGATCATCCGTCATCGTTTCGTGGTGGCCGGAGCCAGCTATATCGAGCTCGAACGCAGCAAGGGTCCGCGCATGGACTGGGAATTTGCCGAGCTCGAAGCCACGGTCGAGCCCAATCCTGCCGACATGATCACCAAGACGATCAGCGATATCCGGGCCGGCATGATGCCGAGCCTGCGTAACGCCGACAGGATCATGGCCGATCTCGCTGCGGTGACCACCTCAATCCGAAGCGGCAAGGGGTCGGTCGGCGGTCTGATCATGGATGACAAGCTGCTCAACCAGGCCGATGCCGTACTCCGGACCCTGCAGGACAGCATAGAGCGTCTCAAACCCATCGAAGCACAGGTTTCGGGTGTTCTGAAGCAGACTGAAGGAACGATGAGCAATCTGCGTTCGAGCAGCAACGACGTGAAAAAGGCCACCCCCCAGCTCAAGCAGACAATGGCGCATCTCGATGCGGCGAGCGCACAATTGCCCGCGCTTCTCACTCAGGCCCAGGCGACGGCGATCAGTCTCAAGCGTCTGACGGACCAGTTGCGTGGCTTATGGATCCTCGGCGGAAGCGGAAGCAAGCAGCCTGCACGCAGACTACCCGCAGGAGACATCAAGCCATGAATGCGCGTCATGCAGCTCTGTGCATCGTGATGATCGGGCTGGCCGGGTGCGGCGGCAATGCGGGCAAGGAGGTCGCCCGGACCGATCAGGATTATGTCAATGCCATGGACGTCGGTCGCGACTCCTTCGACCTTACCCATGCCGATCAGGCGCGCGCCCAGTTTGAGACGGCTTACGGTCGTGCCCTGCTGCGAGACGACCTGAACGCGATAAGCGACGCGGGCTATAATCTCGCAGTTGCTGATCTCGCCATGGGCAGAGCTCAAAGCGCCCTGCAGACAGTGAGCCGAGTGCATCATGACATGGCACTTCGTGGCGATAGCACCAGCCCTGCGCTCGATCTGGTTGCCATGGCTGCCTATTGCCGCCTCGGCCGGTATGCCGAGGCGAGCGATCTGGGCAGGCATATCGTAACGGACAACCCTGCGCTGATCGAACGTCGCGCGTTCTTCTCGGGTCTGGCCTCTGACGGTCTGGGCGATACGGGCGGTCTGGCGGCGGCACTCGCTGC
>Ga0157365_10001257_pt1 | contig 10537 bp, 8 predicted proteins | sample AttsexASBM3_FD_111478 | JGI IMG/M metagenome (GOLD analysis project Ga0157365, IMG submission 111478) | Fungus gardens microbial communities from leaf cutter ant in Ribeirão Preto, State of São Paulo, Brazil - Atta sexdens ASBM3 | ecosystem: Host-associated > Fungi > Mycelium > Unclassified ... | reverse complement strand
ATCGCTCAGTTGCAGCAGCCTGTATCCGTCAAACTGCGGGGACAAACCCGGAATAGTGACGGTCACGTTCCTGACCGGCGGCACCCGCAGCGCATTGGCAACCCCGATCGCCGACAACACGCCCGCCACACACCCCGCAGCGATGCGCGCCGGTGTACCGATGTGAACCGGGTGCCATGTCACCAGCGCGCGCGCCAGCGCCGCAAGATCAAGCCCAAGCTGAAACACGGTCAGAAACAGGATCGCGCCGACCGCCCAGTTGAACAGGATGATCAGCGCCCTTGGAAATTCCGGCGCGAACACCGAACCCGAGGACAGCTTGCTCCAGTATTGATACTGCGATGCCACCACGACACCGATCGCCACAAGGCCCTTTACGGCCAGAGGCAGCGGCAAGGCCCACAACCAGTTCAGGATCACGATCGACAGGAACAGGGCAAAAACAATAATGCGCAAGACTGGAAACATCCTTGTCAGGTGGGCCGTGGTGGATCGCGTCGACGCTTCAGGCGAAATGCTCTCCCACCATCGCCTCGCTCTTTCGCCACAGGGCCTCGGCACGGTCGGCGTCAAGAGCGTAAGCCCGCACTCCGGTGTTGACCAGCGTCAGCGGAACCTCGTTCGGCACCACGTCGCTGACATGGCAGTCTTCGCAGTATCGCCCGCCCACGGCATCGGCCCCAGCCACCACGCCGGCCCACACGGATGTCGCGGCCCCTTGCGGAATGTTTTTGAACTGAAACGGCGGATGGCCCGCTGCCGCAGCCTGTTCGTTGATGCTGCTGACCATGGTTTCAATCTCGCCCGGGGCCATATGCCGTGCCAGTTCCGTCATGATCCCGCCGGGATGCACCGCCGTCGCCCGCACGCCCCGCGCGCGATGCCGCGCATCAAACGCCACGGCAAACAGAATATTGGCCGTCTTGGAACGCCCGTAAGCCACGAATGGCACATAGGGCGCGCTCTGGAAATTCGGGTCTTCAAGGTCAATGTCGGCGAAGCGATGCCCCGCCGACGACAACGCAACCAGCCGGGCCCCGGGGCCCATCAGCCCCGCAATCCGGTTCACCAGCACGAAATGCCCCAGATGGTTGGTGCCGAACTGTGTCTCGAACCCGTCTTGCGTGTGCCCGAACGGTGTTGCCATGACGCCGGCATTGGCAATGACCAGATCAAAGGCTGCCCCTTGGGCATTCAGGCTGTCCGCGCAGGCCCGCACGCTTGCCAGATCCGCCAGATCCAGTGCCACCAGTTCAAACGCCCCGTCGCCCTGCGCGGCCGCTGCGCGCACCTGTTCCGTGGCCCGCCCGGCCTTCGCGAGATCCCGCGCAGCCCCCACCACATGCGCGCCATGCGCGGCAAGGGCCCGGGCCGTTTCAATGCCCAAACCGGCCGAAACACCCGTCACAAGGGCGCGCTTGCCCTTCAGGGAAACGCCGGAAAGAACGTCGTCAGTTGTCGATGTTGCACCAAAAACCTGTGTCATCGTGAAAACTCCCGGGCATGATGGGGCCGTTCTTGCCGGAACGGCCTTCAGGACGTTATGTGGAGCAGTGCTCCGGTTGAGTATATATGGAGCAACTCTCCGTTTAACAAGATGGACCCCAATGACCGCCGTGAAAAAAACCAGCCGCAGACCCAGAAGCGACGGACAACGCAACAGGGAACACCTGCTGGACGTAGCAAAAGCCGCCTTCACGGCCGGCGAGGTCGATATCCCGCTGGACGAGATCGCGCGCAGGGCGAGTGTGGGGATCGGCACGCTGTATCGTCACTTCCCGAAGCGCGACACCCTGATCGAAGCCGTCTATCGCGCCGAACTGGACCGGCTCGCCGCGGCCGCCCCGGTTCTGGCCGCGCAGCATCCGCCGGCCGAGGCCCTGCGCGCGTGGATGCTGTTATTCGTGGACTACATCGCCGCCAAGCAGGTCATCGCCCCTGCGCTGAACGGGCTGGTGGGCGGAACAAGCGCACTCTACGCCCAGTCGGGCGCCATTCTGCAAACCGCGATCGACATGCTGGTGGCATCTGCGGTGCAAAGCGGGGACATCCGCGCGGACATCGAACCGCTGGACCTGCTGCGTGCGCTGGCGGGCGTTTCGAATTTCGCCGCAGGCCCGGGTTGGGAAACCAGCGCGAAACGCCTTGTCGATATCCTCATCGCCGGGTCGCGGGCGCTCCCGCCCTGACGCGTGCGCGCGTCACGCACGCACGGGGACAGGCAGGGTGCCCGCGCTTGCCCGGCCATTATAAACGCGCGCGTCGTTCACGCACGGGGAACGGCCCTTCCAGTTATCAAGCCCAGCCGGCGACACAGACCCGCAATCTGCTTGTTCTTCCCCGCCACGCGCATCGCGGGGCCACAAGCGCGCTTCAGGAAACATCCAGACAATACGCCCTGCGTCAAACACCCGGGTGCCGTCGGCCGCCGCCCCTGCCCTCGGCAGTTGTGCGCGGCGATATCGGCATCAGCGCGCTTTACCTCATGCGGACCATTCTGAAAAACCAATGTGGCACGCTGCACCAACGCAGGATCATGAGATTCAGCGCCCGATAGCCGGGACAATGATTCGGACGGTCGCGGTGAAATAGGGTGTGCAGGTGATGCTGGCGAACACTGATCGCAAAGACGGCGTTCCTGCCCCTACGCCGCTGGTCGCGGGCATGTGCAACAGCGATGAACAGCCGCAGAGGCCAAATCGCCAGTTGCGCCTGATTTTTATGGTCGGACTGCCGGCGGGGGCGTCGCTGTCCGGTAACAGCCGTCATGTCATCCGAGGGTAACGCACTGCGTCGGCAGGGACGCGCGTTTGTCGCGTTCCTCTATCGCCATGCCCTGCACACACTCGACCGGTTTGAACTGCCACCAGGTCGTGCGATCGGAAACGGGGCCGCATTTCGCTGCCCCCCCCCTAAAAAACAGGTCTGGCAGAATGCCCGCCAGACCCGAAAACGGCTCAGATGCCCGCAAGCGCCTTGGCCGTCGCACCGCTGAGCTCACCGAGCTTGATCTCACCCGCACGCGTGCGCGCCTCGTTCACCTTCCCACGCGCCTGAACCTCCAGCGCACGGCGGGCTTCGGCCTCGGCATGGGCTGGCGGCAGCACCAGAACGCCGCTGTCGTCGCACAGAACATAATCGCCCGGCTGCACCACGGCACCACCGATCGACACGGGCACGTTGATGCAGCCACCCAGATCGTAAATGCGCGTGGTGATCGGCGCGATGCCGGCCGCCCACATCGGCAGGTCGGATTCCTCGATCTCCGCAAGGTCGGTCACAGGGCCATCGACCACACCGGCCGCCGCACCCGATGCCTTCACCGCCGCCGTCACACCACCACCCCAGCACGCGTGGCGGTCATCGCCCAGACGATCGACCAGCAGGATATCGCCCGGGCGCAGCATGCCGCTGACATGGTGCAGCAACGTGGAATCCGGCCCCGGAATGGCCAGCGTCACTGCCGTGCCAACGACGCGGCGACCGCGCAGCAGCGGCTGGATCCGACGGTTGCAGAACCCCATGTGGCGCCAGTGACCGATGGTTGCGGTTTCCACACCCGACAGAAGTTCAAGCACTTCTGCACTGCCCTGGGCAGGCATGTCATTGATCGTATATTTCGGCAGCATCAGTCGTGTCTCCTGAACGTAAAGTCTGGCAGGGGGCGCGCCCCCTGCGTCTTAAAGGTCGGTCGAAATGGTCATCATCGCAGCAAACGGCGCACTCATATAGTAAGACGGCGCGCTGCCGGTAATCGTCGTGCCATGGATACCGCGCAAGGGGTGCGCATTGGTCGTAACACTGGCAACCGAGCCAAGATATTTGACATTCGACAGATTGTTGAAATTCAGACGGATAATCGGATTCCTGAGGAACTTGTAAGACGGCAGATGGTAACCCAGCCCGACATCAACCGTCGTGTAGGCCGGCATGCTTTCGTCATTCATGAAGGTCGAGAACTGCGAATCCACCCACTTGAACTGAAGGTTCGCAAAGAATGGTCCCCGCACGTAATTCAAGCCTAGGTCTGCCATGAATTTCGGGCTTTCGACCATCGTCTTACCCTTGGTGGGCAGCAGATCATTGCCGACCTGGATGTCGTTATCAAGCGTTGTGTGGATGTACTGCCCGTTCGCATAAAGCGAGAAACCGTAATAGCTGTGAGTCGAGATTTCGGCCGACACACCACGAATGGTCTCGCCACCCGCCGAAATCGACGCGCCCACCAAAGAACCATTAATGATTTGCAATGATGACACCTGATGATTTGTCAGGTTCATATTGAATAGATTTACATCCGCATTAAACAATCCATAGTAACGATACCCAATCTGCTCACCAATGCTATACTCTGGCTTTGTTTTGGTGTTTCCAAACTGGGCATATCCCCCAGTAGAAATATTATAATTATTCAGATACGTCGATGTTGTCACAGGCATACGCGAATTTGTTGTCGCGTTTGCATAAATCTGCATCGAATGATTAATCTGATAGGAAATGCTGACACGCGGCATCGGCTCGCTGATGGCCGCAGAAAATTGGTACTGCGGCCCGGGCTCCTGGTTGGTTCCCGAAGCGTAATACATTAGTTCTTTAAAGCCAGCGCTGATCTGAAGCCTGTTGTTCAGGAACGACTGCGTATCACCAATGAAAAACTGGTTCGTATCCGTTGCAACCTGATAGTGCGATCCACCAATAATATGGCCAGAGGTATCACGAAGGGGATATTGCCCCTGCAGACTAGCGGCAACCCCGGAGTTGTTCAGCAGCGCAAGGCTATTTTGAGACGTCACGTTCCAGTTGTCATGCCAATAACCAAACATGAAATGGTTCGAATTCGTTATATCATATTCCAGATACGCGTTGACACCAGCCTGATATTGCGTAACGGGGCTGGTTGATGCCGCGTAGAGTCGCCCGTTCTGCAGGTAGCTCGAATCGTAAACCGGCGTAACACGTTGGTTGCCTGTATAAACAGAATTCGGATTGATAGAAGTCTCACCCGGCCCACTGTATGTCGTGTAACGGAAATAGGGTGTGATATGAAATGACAGTTTATCGGAAAGCTGAAATTTATTCTGTATTGATAACAAAACTGCGTTTCTATTATAGACATTCGCAGGCCAGTAATTGGTCGTCACACCCGGGACATAGGTTCCGGCATAGGTGTACTGGCTGAAATTATCGCCCGCGCGGTTCGCTCTTTCCCAATTCGACAGCGAAATCGGGGCAATACGGGAGTTAATCCAGCCGGTATAAGACATGAACAGCGAGGACGAGGACATCGGCGCCCAGTCCTTCGTCAGCTTCAGGTCCACATGCTGGCGCTGATTGCGGCCGCTGCCAATATAATTATCGGCCCCGGTATAGGAATATGACACGAAGCCCTTCACGCCCGTGTGCCCGATATAACCGCTGTCAAGGCGCGCAAAGGCCCGCTGACCGCGATAGGAACCCGCCGAATAGGTCAGGTGACCACCGAAATGGTCGCTCGGGTCGCGTACGCTTTCAATGAACTCACCGCCCGACGCACTGATGATCGGATCCTGAAGGCGGGAATTGCCCGCCGTCATTGTGATGTCGGAAATATTCTCGTTATCGGCATAGGTTTCGGTGTACGGGAAGTACGACGTCATGTCCGTGCCGGGCACGCCCTCGACCGAGAATCCCATCTCCGTCTGATCAAGACCGCGCACCGACATGAAATTGCGAATCGACAGGCCATAGGCATCAGTGCTGCCGAAGTTTGCGCCGGGCATCGTTGAGATCAGCTGAAGCGGCGATGCCACCGACATTTTCTGCGAAATCGCAGCCGCCGTGATCGACGAGATATTTTCGGGCGCGCGCTGGCGCTTCATCAGACCATTGCCGATGGCGCGACCGCGACTGACCTGAATTTCTTCCGGGTTCGAGACAACTTCCGCCGCAGGCGTGGCCGGAACCGCCGCAACCGGCGCCACTGCATGCACGGGTGCCACGACGGCTTTCGGCTTCGCCGACACCGTTCTGGCCGTACGATGGTTATGCGTAGCGGCCGTTGTCGCAGCGTGCGCGGTGCCGCATACCATCAGGGCCGCACACAGCGCTGCCACCGAGACGCCCCCCGCCAGACTTGATCTCGAAGATCCAGAAGCCAACATTTTCAAACCCTTCCGTCGGGGATCACGCCGCACCGCTTTATCTCCCCCTCATTGCCATCACGCGATCAGTGATACGAAACCCGACTTACGATCATGCCCGCTCGGGCATAATGGCCGCGCAGGCTGACCGTTTCAATATCGTATTATTATTTTTCCACCCTCTTCAAACGAGTTTTTTTGTTGAAGCGATAATCATATTCAATCAAACCGGAACAATAACGGCTGCACCACGGTCGCCATCGCGCAATGCTCACCCCGAACACAACAAGGAAAGCCCGTGAACATCAAATTTCTCGAGACATTTCTTGCTGTTGTCCGCTTTCGTAACTTTCGCCTTGCGGCAGAAGCGCACAATATTTCCCAAGCTGCGGTGTCGAACCGGATTGCGGCCCTGGAAGAAGAACTCAATTGCCGCCTGTTCGATCGCACGCACCGCGAACTCCCGTTAACCGATGAAGGCAATCGCCTGATTTCGCACGCGAATTCCGTTATCAAGGCGTATGAACTGCTGAAGCGCGACATCTCCGGCGACGCCCCGTTTCGCGGGGCCATCCGCATCGGCACCGTCAGCACGTTCGCTTCGGAAATCATCCCTCATGTCAGCAAATCCGTGCTTCTCGCCATGCCAGGCCTACGCCTGAGCCTCTATACGGCCGAGACCCTGGAACTGATCAACACCCTGCGTGACGGCCGGCTGGACCTGGCGATCGGCCGCGCCGGCCACACGCCACCCAACTGCACGGCAGTACCTCTGTGCACATTCAAGATGTTCTGGGTCGGCACCCAGCAGGTCCCCGGCGAGACCGACTGCCCCCTGACGCCCGAACAACTGGCCACAATGCGCCTGATTTCCTATTCGCCCGCATCGCCTTACCATCAGTTCATTCTGGATTATCTGGGCATTAACGACACTTCCAAGCTGACCATCAGCCACTCCGACTCTCTGGCCACCATGATCAGCTTTCTGAAAAACGGCCTTGGCGTCGCGCCGATTCCCGCCATCGCCGTGCGTGATGAACTGATGTCGGGCGAACTGAAAATCCTGCCGGCACAAGATCCGTTGCCTGATGCGCAATACGCACTTTTCATCCGCGGCAACACGGACACACCAGCCGTCCGCGCGATCACGGCCTTAATCCGTGAGGAAACCGAAACATTTTGTTCATCACTGCCTGATAAATACGCGATTTTCATCCCATAACGCTGGCTGGCACAGCATAAAAAGCCAGCACCCGAAAATCATAAAAACATCTTGGGGACGCCCGTTCGATCTGTTACGGTTGACCGTTCAGTCATTTCGACGGCCACACAAACGACGGGTAAATACGTGGATCGACTATTTGATGTCGCCATCATCGGGTCCGGGATCGTCGGGTGCGCGGTGTTTCGTGAATGCGTTCTCGCCGGCCTGTCAGCCGTCCTGATCGAACGTGGCCCGGATATTCTCGATGGCGCCAGCAAGGCCAACAGCGCCATCCTTCACACAGGGTTCGACAGCAAGCCCAACAGCCTTGAACATCGCCTGATCCAGGACGGCCATCGCGCTTATCACGCCATTCATGAAAGGCTCGGGCTCAGCCTTTTGCGAACCGGCGCCACACTGGTCGCGTGGAACGACACCGACCTCGCACGCCTCGATTCCATTGCCGAAACAGCACAAATCAATGGCGTGCCGCCCGAACGGCTTTCGGCTGATGCCATACGGGCAACCGAACCGCAGCTGGCCACCAGCGCACGCGGTGGCCTGTTCATCCGCGACGAAAGCCTGATTGATCCGTGGTCCGCCCCCCTGGCCTATGCCCGGCAAGGCATCGCCAACGGCGGCGTTGTTTTGCGAAACACGAACATTACCGGCGGAACCAGCGATAAGGGCTTCTGGGCCCTGCAAACCAGCGGCGCGCCCATCCATGCGCGCACCACTATCAACTGCGCCGGCCTACAGGGCGACGTTGTGGAGGCGATTGCACGCCCTCGGCCTTTTCCCATTGCGCGGCGCAGGGGCCAGTTTCTGGTGTCGACAAAAGTGCGCATGATCTGATTTCGTCGATCATCCTGCCAATTCCAACGGAAATCACCAAAGGCGTGGTTATCACGCGCACGGCTTTCGGCAATCTTCTGGTCGGCCCCACGTCCGAACCCCAGGACGACCGCGAACACGCCACCGTCACCGAATCGCGCCTGCGCGACCTGCGCACCGCGGGCGAGGCCATGCTGCCGGCACTGGCGAAGCACGATGTAACGGCGCTTTATGCCGGCCTTCGCCCCGCGACGGAATTTTCCGACTATCAGATCGAAGCCATACCGGGGCAGCGCTGGATCACCGTGGGCGGCATCCGCTCCACCGGCCTGACCGCCGCGCTGGGCATCGCAGCCCACGTGCTTGGCCTCTATACCGAACATTTCGGGCCCACGGCCCCGCTTGCCAACCCGCTCTGGCCACGTGTGCCCAATCTGACGCAGGCCCTGCCCCGCGCAGAAGCGCACCGCGACGGTGACAGCATTGTCTGCCACTGCGAATCCGTTACACGCGGGGACATCCGCGATGCGTTGCACGACCCGCTGCTGGCCGCAGGATCATTGGGCGGACTGAAGCGACGCACACGCTGCATGATGGGCCGGTGCCAGGGGTTCTATTGTTCCCGCCGGATTGTCGAGATGGCGTCGGGGCGCCTGCCCGAACTCGCGGCACGCACGGAGACCGCGGCATGACCCATGATGTCATCATCGTGGGGGGCGGACCTGCGGGCCTGACAGCGGCGCGGCACCTGCTGAACGCCGGCGTGCGCGATGTGGTGATCATCGAACGCAACCCCGAAACCGGTGGCCTGCCGCGGTTTTGCCTGCACCCGGGCTGGGGCATGTTCGATTTCCGGCGCGTGATGCGCGGCCCGGACTATGCCCGCGCCCTGACCCAGGCTGCGGCCGGCGCGACCATCATGACCGACTGCACGGTCACCGCCCTGCAACCCGGTGGCGTCGTGCAGGTCAACACACCGACCGGCCCGGCAACGCTTGCGGCGCGGTTCGTGCTGCTGGCAACCGGCATCCGCGAAACACCCCGTTCGGCGCGGCTGGTCAGCGGACTGCGCCCCTGGGGCGTGACCACCACCGGCGCATTTCAGGAAATGGCGCGCTTCAGGGTCTTGCCGTTCCGCGCCCCGCTGATCGTGGGCAGCGAGCTTGTGGCCTTTTCCGCGCTGGAAACTGCCCGCCATGCTGGCGTCCGGCCTGTCGCGATGCTGGAGGAACAACCGCGCCTTTCGGTGCCACGCGCGCTGGCACTGGCGGCGCGCGCGCGCTATCGCACGCCGATCCACACCAGCGCCCATATCGTTGACATTCTGGGTCGCACCACGCTGGAAGGCGCGATCGTCAGAATCGGCAACCGTGAGCAGCACCTTGCCTGCGACAGCATCGTATTTTCCGGCCGGTTCGTGCCCGAAGCCACCCTTGTCGATGGTGCGATGCTGGAACGCGATGCAACCGGCACGCGCGGCCCGGCAATCGACCAGTTCTTCCGCTGCACCGACCCGCACGTGTTCGCCGCGGGCAACGTGCTGCGGGGTGTGGAACATTCCGGCTATGTCGCTCATGAAGGGCGCGAGGCCGCGCACGCGATCCTGCGCGCCATGCGTGGCGACCTGCCTGCGGCAGAGACTGCCGTGCGGGTGCAAGCGCGCGATTTGCGTTATGTCTATCCGCAGCGCCTTGTGCCGGCGGCGGCACCGGCGCGCCTGTTCGCCCGCGCGAACGGCCCGCATGACGGGGCGCTGATCGCCCGCGACGGCGAAGGCCACGTGATCGCGCGCAAGACCCTGCGCCGGCTGTCCTGGCCACGCCTGACGCTTGATGTTTCCGTGCCGGTGGGCAAATCTGATCGCACCATCGTCGTCGCACGGGAAAGCGCTCGACCATGACCGTCTGCATCGGCATTGATCAGGGCACGACCGGCACCAAGGCCTATCGCTGGGCCCCGGGTGGCGATGTTCAGGCACTGGGCAGCCTCACGCACCGCCAGATCTATCCGCAGGCCGGCTGGGTCGAACATGATGCCCGCGAATTGCTGCACAACATCCGCACCCTGATCGCCCGGGAACCGCAGGCAACTGCGCTGGCACTGGCCAATCAGGGCGAGACGGTTGTCATGTGGCATGCCCACACGCGCGAACCGCTTGCCAACGCCATCGTGTGGCAGGATCTGCGCACGCGCGACATGGTCAACGATTATCACGCGCGCAACGCCGAGGGCGTCACCCTTGCCCGGGCCGGACTGCCCCTCGACCCCTATTTTTCGGCCACCAAGATGCGCTGGCTGCTGGATAACACCGCAGGCGCGCGGGATCTGGCCGCGGCGGGCGCGCTGAAAATCGGCACCAGCGACGCGTTTTTCCTGGACT
>Ga0157365_10001256_pt1 | contig 10539 bp, 5 predicted proteins | sample AttsexASBM3_FD_111478 | JGI IMG/M metagenome (GOLD analysis project Ga0157365, IMG submission 111478) | Fungus gardens microbial communities from leaf cutter ant in Ribeirão Preto, State of São Paulo, Brazil - Atta sexdens ASBM3 | ecosystem: Host-associated > Fungi > Mycelium > Unclassified ... | reverse complement strand
TTCTGCATCAAACGGTGACGCGGAGCCTCGTAGGTCATCGCGGGATGCTCGCATATCCCGACTGTTCTGTCCAAGGGGTTTTCATGACCGACGATGCGCATGGCCTGTCCCTGTCCTCTCACCAGGACCCTCGACTGGAGGAGTTGCACGCAGGGTTGCATGAGGTGGTGCGACTGGTGGAGCTCGAGCATTATCTGCTCCGAGGGCGGCTCGATGGTCTGAAGGCCGAGAGTGAGGCGGCCCATATTCTGGAAGGCGTCATTGTTCTGGGCGCTGTGCTCAATCAGAAGCTCGCGCATCTTCTGGGGATATGCCGGGAGGTTGGGCGGTTGTGAGGCTTGCGCTACGAGAGCAAAGATTTGTCGGGGGAAGGATGTGCGATCTTTGAGCGAGACAGGCTGATACTTGCTCGGCGTTGGCGCGAAAATGCATACAGATTCCGGGCGTGCGTTTTAGGGCAGGTGGTATTCAAAAAATGTCGCTTTGGGGGGGAAAGCGGTCTGTTGGCAATCGGGAAGCGATAATCGAAAGCAGTCATACCCTGCGCTAATGCTCATGGCGACTACCGACTAGGGCCGGTCGCTCAGATCAGCCACCGCGAACGTCTGCTCCTGACAGAAACTGCTGATGGACGTTTGGAAGCGGATACTCAAGTATGCACCCAGTTGTCGCTGTTGCCGAGGTCAGCGCCCCCAGATTGCCGGCCGTCCGCTTCATTAATTTTGACCGCAAGGCAGCGGCTTCAGCATGTTTCGAACCTGGGTGAGAAGCGAAATGGCCGGTTTGGAGAGAATGAAGCCGGTGATAGACTCTTTGTTCAGCTTGCCGTAATCGGCGGCTATTCGGCGCAAATCTTCCCGGAGTAACCCGCAAGTGCTGAGGCCCGGCCAGCCACCGTCACATCGCGGGGCGGATGCGACCAGAGTGTCGATTGAACGCCGTGATTTCGGCGATCGGCGGGTCAACATGGCGCTTATAAATCGCGCCGCGCAAATAGGTCAGCTCAGAGGTAAGGGCGTCCTCGGGCACGTCGATCCACCACGAACGGGGCGTTCCGTCCTCTCTGCCGTTCCAACGATACCCGCGCTGCTTGAGTTCATCCTTCGTCTCGAAAGGAGAATTCAGTGCCCAGCATCGATATGTCTTGCCTCTGGCAGACTGTAAAAGCGTTGACAGAGCGCTGTGTCCACTGATCGGCAAAGGGCGGCCAAGCAATTCGATCGTCGCATTGCAGTCATGCACCGCCCGGTGCTTGTCGTAAAAGAAGCCGGAAGCCATCGCCAGAAATGCAAGCTTGGCGCTCTCGAACCCCTCATCCGACCAGCTGACTTCGTTCAGCGAGCAGGCCCAGGGATTCTCGGCTAGCGCTGGGCAGAATTTCTCGAGGAAGGGGCGGTCGAATGGCGCGTTGTGGGCTATGATCAGGCCGGGCCCAGCGAAGGCCGCAACTTCGGACGGGTCGATCGATTTGCCGGCGACCATTGCATCGTCGATCCCAGTCAGCCGTGTCACCTCAGGAGGAATCGGGATCGATGGTTGCCTGACCCCGTTGAAGGGGACTCCAACGCCAACAATCTCGCCCGCAAACGTGTGGAAAAACGGAACCATCGCCACTTCGATGATCTCGTTCGTCTCGCAATCCAGCCCGGTGGTCTCGACATCGGCCACGACAGCCCGACGCGTACCGCGCGGCGCCTCGGCGAGTGGATTGCCAACACTCAGCCTCCGCAGAACCTTATAGTCGCCGCTGGCCTCGAGCGCAGCGATCATCTCTTCGGTGCGAGAGTTACTCATCCGCGAGCGGCGCCAGGCGGATTGACGACAGGCGACCTGCTTCGTGGAACCACAGGTCGACGATCTTCGCATCGTCGCTTGCTGGCAGCGGATCAGCACGGCGGACCTTGAAGGTCGTGGGCAGATTGACCGAATTGCCAAAAACCAGGGCATGCTGCTTGGGGAGCGAAGGCAGGCGCCGCAGCACGCTGTCAGAGATGAACGGCGTCATCTGGCGGATCTGAGACAGGTCGTCGGGGTTTTGTATCCGGTGGACCACGAAGTTCGAGCATTGCGAAAGCACTGTCTTTGAAAGTTCGCTGGGTCGCTGCGACGCCACGAGCAGAAACAGGCCATATTTCCGGCCCTCCTTGGAGATCCTTTCAAAGATCCGGCTCGCGTCGACCCCGTGACGGGACGGCGTCGATGCGACGTACCGATGGGCTTCCTCGAGCAGAAGGTGGACGGGGAAGTGATTGCGTGGATCCGCTTGTCGAAGGAGGCGGAACACCATTCGCGCGATCACGGCACTGACCAGTTCGACGACCTCATCCTCGACCGCATTCATATCGAGAATGATGATCTGGGCGCCCTTGGTCAGCCCTCCATCGACCGTCTTTAGGCCAAGGAGGGTTGCCAGGAATGCCTCCCTGTCACCCGCCGCGGCGGCTTCGTGCCGGAGGAAGAGATAGTCGCCACGCTCTTCCAGTGCCTTGAACCGCGTCACCATCTGCGCACAGTAATCGCGGATCTGCCGGTTGCCGTGAGCCTCCTCGTACAGTAGCGCCAAATCAATCGCTTCACCAAGCGCGGTGAAATCGAACGGCGTTCCATCATAGTCGGGCAGCTTCAGGTCGGGAATGAGGAACCCGACTTGCTGTCCTCCACCTGCGAGGAACTGATAAGCGGCGCCCAGTCCCGGCATGTCGCCATAATTGAGGGCGATCATACGCAGGAGCGCAGCCTCGTTGATCTGGGGGGTGCTGAAGCGCTGGAGGATTCCCCGAATCCGGGTCCGTTTTGCGCCCGGCGGTGTCTCGTCGCTCAGGATCAACGTGATGCACGTGGCGAGGATATGGTTTCGTACCTCGTTGAGCTGACCCGCGTTCGCCGCGCCAAACAGCGTGGCCAGCCCAAGCGCCATGCGGAGGATGGGCACCTGCGTTCGTTCGCTCGCCTGGAGCAGCAATTCCCACTCGGACAGGTCAAGGTACCAGTGAGGGAGCCGGAAGCGGCCGTCTGCCGCCGAGCCGTCGAGAACAAGGCGGCTGACCCCGATGTCGGCAATCTCCGGCAGCTTCCCGAATGCCTTGGCGTATTCGCCGTTCACGTCGAGCACAACGAATGTGGCCCCCCTGGCATGGTGCTCATCGGGCTTTTCGAACAGAGCCTGCAGGACGGATGCTACCGTGCAGGATTTTCCGCTGCCGGTATTGCCGAGAACGGCGACGTGGCCGCCGAAAAAATCGTCGATACGAACCTTGACGCCATAATCTTCGAACACGACCGACTGGCCGATCCCAAGGTTGCGAAACCTAGTTGCGCCCGGCGGGGCGCAGGCAATTTCGCCGTGCCCGATACCCGGCACAGTGTTGGTCTCGGTATCGAAAATCCGGTCAAGCTCGTCGTCGAGCGCGTACAGCGTATCCGCGTAGAGTGACGGGAAGACCGACACGCCGAACCGAAATCTGCCATCGCCCTTAGCCGGCAGCATTCCGACCGGCACGACATCGAGAAACTTCGCCGAATTCGCCTTGTCCAAGTTTGTGTCGCTACTGCCGGACACGTCCCGCTCGCGCAGACCAACGACCTCGGCGACCACATATTCAGACTGAGCAGGGATCATCAGGAACGAGCCGAGCCGGGCGACATAATGCACGTCGTCGAAGCCCACGACCGTGAAATTGTCGGTCCCGCCGTGCATTTCGATGATGAACTTGTCTGCGGCGACCGAGGTGACCTTCCCGATCGCGCGGCGGCGATCGTCAGAACTCATTATCGTCTCCCTTGGCTTTCCGGCCGAAGGTTTCTAGGACGAGCTTCACTGCGTCATCGATCCGCTCTGCTGGTCGCTGGGGCAGGAAGTGCTCTACGATCGTGTTGAAATAATGCGCGCGAGAGCCATCAGTCGGTCCATCTCCTCCGATGATCCAGATGCGAGGATCGTTTAGGGCCGTAAGCTTTGCGATCTCGCCGGCCGAGTTAGGGTCAGCAAAAACGATCAGCCGGAACGTCGGTATCGTCAGCGCTTGATAAATGATGTTGTTCAAATGCTCGTCGCCAAAGGCGAAGCCGGCGGTGATGAGTACGCTTTGCTCCCGTACGATCCGCGACTGGAATTCCCTGAAGAGATCGGCATAGGGGGAACCCAGGCTCGAATTCTGCTTCGCGGGCGTTGGGTAGATCATGACTTTGCTCGGGGATTCCTGCGGCCAGGTTTCCTTGATCGGGAAGAGTCCGTGGTCATCTTCGGTCCAACTGATCGATCCGTGCAACTTGCAAAGATAGACGAACCCATCGACGGCAGACCATTTGCGGTTCGAGAGGTCCAGTTGTTCCGCCAACGCGTAGCGGAAGGTTGCAGGGTTGAAGCGACGCTCAACGACGCCCGAAAAGCCGTTCGCATAGGGCAAGCCCAGCCGGTCCATCGCCCGCTCGTTGAACAGATCGTAATTGGTCGTGAACACCCACGGCCGGGGGAGAGACCGATCACGCATGATCAGCTTGCGGTAGAACGACTCATACAGGTTCAGGACGGAGGAATTGCCGTGCGCGAAGGCGCCGTCGGTGCAATTTTCCCAGAGGAAATCCTGGATCTTGGCGATCAACGCCTCGACCTTGTTGTTCCGATCGACATGCTCTGGCTTGTCGCTGCGCGAAAACACGAAGCGAAGGCTAAAGAGCAGCTCCATCAGCCGCTCAAGATTCTTCGCATATTCCGTCTCTGCGAGCTTCGCTCCCAGGCTCGCCAAGAACGCCACATCGTCGTCGACCAGCGCCCATTTCGGCGGATCGATGGGGTTGAGGTCGTTGTCGAGCTCAGCTTTTGGGTAGCTGCAAAAGGTCTCAGCCAACGGCCCCATCGTCGGGATGCCGCGCTCCTGCTTGTCTTCCCAGAGCGACGAGCAGCCGGCGCCCAGCAAAAACGCGACGTTCCGGGCGTTGAGTGCTTCGCCGATGGCTTTTCGGACCTGCTCGTCATCCTGGCCCCAGATCAGCGGCGCAGTTGGCGTCTCGGAGGCGCGCAGGAAGCGAAACGTCCTTGGGGGCGGTGGTGCTGGCGGCGGAACAGGAACTTCACCCGGCATACGTGGCGTCTTCAGGCAGGCGTACAACACTACTCATCGGATCTGACATTTTCGATCTCCCCCGCGAGCTACACTAGGCAGGTTCCCCACCAATTCAATCATTCTTTGTCCGTGCATCTTTACAGGTAGCACTACAGTCACAGCCTCCTAGCCGGGTGGCTCTGCCTGCATGCTGAAAGCACTGGCTGCTCTTGTCGTGGCGGGAGTTGGCAAGTCGACGATCTTTGGTGCGCTTCGGGAGGCTGCGGGCGACGAGACCAACCGGCCGAGAACGGCAGTGAAGTCCCAAATTCAGTCAATCACGCTTGGTTTAGCAATGTCCGCTTTCGGGCAATTACCATAAACGCTCGGATGACCGACATGTAGGCGTATCCCGCCTGTCTGCTCCATATTCCTTGAGCGGGCAGGTAGCACAGGGGGGAAAGCAGACGGTCCGCTGTCATGTGGGAATAAGAGAAAAATGGCCATTTATGCTATCGAAAAATGTTGTAGCAGTGCTATCCTGTCCCGCGTTCACCGCGCAGTTCTAAAGATTCTTCAAGTTCCTACGGCACCATGTTAGACGTTTCAGTATGGCGGTTTATCTCCTAGGCATACCCGGCGGGAAACAAGGAAAAAGTATTGCAAATCCCTGCAGAGGCGAGCGTCGCCAACATCGAGCGGGCGCTACGCAAAGTTGTAGATGAGCCTAGGGGCACACCCTTAACCCTGCCGCTTAACTTGCGTCACCTCGGTTGCGGCGGTGAGGCCGCTCTGAGCCAGCTGCTGATCACTTGGGCCCAGCAGCAGGCGCCTGGCATTTTGAAAACTTATGCTGAGAAGCCGGAACAGATTGAGGAACTAATTCGCCGCCTGCCTGGGCTGACCGGTGCTCTTTGCGCTGCAATCGTGATTGGCGTTAGTGAGGCGGAAGACCTGACCAGCACCGTGCGCGTTGCAGCGCTCGCGCGGCTCACAACCTTGCTGAGCGAGAAGCCTAACCGTGCTTATCGTGGCTCTTCCGTAGAAATTGTCTGTGCCGATCATCTCGGACGCAATGCACCTTACCTTCTCTACTATGGGGAAAAGGGGCGCACTCCGCGGCTGCGGCCGCGTCCCTCCTTTGCATTGCTGGCCTCTTGGCTGCTGCGACGGACAGTGCCCGAGACCTACCAGCACAATATCGCCCCGCAGATGGCCGATGCGTTAGGCAGCGTGATGTTTGAGCTGTTCAAGAACACTGAGGAGCACGGGCAAGTTGACGCCTTCGGTAATATCCCCTCAGTTTCAATCCGCGCCGTTAAAACGGTTCATCATGCCATTGCGCCGGAAAAGCTAGCTCAGATCGTCGCGGACTATCCACCCTTGGAGCAATATTGCCAGTCGCTCGAGGCGGCGGAAGGCGCCATACAAACCCACTTATTCGAGCTGTCCGTGCTCGATTCAGGGCCCGGTTTTGCCGTATCCCAAACCGGGAAAAGTCTGGCGGAAATCGGCCAAAAGGAAGAAGAAGCTGCAGTTCGAAATTGCTTCACTACATTCAGCGCCAAGGGCGGATCACGCTTTGGACAAGGGCTCCCGCACGTAATGCGGGTCCTGCGGCAAGAACGCGGGTTTCTGCGGTTGCGTACGGGCCGCCTGTCAATCCATGCCGATTTTTCGAAAGACAATACGGGAGAGGATTCTGCGGCACTCGAGGTTTTCCGCTCGAATAATGAGCCATTTGCTCCGGTGGCGGGAAGTTTGCTTACGGTCCTGTTGCCGCTGAGGAAAGGTCGGTGAAGTCACTATTTACCCTGAGATTCGACCTCCAACGCGTGGTGGGCGGTGTGGAGGATAGCACACGCGACGTGCTAATGGTCTTCGTTGCCTGTTCAGATCTTGATCCGGAAGCATTCGCGAGCATCATCGAAGCAGAGATTGATACCAGTCTTGTACCGGACGAGGTGGCGATCATTGTGCGCGAGCCCTCGTTTGATACGACGATGAAGCAGTTCAATACTCATTCGCTGCATAGCTCGACGCTTGGTCGGCTCAGCAAGAGCGCTATTATACTGATCGGTTACGACTGCAACGGTGCTGAAAGTCGACGTAAGTGCATTGCAGGGATTATGCCCTCACACGCCATGACAATAGACGATGTGAGACGTCGGGGAATCACTTACATCTTCAATGAACGTCGTGGCTTCGTTGAAGCCAACGCTACCTATCATTTTGAAAACCCTTCGGGCCGCCATACTGAACGATTCATCCGGCTTTCCAACATCTTGGCGTGTGGTGCGGAAATCGCATTCATTGGCTTCTGCTGCTTGCCCCATATCGCCCCTACGGTGACGAAGGCTTACTTGGACACACCGTCACTTTACGCGGTTGTCGCTGCGATGAACGAGCAGCGTCGCTCTTTCGAAGGAGCAGGCTGGATACTTGCGGACAATTTCTCGTCTTATGTAGGGTTCGACCAATACGAATTCGACAGCGGTAAAGCTGCGGTAGTGCTAATCTCTGCGTCGTCCAGTGGCTCTCTCGCAACTCGCCTTGTCACGGAAAAAAGTGTCGAGGCGCAGCAGGTCGTCCACCTATTGTACCTCGGGCGCAAGCCGATTACAACGCCAGTCGTTTGCGACCTGTTAAAAGACGATGAGACCAATCCCGCCGGTATCACGACTCTGCCATTAGTCAACGAGGCCGAGAATTGTTCTATGTGCATGAGCGGCTCACATGCGATCAAGCTTCAGGGGGATCAGTTCGAGTTTGCCGGTCCCCAACAAGATGCATTGCTTGTGGGGCTCGCAGACGCACCAAAGGGGCTGTTGCAGCTAATGGGCCGCTATGCTTGCGACCAAGTGTTCGAGATCGGTCTCGGGTCCAGCGGATTAAAAACGCCGCGTCTGTTCAACATCAACGTCACGAATTTACTCGCAAGCAAAGCATTTGAAGAAAAACTGGCTTATGCTATCCGCCAGTCGGTGCCTGCGAGCCTATCGCAAATAATTGCTGCCGATGAACAGTCGCTCCCACTGGCGGCGCATGTAGCGGCTCAGTGCGCTAAACACGTATCGGTAGTTGCACGTGACCAAATCGATACCATTCCGAACGACACGACAGATGCGATCTTCATTGTCGCGAGTGTCATTGAGAGCGGTAGAACACTGCTCGACATCAGCCGGGATTTGCGGAGCATCGCTCCTGCTGCACCACTGATCTATCTTGTGGGTATGGCAAAGACTACAGGTGAGCCTAAACGCGAGCAGCTCAATAAAAGCTTAGTCCAGACACATAATTTCTTTCCTTATGAGTTGGTAACGGTCGATCAGATCGTGCTCCCTGCCTCTTACGACGATCACAGCTGGGTTGCGGAACTTCAGCTACTCATCGACCCGGACATCCAGGACCTCATCCCCTCAGAGCTGGAGCAGGTTGTGCAGTTGCGTATCGACCGTCTACGCCTTAGGAGCCAACCCATGGGCGACGACCTGTTCTTGCCTAATGCAGGAGTTCCACTGCGCCTGCAACCCGGCTTCGTTTTCTGGCCTAGCAGCCTTCCGGCGAAGGTGGGCCATCAGCAGGCGGACGTATACTTCACTATCGCATCTGTACTGCAGCGGCTACGTGCAAATGCCTTCGAACTCAGTGGTAAGCGCCGGATAGTCAGCAACTGGTTTCAGCAAACGATCCTTGCTCCTGGAAACTTCGGTCGTTTCAACGACGACGTTATTCAGGCGTCATTGCTGCGCGCCACCTATCCCTACGAACTCAACTTCGCCGACACGACCGACGAGAGCTATGAATTGGGTCGGCTGCTCAGGCGTGTCATCGCCGCCTGCGAGAGTTCCCGTGGCGGTGCGGCCAGCGAATTTCTGATCGCGCTCGCCTCACGACGCCTGCAATTGTGCAGAAAGGACATCGAGCAGGTGTTGGCGATCAAGACACCTGATGTCCCGATGGTGCGCTTCTTGCTGGAAACATGCCGACGCCGCCTGCTTTAAGGAGCGTCAGGTTAATCCAGTAGCAAACATGGGTGATGCCTGCATTCAGCAACAGCACTCCTCAAAAGAGTTTATGGAGTGTAATTAGTCAAATCTCAATTAGTAAATGAGGACATCTATTAACAAGCGCACACAAGCCGCCGAACTGCGGCTATTGTGGCAGTGGAAACTCGGATAACTTGTGCATTCAAGTGTCTGCTTTCCAGAACATATGGGTAAGCATTTTATGTCCGATAAGAGGCGAAAGCAGCCTGTCTGCTTGTCACGCGCTAAGCGGACTTACCGGTTTCGCCTACATCTCGGTCATACAACCTCCCGTATGTCATGCATCGAAACGGACAGTCCGCAATCACCATAAATTAATGCCGTTTCCTCTTGCCCGAGCGCATTCTCCGCTTGGCTGCATACAAGCAGCCCTTCTGGAGAACGAGTTATGGAACAAGGCATGGACTTCCCATCACCCACACTGAAAACCCAATTTCCCTAGAATGCTGACAAAATGGTCGGCGCTAAACCGGCCCTGAAAGAGAAAAACGTCTGGGCCATACGCTTCTGGCTAGCTCATGAAGGCTGGATCTGAAATCGATCGCTGTGCGATCTTGCCCTCAACAGCAAGCTCAGGGGATGTGATCTTGTGACCCTACAGCTACGGCGGCTACCGACAATCACTCCATGTCTTCAGATGTATTGGACGCTTCCGGGGTATCTCCCTGTGGCGTCAATGTGATGTTCTTCGGGTCGATGAGGAGCTTCAGATCCCAAGCGGCCGCTTGGTCCATTCCGTATTCTTCAAGGTCGTCCACTTTGGGTCGAACGTCGAGCGCTTCGAAGCCGGTCGACCGATATCCCCACTCCGGATCGTCGGTCTTTTCGAAGAAGACCTTAGCGCTAAAAGTTATGCTCGTGTCAGCAAACGACGTGCTGTTGAAATACAGCCCTTCGGGCAGTGACGACGAAGCTTCGATCTCAAGGCTCTGAAGCTCGAGACGCGCCAGCGACTTCGGCTTGAGCAGGATGTCCACGGCCATGCGTGCTTCATTGGATTGCCAGAACGCATCGAACTTGAACTTGGCGGTGGAGCGGATGCCTGTGTTGGCGAGCAGGCGCACCCAACCATCCACAAACTCGGAGATGATAGGCAGCTCCTCAAGGTACGGCCCGGTGACGGACTGATCGAGCGCCACGCTAATCGTTGGAATTCGGTCTTTCCCGGCGATCGTTAGCGTCGCTCGCCCCGTCGCCATGAGCGTGAGCGCGCGAAGCAGCTCCGCCCACTCATCCAGAGAATGCTCCACGTCATCGATCGAGCCGACGCTTTCGAACTTGAGCGCCGGCGGTGCCAGTCGGATGATGAAGTCGGTGGTGCGAATGAGAAGCTCTGCTCCATGCGGCTCGGCCATCGGCGGCCCGATGAACATTTCGCCGTCGAACCGCGCCGCTTGTCCGAAGCCGGGTCCGCGGATCGAAATCTCGCAGGAACCCAGAGTGGGAGG
>Ga0157365_10001255_pt1 | contig 10539 bp, 10 predicted proteins | sample AttsexASBM3_FD_111478 | JGI IMG/M metagenome (GOLD analysis project Ga0157365, IMG submission 111478) | Fungus gardens microbial communities from leaf cutter ant in Ribeirão Preto, State of São Paulo, Brazil - Atta sexdens ASBM3 | ecosystem: Host-associated > Fungi > Mycelium > Unclassified ... | reverse complement strand
TTGTTGTACATGAAGAGATGTATGGACCAAATATGAAGGAAAACCCTGTTTCTAATATCATTGAAACAAAGCAGGTTTATTCATCGAATAGGGAAAAGAGTAGATTACGAGTAGCGAAGTTACATCGTGATGTAGCAAATGCTCGTAAGGATTATTTACATAAACTTTCAACAAAACTTGTTACTGAAAACCAAGGGCTAGTGTTCGAAAGTTTAAATATTCGTGGAATGGTTAAAAACAGACGTTTATCACAAGCGATATCAGATTGTGGTTGGGGAATGTTATACCAATTTTGTGAATATAAAAGTTTACAAGCTGGTAAAATTTGTCTTAAAATAGATCAATTTGCTCCAACGAGTAAGACATGTCATATTTGTAAAGAGAAGTATCATGGTTTAACATTATCTGAACGGGAATGGACATGTGAGACATGTGGTACGATTCATGACAGGGATATCAACGCTTCAATAAATATATGTGAAGCGGGATATAATGAATTGGATAGACTTGTTGGAGAAGATTACTTTGCTTGTAAAACAGATAAGTTGAATAGTAAGAAAAGAAGTAGATTTAAAAAGAAAACCCTGGATGAGGGTTTTGCAACACTTCAAGAAAGTGGGGGAATAAACCAACTTGAATCAAATTCAAGTATTCTCTTAAAGGCAAGAAATGACAAAAATATTGCGTCATAAATCATAATTTAGGTATTCTATTTTATAGAGAATACGTTGAGTGCTGATTTTTGTTTAGAGATTGTTTTAGGATTAAAGACATCTTGAAATGAATCGACTACAGGGATAGAGATTTTTTTAATTTCTGGATTTGTTATAATAAAGGCTCCTGGGTCTCTGATTTTGATTTTGTGATTTTTATCAACACCTAAATTTCTTAATCCTGCATCAGATATAATAATTCCTTGGTTATAAAGTTGCCTTGCTGATTCACAAAAATTATGGATATAGCTTTCAGGTAATATGTCCTGTAATTTTTGTGAATCACGTTCTTTATAGACTTCTTTAAATAGGTCTTCTTCGTTATAATCATTATTAGAAATTGATAGAATGTTTTCTTTGGTTATCTCCGATATCAGATAATAGAGATATACAGAATTATTAAGATATGAGTCCATTTGAAGAAGAGCATTGTATTCTTCATCAGAATCAGCATGGACAATATAATCCTTTAAATCTTCACGAACCACAACAGGAGAACCATCTACTATACCTGCCCATGAATATTCTGGAAGCATTAATTGTTTGTTATGCATACTGTTCATATATAGGGCTAATTGAACTTCATTTAGATCATCATGTCTTCTGAATTGTTTTACGATTTGATTTTTATAACGATAAATATCAGCTTGCCCTCCAACACTTAAAAACTCCATAATCCTATATCCTAAATTGATAATAGGATTATAGGAGTTATCGTGGCATAGAGACTATATTAGTTTAGCTGTAGTATTGTCCATAATCCTTATATATGGCGCATGTAATGGTGTAATATAATCTTCTATTGTATTTTCCAGATAGTCATCAACTTCTAATAAATTTTCGACAACATCCCCCTTAACATCGGGATTAGTAATTCTTTGATGACTATATTTCTTTTTGGCTAGGAAAAAATATTCAATTAATTGTTCATCTTCTATTCCACGATTAATGAAAAGTCCTTCTTTTTTTGCGGTCACATTTTGGCTATTTGATTTATGTTTATGAATATATAAACGATATGTATTCATATCACATCCTGCCAATTCAAAAACTTTCTTCATATCGTATGATGTAAGTAAACTTTTGTTAGAATATGATATGGCGACATAATCACAATTACATTCTTCAATAAGTTTAATAAATTTAGGCATCACAACATTCTTAAGATTTTTTTCCAGAGGATCAGTAAATCCTTTAGTTGATAATGGTTTCCCAGCTTTTCCAAACAAAACTGGCCTTTCATTCTTTTTACTATCAAGAAATGTATTCCAAAGATGATAGAATGATGAATATCTAGTAGCTACGACAAGATTTTTATTATTTGTTCCATATGGGGGATCGAAATAAGCCAAATCGACATGATTTATTAATTTCATAACATCGAAGATATCTCCTTGATAGTTGCAATGCTCATATATTGCTTGTTCATCAATATCTGGCATTTTGATTTCTAGATTTCTTTGAGCATTTGTACACCATTTTTTTAGATACCCATTTTGATGTCCAATGACATTAGAAACTGCGTTAATTGCTAAGATTGAAGAATATAATAAGACATTTTTTTGGATAGCATCTATTTTTCCTGAATCAAAGTATTCATTTATTTTTTCTCTTATCATATCAATTTTTTTTGCATTATGAGTTAGCCAAATCTTAGGGTTTCCATCTTCCCCTATGCTAATACCATCGTTGTAATCACAAGAATAATTTTTAGTAAACCATCCATCTGTTCTATTTTCAGAAAGCCATATATCAAAATCATCTATATTTAATGCATTAAGTTCATTAATAAAAGGTTCATAAAAAGATAATGGAGATACATTGAGAAGATGAGCATCCATTATAACTTTTGTAAACGATTGCTTATCATTTGTTATAATGCCATATTTCTTTCTAAAAAAATGAGCGACTCTGCCACTACCACAAAAAGCATCAAATAATGTTTCTAGTCTAAAGTCTTCAAACTCATTTCCATATGCCTGGAGGGAGGCTTCTATGAAGTACATTAAATCTCTTTTAGACCCCATATATTGAATCGTTTTCATATCATTATGTTTGGTATTTCGAGCCATTTAAATCACTTTCATATATATGTAATTGATTATATCAGGAAAAAATACATTTAACAATAAAGAATATGCCTTGTTTTTACATTTTTTATATGTTACATTTAAAAAAAAGGTAGGTATATATTTTATGTCCAATGTCGCATTCTCTGATAAAAAAATCATTTATATTGAAGATCAAACTCAGAATATCTATATATTGCATGCTGATTCTAATTATAAAACTCAAATTGGAGTGATGGATTCCAGTTATTTTGTTGAATTAGGTGATAAGCAATTAGATGAATATTATTCATATGCCGATCATTTAAGAAATATAACATTGTCATTGAATGAATTCAAAAGCATTTTTAAATCATTTATTAAACTTTCATATAGTGAAAAATTTATGCAAGTTGTTCTTCATCATATGGTTTATACTGAAGCAAAGGGATGGAAGCTTGAACACTCGTACAGGGATGAATCAGATGGAATAAACAGGATTGATATGATTTATCAAATCTCTGCCTCTATCCCTTGTAAAGAACACCAAACTTTAATGATGGTTGAAAATAAAAATTTTAATTCTCAATATGATGATGAAAGTAAAATCTTATCTGATGCTGAAGTTCAGTTGGAAAAATATGCCAAAGATAAAATGACATATGAAGTGAACTCATTTAAATTTGATGAAACAACAATTCTTGGTCAGATTTTTATTTATGATGCAGATTATTTCTTTAATAATCCATCTTTAATAGAAAATATACCGTATTATGTTCTTAACAATAATGAATATTTTAAAAGCTATTCATATACTTATTCCTACAATAAGAATAATGGATTTAGGGTACATAAATCAACACAAAAGAATACAATGGATGTCCTATTCATTGTAAGTGAACACTATGATAAAGAACTAGAAACACATACTGTTAATGCATATCCAAGAGAACTACAGAAAGTTAATCGCAGTTCTAATCCTAGAGAATTAGATAGAATGAAATCTGTACAATTAGCTGTTGAGATGGTTGATAATATGATTGATGATATTGATAAAGGTATTCCATATATCCCAACTCATTATACACAACAAAAGCAAATCCATGTTTTCGAAAAATTCTATAGCTCAAAACTTAAAAACAAGATGTCAAAATGTATCTATGGCCCTGGATTGTCTTTAAGTAATGGTCAACATAGTGTTGAATCTTATTCAACAGCAGATGATTTTATATTTAACCGGAACATATCACAATATCGCCATAAAGATTACAATCAACTTAGAGAAAAGATAGAAATTTTAAAAGATAAAATCTCCTATAATTGTATTAAAATAGAGACCATTACATCTAAATTCATACTACAATCTAAAATTGTTCCAGCATCATCAAGGCAAGAAGAGAAATCACTTGCGGTTGCTTCTAACAAAACAGTAGGAGAAGTTGATACGAATACAATATTAATGACGCCATTGAACATAAGAATAAATGAGGATTTTTGGAATTATAAAAAACTACATCCTACCGTCGATAAAGTTATTCAAATTAATATTCCAAGAATTGTATCTCCAGGGAATACCTTTAATATTCCATATCATCTTATTATCCAACTCTTACAACTCAAAGAGAAGAATTTCTTTCAAATCTTTAGAAGTAATGGAGGCAAAAAGGCTGGATTGCTATTGTTGCAGAATCTCTTTGGAAATACAGAAGATGCAAGACGATATAAACGTCTTATTCAAAGAAAGAGTGACATATTAAATATTCTTGAAGATGATATCATGACCAATGAAGAAATAGGACAACTGGAACAGGAGAAAAACCAGATTCTCACTGAATTAAGAGAATTCGATTTCTACGATATCAAGAATCTAAATTCAAAGCGATACGACCTGTTCTTTGATGACCTTATTATCTTTAATACTATCCTTAATATGACGCAAGAATTAAATCTGGTTGTTCCCAATGATACAAAATATACAACACAAAAGTTGTCTTTTGGAACTCTGCATAATTATTCAAAAACGAACATTAATATTGATATAACGGATGAAAATCTATTAAGGCGCATTATTATATATAGCAATATAATTGTTCATGGGTTGAAGATTAATAAAAATTCTATTTTTAACTCTAAAAAACATACTATTGTAATTGAGACCTTGTTTGAGTGTTTGGATAATAGTCAACAGTTGAATTATGAAGATATGAAAATAGAATTCATATCCAAGCTGGAAAATAATCTTAATGAGCAGGAGAATAATAATGTTTGAAATACCTATTAAAGATATGAATTATCTTATTCTGTTAAGAGAACTAATTACTCAAACTGGTAAGGATATAATCTATAGTGATTGCTATAAAGCATCTATAGACTCTTTAGATATTTCAAAATTTCCAACCTCTTTGATAGAGGTTGGTTTGTCTAGATTAAATACAACATCTAAAGTAAATATTAATTATATATCATCTCCCATATACCATGGGAATGCATATAAGATACATCCTTTGCTTTATAATGTTCTTAAACATTCTAGATATTCTAATGATAATATGAATCTTATATTCAATAATAAAGAGGATTACATATTATTCTTATTGTTTAAAAAATTCAAAACCGTTAATGCTGAATTTTATGATGTAAAAACCAAAAACATCAAACGAATTATCCATGTCTATCAATCTAATCCAGAATTCGAAAAAATACCTTATAACTCAGAATATAAAGCAGTTGGATTAGGTCCGAATTCTATTATATTAAACTCCCCAGAAAATAGGGAAGTCTATTCTAATAAGATTATTATAGAATTTAAAGACTTCTTTTCGTATTGTGAAGAGACAAATAACTTTAATATTCAAGACATCCAGAATATCATAGATAATATCTTTGTAAAACTTAATTCGAATAAAGTTATTGAATATACCAAATATTATCGCCCAGAATTATGGCCACAATTAGAAAGCGAACTCATCGACACCATTAACAATTTATATGAAAATTTTATAAAAATAATTAATACAAATTTACTTTTATAATATTGACAAAAACATAAGATATGTATATATATAATTCGTTTTAAAAAGGATATAATAACACATGTTGAAGACTATTCAAATTAAAGTCCCAAGTTATCTTGCAATGCTGATTGTGTATATTCATACGCATGGGCATAATTTTTTCCAACAGAATGAAATCCGAGAGCATCTCACCTCATTGGAAGAACGCAATGAGGTTCTTGAGACCCTGCTAACAGCTCATACTGCCGGGAATAGAACTGTCTCTAATTTTTTTACAAGCCAGATTACCAATCTTAATAATCTTCTGGAAAATGAAGGTGAAATTAAATATCTACTAGAAGATATCTGGAATATTTTGGAAAACAAAGAACTTCATATAGACTTTAATGATAAGAATAAACCTGAATATTTTCTTATTTTTAATGCAAATAATCATAGTGAAAACATTCAGGCACGCCTTGTTGCTCAACTTATTCGTATGTCTGGATTGAATAAGTTTATCAACGATTCAGTTAATGGTGTGATCCCTAGTCTAATTGAAGCAGGAACAAATTATGGGGTTCTAGAACTTGTTTCCCGTAATTCTAACTTCAAGTTTGAAGAAGACAGGCAGAGCGGAGCAAATAAGTGTTTTCATTTCTTGAATTATGAAGGTGATATCAAGCTCCTTCGTAAAAAGAGAGATGAGTTAAAGCTGGCTTCTATTTATGCAGGAAATGGTCTCCTTAAGAGTGACGTTGATATCTTTCATGCTATTCTTGATGTTGTTTCTGAAAATGAAATCGCACGTGCATTACGTGAGTACGATATCCTTCCTAAGGCAGAACCTATTTGGAAGTACATTGAGAAAAATCTTTCCTCTTTTGTCCTAAATGAAGCAGATTCCTATCTTTTGGAAGATTAATTAAAAACATTAAGGTTGGGTTAGTTGTTATATTAACCTAACCTTAATAGCATCTATTAATAATCGGATATTAGTGATCTGTGTATAAAATAATAATTTCCAATAACTATTAATCAGTTTCTCTAAGCCAGAAAAATCAATCTGCTTTCCTTCTGGTATTTCTTTAAAAACGGCAACCATAGAGGCGACACTATCTGTGTCTCCTCCTAGAGAAATTGCTAATTTAATACTTTCTTCAAAAGATAACTCTAATTTTCTTATTGCTAAAACAGCATATAATGTATCTACACAAAAAGCAGTAATTCCTTTGTCAAGTTTTCGCTCTAAAGCATATGGTGTCTTCAAAATATCATTGGACTCTTTTATTCCATCAAGAGAAGAAAACATTTTCTCTATTATCTTTTTGTCAGATGCATCATCGAGAATATGTTGCAAATAACCAGAACTCAGTTTAGGTTGAATTAATGAGGCTAAATACACTGAGCAATATAATGTTAATGGATGATGATGTGTAATGTCCATTGTCCTCTTAATAAACAAAAACATATTATCAATTTCAAAATAATGTTTTCCTATAATTAGAGCAGGAATCATCGGAAAATTTCCTGCGGACATATTTTTCCCCTTAATATGAAAAACTCGCCTTAATAGACTTTTAAGTGTGCCAGCCCCAATAGAAATAGGTGCAGTTAAGAACCACTTTAAAAGTAAGGATTCAATAGATTTATCATTTTCTAATGCATATAATGTTATAAATGCGTACCACGTATCATCAGTAATTAAACTATCTGTAAATGGATTTCCAGAAATCTGTGGATAAATTACAATGGGATTTTTGATCTTTGCCTTATTCAAAAACTCATATTTCTGACCAGATGCATCTCCAATAGCTATTTTATCTAATATCATACCGTTATATTCCATTTTATATATTGACATATGCTACTATATCATATAAAAAGACCATCAGAAAGGAAATATATTTATGTCTATCTTTTTTTCAAGTCGTAAAGGTTCTCTGTATTAAGTAAGACTCATACAAGAGTCTTCATATAATGGAGAAAATAAATGATCTACCCTATTACTATTTTTTATGTAAAGCAGGAACTAAACACAAACCGTAATTACTTCAGTTACGAGTCTAAGACATATCAGTTGTTGTTCAGATGCTACTCTGCTCGTGATTTGGAGAACGCCAGACTCTGGTTCCCCAAGTATGGAAGAGATGTCATCACTCAGTACGATTTCTCAAAAGGCGTCAATGTTCGTTTTATGGATGGTATGGGACAGGATGTTCATCCATCCAAGATTATGGATGTTACTGCGTGTTTTAGACCTAAGCCCAGGACTTGTAAGAAGAATAAGTCCTATGAGTTTAGGAATGGCCCGGTTCCTGGTATCCGCAAGGGATATTGGTTCAGAGGGTATTACCGTCATGTCAGAACCCAGCAGGAGATTCGTGAGAACGAAACTTTTGCTGTCAATGATAATGACTTAGAAGACTATGGCATTCGTGTCAAAGGTCGTAAGCGTTCCCTTCCGACTCTCTGGGATGATATTCCTGTGGATCGAGAAGACAGAAACTGGAAGAAGTTTCGCAGAACACAATGGAAAGGATGAGGCGAGCCTCATCCTTTTTAAAAGGGATAATATATGAAAGATATTTTTCGTACACACTATTCAAAAGACCAATGGATTGTTAATCTATTCCCTATAGATGCTCCAACCTATTCATTCCAGAATATTATCATGGTCCTTAAAAATAATGATATTTGTATCTTTAATGAAGCTTATGGTCCATATGAAGAAATTATTGAGAATATAACAGATGCTTTAGAAAACCTAACTCATTTTCTTGTTGAGAACGAAGAAGTGAATGAGGCGTTTATATTATTCGTCTACAAAATCAGAAGAGACAGATATAGCTTTTCTATAAAAATTCAAAACCTGTTAAATCATTGTGAAACCGTTTCTTATTTTGATTCTTTAGAAGATATTCAACCATGGCTGGAATCAAGAATTCCTAATGGAACAACATTATGGGAAAAAAGTCTTGAAATGAGAATCGTTGCTATAAATAATGAGTCATATGCTTTCCAGAAAGCTGAAAGTATTGATAGCGGATGTAATGCACTCATTCTAGCGTGTGATTATTTTAACATCCAAACATTTTTTTGCTGTGCAGGTCATCCAGATAGTGGATATATTGGATATGATAGACATCATCCGAATGTAGATAAACTCACAAATGCATTGTTAGAGAATGGATGGATTATGGATGCTCAAAGAACAGATGAACCATGGCGAGATCGCATATGCATGAGGATGTTTAAAGGATTTGATAATAAGGATACTGTTCGTAGAAATAAGTGGATATCACTAACAGATCATTTAAATAGAATTACTGATGGTTACATTAAATCAGTTGTAGAAAAAAATATATTATACTATACAATTCAATATGAAGGGGACTAATAATGGCAATATTTAAGTTTGAAAGAAATGATAAAGAAAGTGTATCAGTTATTGCTTCAAATCGAAAGGAAGCATTAGAAATTGGTATGACAGCAGATAGGGAATGGATGAAGGATGTTAAAGCATCCCAAGTTTTCATCCACCTTCCTAATCCACATGTTAATTTAGAATGAAGACTCCTCCATCAGCATTTTAATAAAAGCTTCTTCTGCCTCAGGGTTAATAAAATCGAGACCAGTATTCTCAATTTTAGGCTGTGGAAGCGTCTCAACATGATCCTTATAGATATTATCAATCCATAAATTATCTGATTCCTCTTCCTTACGTTCCTTTGAAACAGATTCAGCTAAAGTTTTCAGGCGGTCAAACATCTCATGAATATCCCATCCTTCATAACGAATTTCTCCAGACAAGACAGTATTAAAAAACATTGTCTTCCAATATGACCATAAGATAGAATAAGAGACCACCCCATCCTTGAATACAAGCCCAATATAATTATTTTGCTTGTCATTATCAGATGTCGGATTAGAGTCCCATCCTTCTCCACCATAATAACATTCTGCATTCAGCAAATTCTTATTGTCATCATATGTTAAAACAACACTCATGATAGTCTCTCCTTTAGATATATATCTATATATACATTATTTTGATAAAGTCAATAATTTATATACCATAATTATGAGTTACCTGATTTTTAGTTTTTGATTTTATTAAGTCCAATGGATATGTTTTTAATTTATTTTCGATATAGTGTTTGATGTATTGACTTCCTTCTTCTGTGTAAGAAGATATTTCTACTGGAAGTTCTCTTTCTGCGGAGTATTGGAAATAGCTATTAATTAATTGTTTGGCAATCCCTTTATTCTGATATTCTTTATCTACAGATATACCATAAAGAACGTTGTGATTATTCTTGTTTTTTCCCATAACAAGGACACCGATCATTTTTTTATATTCATTATTATTATAATTGTCAGCATCTACATTCACTGATAAAACATCTGAATCTTCATCAAATATGCAAAAATATTCTTCAGTCAACGTCAACGCCTGTATTGCACTTGGAGATGGATAAACATATTTTAATCGTTTATCACTCATAAAATCATCTAATTCAAGATATTCTCCCATTTGATATTCAGAAAGAAAACACACAGGATTTTCCTCAAATTGATATTCTTCATAGGGATGAACTTCCAAAATTTCAGCATGGGATGTAATATATTCCCACATTGGTTGATCTGAAGGAATACCTTCCCAATAATTATCTATATTCTTTGTTATTTTTGATAATATTGCGTTGTGTTCAGCACTATTATTATCGTACTTGTCCATTTCATCACACAGGCATTGAACTTCAGTCATCCAGTGCAAATCGT
>Ga0157365_10001254_pt1 | contig 10543 bp, 3 predicted proteins | sample AttsexASBM3_FD_111478 | JGI IMG/M metagenome (GOLD analysis project Ga0157365, IMG submission 111478) | Fungus gardens microbial communities from leaf cutter ant in Ribeirão Preto, State of São Paulo, Brazil - Atta sexdens ASBM3 | ecosystem: Host-associated > Fungi > Mycelium > Unclassified ... | reverse complement strand
GCAGGCGTCTGAACCACGCCTGCGCCACTTGCGGACGGTTTCATCGCTGATCCCGTAGCGTCTGGCCAGCACGGATGTTGGTTCCGATGAGCGAGCAATATCAGCCCGGACGGCCGGTGTCGTACGCGCCTGGGGGTGGATCTGAAGCATCATTCGGTCTCCCTGAAAATGGAAGAAAACCATGGTGGGTAATGCGTTATCGCGCACGCTACAACATCCCAGTGACGTCTCGCAACCTGACAGATAGTTGGTCGATGAGAGCGGATGCATCGCAGCGCGATAGATGTTCAACCAGCTTCGGGCCCACGTCTCTCTCAACACCACGGATTGGACGATGGGGCTGTACCAGGGTAACCCGAACCAGGCTCTCCAGCCCTGGGGGTGATCTCATCCTCCTGAAAGCTTAGTCGCACGATCGTCACTCCGTCACCACCCTACGGCCGCGCTCACTTGAGACAATGGCGTCTACCGCGCTATCAATGTCGTCGTCCGCGAGGAACGACGCCTGAGCGTATATGATCGCCGGCTCGCCGCTCAGGCGGGCAGCAAGGTGGCCGAGCCCAAGCAACTGCTCAGCGCCCTTGACCCCGAGCGCGATCTCCGACGTGCCGATGCTCGCCACCTTGAGGATGAGACGGTTGCCCAGGTTATCGCGCAGCTGCATCGGCATGACGTTGGCGTCTGGCCGTTGGGCAGCAAAGATCAGGTGCATCCCTGCCGCACGGGCCTTCACGCCAAGACGCGAGACGTGCGACGTAACTGCGGCCTTATAATCCTCGGTGAGCATCCATTCTGCGAACTCATCATGGACCAGGAACACATAGGGAAGTCGATCGGCTGGGGTGACCTTGGTGTTATAGGCGCGGATGTCGCGGGCGCCATTTGCGCGGAACAGCTCGTACCGACTCTCCATTTCTGCAACCAGCGCCTCCATCACTTCGACGGCCCGCGTCTGGTCGACGATCACGCCGCCTTGCAGATGCGGCAGTCGCTCGATAGCCGCGTAGTCAACCCCCATCTTCGGATCGATGAGATAAATATGGGCCAGATCGCTGGGATTGGTCGCAGCGATGTCCAAAAGCAGCGCCTGGATAAGCACCGACTTTCCTGATCCGGTGGCGCCGGCCACAAGGGTATGCGGCTCATGTTGCTGACCGCCGGCAAAGGGGCCGCCGAGGTTCAGGTATAGGATATCGCCGTCGAGTTCCTTCAACCCGAGAACGAATGACGTGTTCACGCCGGCGACGTTTCGGTTCAATTGACGACGCCCCCATACATCCCAGAGCGAAACAATTTGTCGCTGCGGCCGCGCCACGCCGACGACGATTTCCCCCGGCAACGGCGACACTGAAATAAGGCGCAGACCATGGGTCGTCAGCAATGCCGACTGCTTTGCCTCGATATCCTCGACTCGGAGTCTATCGCTCCCCATGAAGCGGATCAGAGCTGCGTTCGGCGTCAGCCGCGTGCCGAGGACCTTCGCCTGCAAATTGTAACCCATCAACGCCGAGCGAAGCTTCTGGGAAGTGCTTTCGAGCCAAGCCTGCTCGTCTGCCGAGTCTCCTTGGGCCTGCTGCGAGCGCGCGGCGACCAATGCCGCAAATGCGTGTTCCCCACTGCACATGGCAATCGGCGCGGCCAACGCAGTTGTGCTCAATGAAGGGGAGAGACCGACGGGCTCAGCCGCCGGTTCCGTTGCCAAGGCCTTAGCTGCCACCGGGGCCGGATCATCCGCCACCGGCGGGACCTCAAGTGGTTCGCCGGTGGCGGGTTGTTCGGTCACGACCGGGTCCGGCGTTGCGTCGGCCGGGGCATTCGATCCCGCTGCAGCGACGACTGCCTCGTCGTCGTCATCGTCGTCATAATCATGCTGGATCGCCTGAGCTGTTATCGTTGCCTTAGGCTCTGCGGTCACTTCCTTGGTCCAGTCTACGCGCGGTGCGGGATCGCGATAGGCGGGACGATCCCAGCTGTCCGCCTCCCCAAGTCCAGCTCGCACGGGTTTGAGCGGCTGGCCAGCTTCATAGGCCTTGAGCAGCTGACGCAGCCCCTCCCGTGAGAAAGTTTCCTGGAGTCCACCGCTCACATCGGGCACCGGATCCTGCTCGCCGAGCGAACTACCGTCGCTAGCCGGGCCTGAGATGAAGATGTGCGAATAGCCGCGCAGATCGATCGGGACCGCGCCCCGGCGGATGCCATCACGCACCTGTTCGAGGAGACTGGTCTGGCCCAGGGCCGCCGTTCCGTCGAGGAGAAGGTCGGCGATGCGCGAGAGCCAGAGATCACGATCAAGCCGGCCCGGATCACCGAACAGCGCGTCGTCGATCCGAGCGATCGTCTGGCGTAGCTGTTGCCGTGATTTCCGGCTGGCCTCGGCCGCGCCACTCTGATCGACATACTTTGCCTCGGTGACGATCGCGCGCAGGCGCGGCGCCTCGCCTTCGCCGCTGGCCAGGCAAAGAGCTAGGATGTCGGCAATGCCTTCCTCGCGTTGCCCGAGCCATTCCGCATAGTCATCGAAGAGGAACCAAGCGACTGCGGGCTGGGACCCGAGCTCTTCAGCGACCAAGGCTCGGCTTAGCACAAGACCGATCAGTTCACCCGCCGACACGCCCCGCTTCGCGGCCCGGAGCACGATATCGCCCGAGATTGAATTGGCGTCGTCGATGAGCCGGCGCGCGAGCTTCGACAAGCGCTCCTCGTCCAGCCCCAGCGATAGTTTGTTCAGCCGGCGCCGAACCAAGACATTCAGAATCCGCAGCTCTGAGGTCGACGACACCACCATGTTGCGACCATGGGTCCGCTGCCGACGGTAACGGATGACATTTATCCCCTGAGCGGCGAGCTGCCGCTTATCGAGAAGGTCGTCATAGGTCGCGACCCACTCGGCGATTTCATGGACCTCGTCGAACATGGCCTTCAGGCCGGAATCCTGAAACGAGATCTGGCGCGCTGGGAGGTAATGCTCATGGGTCCCATGTGACTGGCGGCGGATCACATTGGCGACGGCGTCGACATAGGCCCAGCCAGCGTCGGGCTGGCGTGGACAGGTTAGGTAAACCGTGGCCTTGAGCTCGTCTTCGGACGTCACCCGACGGTATGACCAACGGGCGGGCACATGCTCAAGCAAGCCCGGGTTGGTCTCGCTGACCGGAATCGGGAACCATTGCTCGCGAGCCTGGCGAGAGACGACATCGTGGAGGAACGCCACGTCGATCTCGCGCGCCGTATTTCCGGGACGGATCGCACCGCTGTCGAGCATTACGCCAATGCGCAGCTTCGACATGAAGTTGCGCGACGTTTCGCTCACGACGACTGCGTCTGGATCACCTTCAGACCGGTCCAGAAGCTCTCCATAGACCCTTGACAGGCGGGTGCGATCGCGATGCCGGACCAGGACGTTGCAGTGTACCTCCTCCTGATCCTGTACCGGGCTAAGGCTGTTGACGGTCGCGAGCGGAAGGCCGGCCGCATCGCAATTGAACAGCATAATGCTGAGGTTCGACCGCTCGTGCGGCTGAAGCTCAAGGTAGCGCTCAAGGAGGCTCCGGATCTGCCGCGACGCTTCTGCTGGATCGACGTCCGTCGTGGCTTCCGATGGATCCCGGACCGGACGCTCTAGCAGACTGTACTCGTTGACCGTCCCAGTTTCCGCCAGAAGCACGGCCTCGCTGCCGTCATATCCAACAGCGACCTCGGGATATAGCGCGTGCGCCAGCTCATCGCACAAATCGGAGAAGAACAGGCGATCGTCACCGAAATTCACGTCGACGTTCGAAAGCAGATATCCCGCCAGACCGGCGACAGAGCGCATCTTGATCGCGCTTCCGGCGAGACGTAGCGGATGCCAAGGCGCGACGATCGCTGACGGCGCGCTGCCAGTAACCGGGATCACTCCGAGGCTCAGCACGGGCTCCCATAGATCCCGCCGGTTGAGGTCACCCGGCGCGTGAAGAGCCATCGTTCTGAGGAGCGCACCGTAGGCCTCGGCCTGCTCGAGGATAACCGGCGATGCGTAGCCTGACGACTGGAGCGCTGAGATTGCCTCGGCGTATTTCTCAGTGAAAGCCGACCAAGCCGCATTGATCGCAACGATCCCAGCGGGGTCGATCCTGCTCCCCTGTCCTGCGGACTTCAGCGCCTTGGGGAACGCCTTGGCAAGGTCCTCGCCCGCGGCGGTACGCGGGATCAGCGATCCGGCATCTTGCCCGAACGCGGGCTGGAGCGTACCGACGTCGTCCAGCGACACGGACTGAAGCGCGCCCTTGCGACTGACTGCCATCCGCGCCACGCTGCTCCGCGACATCGGCCGCTTCAGCAAACGGCCGAGATCCTTCGGCAGCTCAAGACCGATAGCGTTAGGCTGGGCGATCCAAATGAGCTGAACGGTCGCTCGCTCAGAGCCTGCCTCAAGCACGACATCGAACTTGATTTGCAGCGCCGCGCGCGAGGTCGACTCATTGCGGCGGTACTTCTTGCGCTTCTTCGCGCGATCGAGCAGCTCCTCATACTCGAACAGATATGGCGCGTCCCACTCGACGGCGGACCCCATCAGTGCCGGCAGCCCTCGATAGCGCAGGCCAAATGCGAGGCCAACGTCGGCGTTGATATCGAGGACCTGCGATCGGCTCCGACGCGCTGCCCTGATCTTGAGCAAACGCTTGCCTCCCGCGAGGTTTACTTGACCGAAGAGCCGCTCAAATGCACGCAGCAGACCTTCAAGGAAGTCGTTGCACTCGATCGGCCGCCCGAAGATGAAGCGTTCCCACTTGACCCGGAGGGCCTTGTCCTGCCCGAGATCATCGCGGTGCGCCTCGAAGAAATCGCGGTCATCATCCCGCGTTTCCTTGAGCGAGCGCCGCTTCAGCGCCTCTAGATAATCGATGTCCGACTGGCTAAGCCGGTCGGGGAGTGTGAACTCGAAATAGGTGAGCGTTTCCTGAGGAAGGGTCGTTTTCTTGAGCTTGATGCCGGAGAAAACCTGGAGGATGCTCTGCGCCTCCCATTCGAACAGTGACAGCGCCTCAGCGGCTTCGTTCCAGCCGGGGGTCGAAGCGATGAAGGCCTCGATCGCCGGGTGAACCTCGGCTGGAATGTCCTCCTGGACCGCCTCAAACTGTGATCGCAGTTCGTCGGCCTCGATGATCTGCCGATTGGGCCGCTGTTTCGCGAGCAGAGGCCTTCGGTCCGATCCCAGCTTCTCGAACAGCTTTTTCCAGCGCCGCGACTGCTCGATCTCCTTGTCCCGGATGGAGAGGAAATAGCCGCTGTCGCGCGGGAGATGCAGTGCGGGTAGTGCCCATCCGAGCGCGTCGGGAACCGTCGTCGATTCTGTCGCGATGCGTTCGCGCGTCATCGCGACATAACGCGAGATTTGATGGAGGGTCCAGTCTTCCGCGGCATTGAGCCCCTTGAGGGCCGCCTTCCACGCGCCGATCTGACTGTCGGGCAAGCCTAAACCAGCCACGGCGGCATCGACCCAGGTCTCGGCGTCCTCGGTAAGCTGCTTCGCTCCGATCAGCGTCACATCTCCAAGCGACGCACCCTGATCATCGTCGGTATTGGCGATCAGCAATGCCGGCCGGTCGCAGTCGGCGTGGCGCACGGCGACCGTGCGCTCGTCGGTCACAACATGTTCTGGAAGGTCGAATTCTCCTATCAGCGTGCGCGGCAGCCGGATCTTGAGCAGAGCGTCGGTCGACGCATCCTTCAGCAAGGCGACAGTGATCGCTGCTACCTGCTCCCCGGTCAGCCGGTCCAGCAGATAGCGCGCAACCCCCTCCGAGTCGCCGAGCGTCATCAATCGCTGACGAATGGAAGCCGCGCCGGCGGCGCCAATGAGATCTGAAGGTGTCACGCGACTTGAGCTCGCTGGAAGGGGTTTTCTACATAGGCACAGGAATCGGAGAGCCGCTTAAGCAATCCCAGGCTTGCGAGACGCTCCTCGAGCCGTCGGGCGTTGTCAGAGAAATCCTCTTGATCCGCGTTACCGCTGACGATGAAATCGCGGGCTTGGCTGTCGCCGATCACAATGCCGTATCGATCGTGTAAAAGCGCGAGGAAGTCGCGGAATTCAAGTCGCCTGCCGACACAGCAAACAACGAGCGTCTTCAGCAGCCGGTCCGTTGGAGCATAACGCACACGGCGGCTGGACCGGCGTGACGACAGGCCGATCGACCGCGACCAAGTCATATGGATCTTGCCGAAATGCTGCTTATGGCGGCTCAGCGCGCGATCAGTCAGCTGATCGATGAGCGCTCCCGCCTCATGAGCGGCTTCATCATCCTCATTATCCGGCCAACCGAAAGCATTCTTGAGGATGTCCGCAGCGTTCAGCACAGCATCCTCGGATTCAAGCGCAGCCGACCATTCCGGCGTCTCCGCGGTTCGGCGCACGAACCGCTCGACAGCCTGTTGCGGGAGACCGTTATTCCGCTGGTATGAGTCGGCAGAGAGGTCACGCACTACGGACTTCTTGGGTGAGACTATTTCACAGACGAGCTGAACAGGATCATTCTTCAACACCTCGCGCGCGCGCTCGAGCTGGTAGAGGATCAGGTTCACGCCGGTCATCGTTACCAGGTGGGGAATGGCGTCATAGGCTGGGATCGGAAGCCGTAGGATCGCGAGCCAGTCTTCAGCCAAGCGGTTGAAGATGGAATGCGATGAACAGGGGAGATAGGCTCCCGCTCTCTCGCCCTTGGAGAATTGCGGTTCGCCTTGGAGAGCGGCCGCCATGCGGTCGTATGGTGCCGGATTCTTGAGAAATCGAGCGACCAAAAGTCCGCGCAACTCATCGGCGTCACGACTGCGACAGAGCATCAGATAGAGCAGCTCGCCGGTTCGCGCGAAGAACCGCCGGTCATTCGTGACACCCCCGCGCGGGTTGACGTTCGTATCTTCATAGAGAGCGTTCGGGCCGAACGGGAATACGAACTTAGAGCTCCAGCGCTTATTGCTCGAGCCCTCGATCGCGGATCCCTGCAGGAAGCGGATGACGTCTGCAAAGTCCTGAAAGGATTCGAAGCGATCCCGCAGGTAGGAGAAATCGCGTTCCTCGATCCCGCCGGCCGTCTCGGCCATCTTTGCCAGCCACAGCGACCATGCGGCCTCTTCCGCCCGGTCCTCGGTAAGAATCGTCATGATGTGAGGATTATTGAAGACGAGGTTGCGCAGCCGCAGCTGCAATTGCGGGCGGTAGGAAAGGCTGTTGAGCGCCTCCTCCTTAAGCGCCCGCCCCTCTCGGTTCTCAGCCAAGAGGACCGTCATGAATTCCAGGAAAGTGAGCCATGGGGCCTGCTCGTCGTAAAGACGATGACCCCAGATTGCCTCATCGATCCAAAAGTCCGGACCGTTGCGATCCTCGAACCCGGCGGGGCGCGCAAGGATTTCCATCGTCAAACTCGCACCACCACGCGACGGGCAATTGCCCTGCCATCGCTGCCAAGGTCGATAAATCGAAGCATCAATTCTCCGTCGGTGACCTCCTCATCTCCATCGAGCTTTCTGCGGTTTTCGGTCTCACGTAGCAGCCGCGCCTTGAATGCCAGCAGATCCTCATGACACTCAAGCGAGAAGCTGCTCGACAAAGCGCCTTCGGCCACACGACCGAGAAACTCGAAACGAGTGGGCGAAAGTGCGAGTGTGACGGGCGCGATCTCAGAGCCCCGGACCAACTTGACCGATACACAGAAGCCGTCAGCTCCGTCCGAAGTCACGGAGACCTCCTCACCGCCCTGACGGGGCACAGATATGAGTTCGTCCAGCAAGGGGCTGCGCTTCGATTGCGAATAGCTCCCCGAAGTCGCAAGGACGAGCTCATCCTGATTCTGCACCAACATTCCGGTGAAAATACGATTGAGGCCGCGCACGATCATCGCGATTGCCTGACGCGGAACAGCCTGTTTCGCGGCGATCTTCTCGGCAACCTCAAGATAGAGACCAGCATAGCGGAAAACCGTCAGGTCCCACAAATCATAGTCTGCGGTCAGTTCGTCGGGCATGGTAAAAAACAGGCGTTGGCGCTGCGATCGCAGGCTCGTCAGAAACGCCGCACGATCGCTGGTGTCCGCCCCTTCGAGATAGTCCCGCTGTGCCGCAGCGTAACTCGCTGTCGCACCATAGACCGTGTCGGCCAGCACGAGCCGGCCATAATCCTCATGATAGGCTGGGTCGTCGGCGCCGTAGACTAGAAGGTTATCCACCCGATTGCTCGTTTCCGCGCCAATCCCGAAGGCGTTCAGCTTGCGGAAAAGCTCGGTCTTCTCCGCTTTGCTGGGACGCAGGTTCTCACCGAAGATATTACGATAGATGCTGGCGAGATCCGATTTCCCTTCTTGGACGAGACGCGGGACCTCCGCGCAGCTCATCAAGCCATCGCGCGCGTCCGGATGACCAAGGATGCTATTCGCCACGAGGGCCAGAAGCTGCCGGACAGGGAAGTGGCGTCCGTTCCGCTCACTTAGTTCGATCAGGGATGCTATGCGCCGTTTGAAGGGATCGCTCGTGCCTTCCCCGATAAGGCGGCGGCGGTTCTCGAAGATCGGGCACACATTGTCTCCGGTGTTGGAGGCACAGCTCCCACATCCTTCCCACCCATCATGACTGGTAACTTCCTCGATGATCTCCACCGCCATTTCGGCGGCCGGCGAGCGGCTGAGATCATCGAGATCGACGGCAATCCCAGGATCGGGGTTGTTCCCGGTGACGAGCAACTCTTCGACGACGGCCGTTGCACGTTCGATCTCGAGATTCTGGGGGGCAGACTTCAGTTTCTCTAGCAACTGGCCGTGATTTGCCGCGAGAAGATAGAAGATGGATGTCTGTGGATCGGCGACCGCGGTAGCAAACTCTGCGATCAGGCCCGCACTCTCGTCGTCGCGCAGTTCGCTCAAGTCCTTGACGATGACGAGCGAGCGATCCCCAATCGCTAGGGTTTGAACCTTCGCGCCCTCATTCCAAGTCGCCGGGTCGCCGCCCAGAGCGGTCCAGGCCTCCCGGCAATGATAGGTCTTTCCATCGCCGGCCGTGCCGGTGATGATGTGAGAGACCGGCGCGCCACTCCGGAAGTTCTCGACAAGGCGCCCGACAAGCGGTGCCGGCAGGGTGATTGGGGCGATTTTGTGCCGCTTCAGCGCGCGCTGGATCGACTCATCGTACATATTGTCGTTGGTCGGAATCGGGCCGTAATTGCGCAAAAAGCGCACCCATGCCGCCGCGGTCGAATGAATTGACAAACTTCCCCCCTTTCCCTGAGATTTAGCTTGTAATAACTGACCCGCTTCGATCAATCGAAAGTATCGGGAATCTGGGATTTCTTTTTGCGAAGCTAGCACCGCCGGCAGGTCGTAATTACCGTTCTGTCGCCTGAGACAATGGCAATGGCAATGGCGTAGATTGACCGATACCGCTCGAAATGACGCGATACGCTGCCAAGGTAGGGGGCATATCGCCTCCAGTTCCGCTTGGTGAAAAAGCAAGTCTCGGCCCCGTTTCCGCAGGTAGAACGATCCCCAAAATCAAGCAACGCCTCAGCGATTTCCTGCGGGATTAAACGCTCTTTCATTCGCTGACGTGCATGGCGGCTCAATTTGTTCGGCGCGAGGGCTCCGAGCCGGCACCTGCGATACGAAATTCTATCATAGGAATTTTTCCAAACCGAAGGACGCCAGCAGTTGATTTGCGCGCGCCTGATTCTCGGTCCGTCGAGCCGAAGGCCCAAGCAACGCGACCGGCAGCATCCCCCAAGCGAACTTCCTTTGGCATGTCGGTGATGCTGTAGCTCCCATTGACGAACCCTTCGGCCGCGTCCTCATCGCCGCCGAACCAAGCTCGAGCTTCGTCCATACAGATGCCTTATACCAAAGGCCGTAGCGACTGACTCGTGTGTGAAGTGACGAACGGCGTCGGTTCTGATTCTCTGGATTTGGGGAGGATCTTGCTGATGACGAGGGCGGTGAAACTACGAGAGGATTATTCGGCGTCTGACCTGAGGCGACTTGCGGCGCGCAACCGGCATGCGAACGCTGCGCGCCGGCTTCTGGCCTTGGCGGCGATCTGTGACGGAGCCAACCGGACGGATGCGGCGCGCGTGGGCGGCATGGACCGCCAGACATTGCGTGATTGGGTTCACCGCTTCAATGCCGAAGGACCCGATGGCCTGCGCGATCATCAGCACACGGGGCCAGCCTGCCGTCTGAATGCCGCCCAGCAGGCCGAATTGAAAGCCCTGGTCGAGGCCGGACCGGATCGGCAGCGTGACGGTGTGGTGCGCTGGCGCCGGGTCGACCTGCAACGCGTGATCGAAGAGCGCTTCGGCGTCGTCTATCATGAGCGTCACGTGTCCACCCTTCTGAAACGGCTTGGTTTTTCTCATGTCAGCGCCCGGCCGCGCCATCCGGGTCAGGACACTGGCGTCATGGTAGCGCGCTTCCGCCAGTTGCGTCTCTTCGGTGGTGCGCGTCTGCTGCAACGTCAGGCGCTGCGCGCTGACCGCGCCGAGCTGGCTTGCGATCTGCGCTTCGCGCGAGGTGACGTCCAGTTG
>Ga0157365_10001253_pt1 | contig 10547 bp, 10 predicted proteins | sample AttsexASBM3_FD_111478 | JGI IMG/M metagenome (GOLD analysis project Ga0157365, IMG submission 111478) | Fungus gardens microbial communities from leaf cutter ant in Ribeirão Preto, State of São Paulo, Brazil - Atta sexdens ASBM3 | ecosystem: Host-associated > Fungi > Mycelium > Unclassified ... | reverse complement strand
GGTGCTGCGCCGGACGTGATGCGCGGGGAGGAAACGCAGATCATCGGGGCGCTGGCCCGCCATCCGGAACTGAAGCACGACAGCGTGTTGGTGATGCCGGGCACTCATTCCAAGTGGGTGCGGATTGTCGATGGCCGGATTGAGACTTTTCGTACCTTCATCACGGGCGAACTCTTTGCGGTGCTGATGAAGCATTCCATCCTTGGACGCCCGGTCCGGGATGCGGAGGGGGGCGTGGCAGATGATCGTGACGGCGCTTTCGCACGGGGCGTCCTGGCCGCAGCAGCGTCGGGGGACGGCGTGGCGCCGTTGCTGTTCTCGGCGCGCAGTCTGTTCGTGACGGGGGCGATCAGCGCGCATGCAACGGAAGATTATCTGTCCGGCCTTCTGCTGGGCGATGAAATCCGTGCCGGGATCGCGGCGACCCGCAACGAATCCTTGCAGCATATGGACCGGCAGATCGTCATAGTGGGCGAGGCGGGATTGTCGCGCCGTTACGCGCAGGCGTTCGCTCTGTTATCACTGCCCCCGCCACGGATGGTCGGGAATACCGCACCCACGGGACTGTTCGAAATTGCACGGCAGGCGGGTTTGATCGCCGATGTGCACCAGAAGGAAAAAGAGTCATGAGTATCAGTCTGGCCGACGCCATGGATGCCTGCCCGCTGGTGGCGATCCTGCGCGGGGTTCGCCCCGATGAGGTGCTGAAGATCGGTGAAACACTGGTCCATGCTGGCTTTTCCATTATCGAGGTGCCACTGAATTCGCCCGACCCGTATGAATCGATTGCATTGCTGCAAAAGGAGTTCGGCGAAACGGTGCTGGTCGGGGCAGGGACTGTGCTGACCACAGACGCCGTTGCAAAAGTCGCTGATGCTGGCGGCAAGATCATCGTGATGCCACACGCTGATACAGCCGTGATCCGTGCAGCCAAGACGCTCGGCCTTTATTGCACGCCCGGCGTCGCCACCCCGACTGAAGGATTTGCCGCCCTCGCCGCGGGTGCGGACGCGCTGAAGATGTTCCCCGCAGAACAACTCGGTGTGCCGGCTCTGAAGGCATGGCGCAGTGTCTTTCCGGCCGGCACATCGTTCATCCCGGTCGGCGGCATCATGCCGGATGGCATGCGGCCATGGCTGGACGCCGGTGCGGCTGGTTTTGGTCTCGGCTCCGGCCTGTATCGCAAAGGCATGGTGCCCGGATCGCTGGCAGAGCGCGCGCACGCCTATGCCGAGGCGCTGCATGAGCTTCGCTCCAAACGGTAATAAAACTGGATAGAACAATGAAGATCACGAAGCTGACGACATTCCAGGTTCCCCCGCGCTGGCTGTTCCTGAAGATTGAAACGGACGAAGGCATTATCGGCTGGGGCGAGCCGGTGGTCGAAGGGCGCGCGGCAACGGTTGCCGCAGCGGTCGAGGAGCTGTCCGATTACCTGATCGGCAAAGATCCTTTCATGATCGAAGATCATTGGAATGTCATGTATCGCGCCGGGTTCTATCGCGGTGGCGCCATCCACATGAGTGCGATTGCCGGGATCGATCAGGCCTTATGGGACATCAAGGGCAAGGCGTTCGGGGTGCCGGTCTGGCAGCTTCTGGGCGGGAAATGTCGCGATCGGATCAAGGTCTATTCGTGGATTGGCGGGGATCGACCGGCCGATACGGCCAATGCCGTGCGGCAGGTGGTGGATCGCGGCTTCACGGCCGTGAAGATGAACGCGACCGAAGAAATGCAATATGTCGATACACACGAAAAGATCGACGCCGTGCTGGCGCGTGTCGCTGCGATCCGCGAGGAAGTTGGACCCTATATCGGTATTGGCGTCGATTTCCACGGTCGGGTTCACAAGCCGATGGCCAAAGTGCTTGTCAAGGAACTCGAACCGTTTGACCTGATGTTCATCGAAGAGCCAGTGCTGAGCGAGCATTACGAGGCGCTGCCGGAAATCACGAAGCACTGCTCGACGCCCATCGCGCTGGGTGAACGTCTGTTTTCGCGCTGGGATTTCAAACGTATCCTTGAGCAGGGTTGCGTCGATATCATCCAGCCCGATCCGTCACATTCCGGTGGCATCACCGAAACCCGGAAGATCGCTGCGATGGCCGAGGCGTATGACGTAGCGGTCGCGTTGCACTGTCCGCTCGGGCCGATCGCACTGGCTGCGAATCTGCAACTCGACGCCGTATGCTATAATGCATTCATTCAGGAGCAGAGCCTGGGGATTCATTACAACAAGAGCAACGATCTGCTGGATTACGTCGTCGACAAGAGTGTGTTTGCTTACAAGGACGGATTTGTCGAAATTCCGTCCGGACCGGGTCTGGGGATCGAGATTGACGAAGACTACGTCCGTGCCCGCGCGGCGGAGGGGCATCGCTGGCGCAACCCGGTCTGGCGTCACGCCGACGGCTCGTTCGCGGAATGGTGATATGTTCGTTTGCATGGGTGAACGTGCAGACGGGCAAAGCACCGTGACAGGCATCTAAATTTTCTGTAAGATCGTTCCACATACGGTTATGCCGTTGTCAAACCAGCTTCCCTGCCAGACTGCTTCAGGAACGAACGGCGGCAGGGGGGTAATGAATAAAAAGAATAGTTGATCGGGCTCTCCATGACCGGGAGCCGGAGAATAATGACAATGAGTGATACTTTGCTTTCCTCTCACACGCCGGTGGTCCCGCAGACCGGAAAAGGCGTCCTGACAGCTGTGCTCGCTGCTGTTGCGGGCCTGATGTTCGGTCTGGACATCGGCGTGATCTCCGGCGCGCTGAAGTACATCGCAACGGATTTCGGCGCCAGTCAGGGCGCACAGGAATGGATCGTTTCGTCGATGATGTTCGGCGCGGCGATCGGCGCGGTGTGCGCCGGGCGTCTGTCCTTCTCCTTCGGTCGCAAGAAGACGCTGGTGCTGGGCGCATGCCTGTTCGTCGCGGGTTCCATCCTGTGTGCGCTTGCAACGTCGGTGACGATCCTGATCTGCGCGCGCGTCGTGCTGGGTCTGGCCATCGGCCTCGCGACCTTTACCGCACCGCTTTATATCTCAGAGGTTGCCGATCAGGCGCGCCGTGGATCGCTTATCTCGACCTACCAGTTGATGATCACCATCGGCATCCTGGCCGCTTTCGTCTCCGACGCGCTGTTTTCCTATTACGCTGCGTGGCGCTGGATGCTCGGCGTGGTCGCTTTCCCCGGCCTGGTGTTCCTGGTCGGTGTGCTGTTCCTGCCCGACAGCCCGCGTTGGCTGATCATGCGCGGTCGTCGTGACGACGCGTTCAAGGTTCTCGTGAGCCTGCGCGGCAGCGACGCCATTGCAACGTCGGAACTGCGTGAGATCGAGGGGCAAATGACCGAGCGCCAGCAGGGCTTTGGTCTGTTCGTCAAGAACCGCAATTTCCGTCGCTCGGTGTTCCTCGGGATCGTGCTGCAGGTTGTGCAGCAGTTCACTGGCATGAACGTCGTCATGTATTACGCCCCGCGCATTTTCGAAGCGACCGGCTTTGGAAGCAATGCCCAGATGTGGGGCACGGCGATTGTCGGTCTGGTCAACGTGCTCGCGACCTTCATCGCCATTGGCTATGTCGATAAGTGGGGCCGTCGCCCGATGCTGATCGTCGGCTTTATCGTCATGGCTGCGGGCATGGGCGTGCTTGGTACCATGCTGTATATCGGCACCGGCACTGATATCGCGAAGTATCTGTCGGTTGGTGTGCTGCTGTGCTTCATCATCGGCTTTGCCTTCTCGGCTGGTCCGCTGATCTGGATCCTGTGCTCCGAAGTTCAGCCGCTGCAGGGTCGCGATTTCGGTATTGCCTGCTCGACCTTCACCAACTGGGCGGCGAACATGGTGGTCGGTGCGACCTTCCTGACGCTGCTGACGACGCTGGGTTCGGCGCAGACCTTCTGGCTCTATGCCGCCCTGAATGCCGCCTTTATCTTCTTCACGATCCGCTTCGTGCCTGAGACACGTGGCGTCTCGCTGGAGCAGATCGAGCGTAACCTCATGAGCGGCCTGCCGCTGAACAAGATCGGCCGGTAAAGCCGTTTCAAACAACGGGTCTAAAAAAACCCCTGCCTTCGCGAGAAGGCAGGGGTTTTTCATGTTTGAAGGCCGGGATGGTGTCACCCCGGCTTCATCGACGTTCAGGCGCCAGCAAGCTGTGCCGCTGCGAACTCGTAGTTCGCGAGCTTGTCGAGGTAGTTGGTGATGTAGTCCGGACGACGGTTGCGGAAGTCGAGGTAGTAGGCGTGCTCCCACACGTCCAGACCCAGCAGTGCCGTGCCCTGACCTTCGGCCAGCGGGTTGGATCCGTTGGCGGTCTTCGTGACGGCCAGCTTGCCGTCGGAACCCAGAACCAGCCACGCCCAGCCGGAGCCGAACTGCGTCGTGGCAGCCTTCTTGAATTCTTCCTTGAAGGTTTCGACGCTGCCGAAGTCGCTGGTGATCTTCACGCCGAGAGCGTCGGGGATCACGCCACCCTTGGGAGCGAGGTTCTGCCAGAACAGCAGGTGGTTCCAGTGCTGACCCGCGTTGTTGAACACGGGGGCCTTGGAGGCATCGCCCTTGACGGCAAGAATGATCTCGTCAAGCGACTTGCCCTGCAATTCAGGCTGCGCTTCGACGAAGCCGTTCAGCGCGGTCACGTAAGCTTGGTGATGCTTGCCGTGGTGCAGTTCCAGGGTTTCCTGGCACATGCCGGCACCGGCAAGTGCGTTGGGTGCGTAAGGAAGGGCTGGCAGTTCAAAAGCCATGACGGTCTCCTCAAATTTAAGGGCAATGTTTTGCCGCGCCATAAGAGCTATGGGCCCTCTCCCGAGGCGTCAAGTCACGAGGTAAGAGGACTTGCCGAGGGCGCGAATGCCCGGCATGTGAACGACATGCACGCACAGAACACGTATCCCCCGTCTGCAGTTGCGTTGGACGTCGCCCGACGCAACGATCCGGACCGCTTTTTCTGCGCGCTGATGCTGCCGTCAGCTGCCCGTGACGCGGCGCTGACGCTCATTGCGTTCAATCATGAAATTACCCGGGCGGTGACGAATCCGCTCTCGGCCTCGATGGCTGGCCCCATGGCGGGTCTGATCCGCTTGCAATGGTGGCGCGAGATTGTCGAGGGTGCCCCCCATCGGCATGAACTGGCCGATCCGCTGCGAGACGCTGTGGAGCGCGATCTTCTGCCGCGCGACACGCTCCTGTCTTTGCTCGATGCGCGCGAAGCGGAGCTGGAGGGCGTCGCGGACTGGGCGCAGTGGCGGCGTATGATGCGCGGGGGCGCGGGGGCGATCAGTCGAGCGTTGGCGCATGTCCTCGGCGCCCGCGCGGAGGGCGATTTTCTGGCGGCCGAGAGTGCGGGGGCGTGTTACGGGGTCGGGGGGATGGTGCGTCACCTGCCGATCATTCTGGCATCGGGTCGTTGTCCGCTGCCGGATGAGGCCCTGATCGCCGTGGGATTAAGTCGGGAGAGCATCGGCGGGCCGCTGCCGGACGGCGTCCTGCCGCAGTTCGATGCCGCCCTGCGGCAAGAGGGGATGGCATTCCTGAGTGCCGCGCGCGAACGCCCGATTGCGCGGTCTGCCATCGGGGCCAGTCTGAGTGGCGTATTGGGACGGCGCGACCTGCTGCGCCCGCCGGCTCCGGGCCTTGCACGAGGGGTGGGGGACAGGGTGGCGGTAATGACCGCCCGAGTACACGGCCGGATCTGAGCGCGGGACAGTGCAGCGTTTCGATGGGCCGCGCGTTAACAGTGGGTAAGCCGGTCGCTTTATCTTAGCGACAGGTCTGGCCGCGCTTTAAGGTGGCGCGTCTGTCACATCCCCGGTTGCCTGCCGTCCTCGGCCAAGGAGAACACCACATGGCCCCGAGCTACCCTAAAATTCCCGCCAGCGAGATCACGCCCCGGTCGGCCTGGCTGAACCGGCGTGCTCTGCTGGCCGCGGCCGGGGCAATGTCCGGCGCAACATTCCTGCCAAAGGCATCGCACGCCTATGCGCTGAAAGCCGCAAAATCGGCCTATACCGTGCCGGATCCGCTGACACCCCAGCATGACGTGACGACATACAACAATTTTTACGAGTTCGGGATGGACAAGTCTGATCCTTCCCAGAACTCCGGCGACTTCAAGGCGCGCCCGTGGACGGTGCGGGTCGACGGCCTGGTATCGACACCCAGGACCTTCGACATTGACGACCTGATCAAGTCGATGGGCATCGAGGAGCGTATCTATCGTATGCGCTGCGTCGAAGCATGGTCGATGGTGATCCCGTGGGACGGTTTCCCGCTGGCCGCGCTCCTTAAGCAGGTTGAACCATTGTCGAGCGCCAAGTACGTGGCTTTCGAGACCGTGGTCAGGCCGAGCGAAATGCCCGGTCAGCGATCCGGTCTGGGAAGCCTCGACTGGCCGTATGTCGAGGGTTTGCGTCTGGACGAGGCGATGAACCCGCTGACGTTGCTGGCTGTGGGATTGTATGGCGATACGCTCCCCAACCAGAACGGCGCGCCGATCCGGCTGGTGGTGCCATGGAAATATGGTTTCAAAGGCATCAAGTCGATCGTGCGGATCAAGCTGGTCGAGCATATGCCGCCAACGACCTGGAACGAGATGGCGTCCAACGAATATGGTTTTTACGCCAATGTGAACCCGAACGTCGATCATCCGCGCTGGAGTCAGGCTTCGGAGCGCGTTATCGGCAGCGGAGGGTTCTTTGGCGCGGGGCGCAAGAATACGCTGATGTTCAATGGCTATGGCGAGCAGGTTGCCTCCCTCTATAAAGGCATGGATTTGCGGGATAATTTCTGAAATGGCACCGAAAAGAGTGACGCGCGCGATTGCGCCATCGCGGTTGGAGCTTTGGGTCATCACGCTTATCGCCTTCGTGCCGGCGGCGCTCTATTTCTGGTATGGAGCCCATAACGAACTCGGTGCCGACCCGGTCAATGTTTTCGAACGGTGGCTGGGTCTGTGGACGATCCGCTTTCTGGTCGTCACGCTGCTGATCTCGCCGCTACGTGATCTAGGGCTGATCAATCTTATTCGATATCGCCGCACGTTCGGGCTGCTGACATTTTGGTACGCCCTGATGCATGTCACGACCTACGTGGTGCTGGACCAGCATTTGAATCTGCCGGTACTGCTTGGTGATTTTACCAAGCGCCCGTTCCTGATTTTTGGCCTCGCAGCTTTCCTGATCCTGGTGCCGCTGGCGATCACGTCGAACCGCTTTTCGATGCGCTCGCTTGGACGGCGGTGGGGCCAACTGCACCGTGCGATCTATGTGGTGGGGGTGCTGGGGGCAATCCATTTTCTGATGGCGTTCAAGACCTATAACGTCTCCAGCGTCGGATACAGCGCAGCTCTGGCTGTGCTACTGGTGTGGCGGCTGCGGGCACTTCGCCCTCGCAAGAAAGCTGCACGGGCTTAGAGAGGCGGGACAGGCGGAGCCCCTACAGTCGCGCAGCGATCTCGGCGATCAGGGCACTCAGGTCGTTTTCGGTCATGGTGTGATCTGAATGGCCTTGTGAACCGATGAGCGACGCGTTTGCTAGCAGAAGTCCGTCAGGAAGGGTGACGATCTGCCCCGCCTTATGGTGGACACGTGCTGCCGGGATACCACACGCCGCAAGTGTCGCGGTGTGTGCGAGCACACCCAGCGTCAGGACGATTTTCAGGCGCGGCATGGCCTGCAATTCGCCGCGCAGAAACGGATTGCACTGCGTGACTTCGGCCGGTTGCGGCAGATTGGTCGGAGAGGGGCACCGGACCGCACTTGTGACGCGATAGCAAAGGGTGTCATCAAGCGCGCGCCCCTCGGAAAACCCGTTTCTTGCCAGGGTCCGAAGCAACAGTGTCTGCCCGCTCAGGCTTCGTGCGCTCACAAATGCCTCTGGTGCCATGCCGACAATCAAAAGGTCGGCGTCCAGACTGCCGCGGGCACGTTGGGGAAACAGCGTGTCGTCCGGGTCGAGTGTCTCACGAAATTCAACCAGTCTCGGACAAAGCTGGCATCCGCTCGCCTGACGCGTCAGCGCGCCGGGGTAGAGATCGGGTATGAGAGCGTTCTCGGCGCGATAGCCAACTGGTGTCCTGCAGTCACTTGCGGTCATTCAGGTTTCTTCGAACTGTTCGCTCCCGTAATCGGCGGGGTGCCGAACGGGCGGGCTGTTGCGGGGGCGGTTGTCAGGGGGGCGGCGTGTGATTTCCGGCGCAAGGTCCATGAGGTCGATAAACTGGTCCGCCTGTCGACGAAGTTCATCGGCGATGTACGGGGGCGTTGTATGAAGCGAGGATACGACCGAGACGCGTGTGCCGCACCGTTGGGCGGCCTCAACGGCGCGTCGCAGGTCGCCATTGCCAGAAAAAATCACCATGTGTTGAAGGGAATTGGTCATTTCGAGCATGTCGACGGTCATTTCGACCTCGACATCGCCACGAATACGCTTGCGCCCGGCATGATCGGTGAACTCTCTCGCGGACTTGATCACGACGGCATAGCCGTTATAGGCGAGCCAGTCCGTAAGGGGGCGTACTGGGGAGTAATCTTCGCTTTCGACGAGTGCAGCGTAATAGTAAGCCCGCAACAGGGTGCAGCGTTTGCGGAAAAACTGCAGCAGGCTTCGGTAGTCGACATCGAAACCCAGGTTACGCGACGTTGTGTAAAGCGATGTGCCGTCAATGAATAGGCATGTGCGTTCCTGTTGAATGAAGAGCATTAAATCGATCCCTGACTTTTATGAATGTAATCTCAAAATAGTTAAAAATCAGTTAGTAACCGGAAGAAAGGCTACTGAGCTGAGAGTCGAATATCGGATGCAGTTTAATAAGGTTTATAGGAATGATTCTTATAGGTGTTGGGTCTAATATTATGGGATTAAATGGAGAGATTCCGGTCGATTTGTGTCAAAGCGCGACGGTCCGTATTGATCAGTTGCCCGGGACTCGGGTGATAAAGGTTTCGCGTTGGTATCGCTCCGCGCCGGTTCCTCCAACACTGAACCAGCCTGACTATGTCAACGGTTTGGTCGAAATTCAGACAGCGCTGTCTCCTGATGATCTGCTGCGGCACCTTCAGCAGATCGAGGCCGATAGCGGACGTATCAGAACGTACAGAAATGCGCCACGCCCTCTCGATCTCGACCTGATTGCCTATGGCGATCTCTGTCGTGATCCCCTGGCGTCGGATACTGCTGCCGATGGTCGTGTCGCCGATCTTGTCATCCCGCACCCGCGCGCGCATGAAAGGGCCTTCGTGCTTTTGCCTCTGCGTGACATTGCCCCCGAATGGCGCCATCCACGCGACGGTCGATCCGTTGACGACATGATCGCTGCCCTCCCGGAGCAGGACATATCGCCGATCGCCTGAGGCAGGGCGCGAGATGGGATTTGATCCTCCCGACCGCGTGTGGTAACTGGTCTTCTTTGTTCATTTGTTCTGGAGGCTGACGGCATGGCGCGCGTCACAGTCGAAGATTGCATCCAAAAGGTGCCTAACCGCTTTGAGCTCGTTCTGCTCGCGGCGCAGCGCGGCCGCAATCTGTCGCGCGGCGAGGAACTGACCGTTCCGCGGGATAACGACAAGAACCCTGTTGTCGCCCTGCGCGAAATCGCTGAGGAGACGGTCCAGTTGGACGGTCTGCGGACCGATCTGGTGCGCTCCCTGGCACGGGCTCCCGAGCCGGAGCCGGTGGACGAGGAGGTTCTCGACCTTATCCCGACCGACCAGAATATTTTCGGTCTGCAGGATATCTCGGCCGAGGAAGAGCACGCTGCCATGGCAGCCGATCTCTCCCCGGAAGAGTTCGAAGCGGCCATCGAAGCAGAACTGAGCGGTCGCGCACGCCGCTGACGCCAAGCAGTGTCGAGGTGCGTGTGCGGTCTGGCGTCAAGTCGGTCCGCTGAGGCCGGGCAGGGGGTTTCATGAGTCCGAGCCACGCTCCGGCCGACGCACTTCTGCCCGAGCCAGCCTCGGGCGAAGACCTCCGTCAGGTCAATAGCGCCGGTCTGCTGCGCCGCATCGCGACCTACGCCCCTGACTTTGATCGCGCCCTTATCGAGCGCGCGTTCGACGTGGCGTTTGAAGCGCACGCCAGCCAGACCCGCGACAATGGCGATCCCTACATCACGCATCCCCTCGCGGTGGCGAACATCCTGGCGGGTTTCCGTCTCGACACAGCCTCCATCGCGACGGCATTGCTGCACGATACGGTCGAAGACACGGGCGTCACGCAGGAGCGGCTGAAGGCCGAGTTCGGCGAGACGATCTCAGAACTCGTTGACGGTGTGACGAAGCTCACGCGGCTGGAGCTTCAGTCCGACCGCACCAAGCAGGCTGAGAATTTCCGCAAGCTGGTGCTGGCGATGTCGCGCGATATCCGCGTGCTGATCGTCAAGCTGGCCGATCGTCTGCACAACATGCGGACGCTGCATTATGTGCAGCGCACCGACCGCCGCCTGCGCATTGCGCGCGAGACGATGGACATCTATGCGCCGCTGGCCGAGCGCATCGGTATGGACCGCGTCAAGACCGAGCTCCAGAACCTGTCCTTCGCGCAG
>Ga0157365_10001251_pt1 | contig 10567 bp, 11 predicted proteins | sample AttsexASBM3_FD_111478 | JGI IMG/M metagenome (GOLD analysis project Ga0157365, IMG submission 111478) | Fungus gardens microbial communities from leaf cutter ant in Ribeirão Preto, State of São Paulo, Brazil - Atta sexdens ASBM3 | ecosystem: Host-associated > Fungi > Mycelium > Unclassified ... | reverse complement strand
TCAAGTCCTACATGTCAAACCTCAGTCGTCTCACAAAGCCATGCCTTTACACCCATGTGCATGTATGTCTGCAATGTTTTTGTAAACCCAACTTGATTGTCTTTACCAGTTTCATAATCGTTTGGGATCTCTTGTCGAATGGGCACAACAACGTGACATCAAACCAGTCTTACTGGACCCTTCTCATCCAGCTGCGGGGACGCATCTAAGGAATTTTCCTATGACACGAGATTCTTACTTTTATTTTCGTGCGGTACCAACTGCGACTCTCATCAAGCCAGAAATTGTCGTGCCCCCTTCCAAAACCAAGATCGACCTCTGGGAAGATCGTGTCGCACGTGCCTCTGCATGGCGGAAAAAACCTCCAATGAAGAAATCCTTGGTCAATTATTCACCCTCAACCGTATCCCCACATCTCCTAGAATTTGTCACACCACCTATCCTGACTGCTCATCCTCGAGGTTCAATACCCACGACACTCTTTTTTATGACCAGCAAAGCTCGTACACACAAGCACTGTGTAATACGGCGAAAACTCCGCACGAAGACGAAAGAAACTATGAATCTTATCGTAACTCGTGGTGCCAAGGCCAAAGATCTCAGCTCGAATGCCACAGAACTCGTCTTTGACGACGAAGAGGTCCGGCAGCGAGGAGACAAGTGGCTACTTCCAGGTATCTCCCTCGTGCCCTTCCAAGAGTACTGACCTGATACACCCGCAGACTGGGCTTACATATGCCGCCCTGAAGCCAAAATATTCTCGGCTCCTTATTCTGAGCTTATACAAGCAATGCGTAGGTCACTTGAGCGTATTTGGCATGCCGGCATGCGCCTTGAAGAGACATGGGCTGAGGCAGAAAAGCGAAAGCAAGCAGACTCTTCTTTACCTCTTGCTAGAAATCCATCTTATCAACTCAATGCTGATCACTACTCTTTGGAAAAAACGAAAAGAACGAAAGGTGTCAGTCACAAGCCTCCGCTCCTACATCGATGACATATCTCCTGTGTGACTATCTACACCCGCTGCTTTAACTGCTACCATTCTCAACACAACATTAAATCATGACCATAGTATTCCCGTACATAAACGGAGGGAGACCTAGCACTGAATCGCTGCCTGTGAAATCACACATTCTATTTGTAGCAATCTCTAATGAAAATGCAATCACATGATAGGCTTTGCTTCTTCTGATCCCACCACAAACGATTATACAGAGAAATCCTTCACTGATTTTTTTCCCATTTGGTATTGTGCTCCAAAAAAAAGAAAAATGGAATCAAAGCAGCCAACATCTTCTCCCCTCGAACAATATGCATCCTACCCATTCGATACGGATGAAATCTATCAAGTACGCACCCAAAACCACATCACTCCCCGAGACCCTTCACGCTAAAACAAAAAACAAAAAAAAATGTAACTTGACTCCATTTATTCTGCGACACACACACAAAAAAAAGCAAGGCATCGTTCATATCCTCACAAATGATTCAATCTATTCGAACGCAATTTCGGTGGCAGACAGAGAGGAGATACTCAGACGAACACGAGTATTCTACTTCAACAAGTACGGAGGGTGGCCCTTTTACTTGTTCTCGACATGAACCTTTTTTCTCGGAGTGTTCACATACCCAACGATATATAGGACATCAGGAAACTCAATCACACTAGACGAAGCGAGGGAATACGAAGCATCTTCGCAGGAAGGGCCTACACCCAAATCATCAGCGACCGTCGTACCGTCGCCCATGTCATCATCGTCAGATCAACTCAATAACGAAGAGGAACCTCGAATCCTGACGTTCGCGGAGCTCAAAGACCTGATTGAGACCGGTCAGCTTGACCAAATCCCTAACAATAAAGTCATCCCAGGTGGTCTCAATGTTCGTATACCTTTACCCAATGAATAAAGGTCTCACAACACTGCGTCAACATTTAACAGGAGGCATCACCAAGCTCATCAACAGCACCAACACGCAAGAAGCCTTGGGAGATGCATTCTGAAAACTCAGATATGGACTCATCAACCCAAGAGTCGATCCATCTTACTTCAAATGGTGAGGTGTAATTTATAGCATTGACAGGCTTCATAAACTGTCACTGCCTTTAGTATACACGAAGAGTAAGACATACGATCAAGGCCAAGATATCCGCGGGAATTGAGAAGCGGGCAGGAGTTCAAACAAAAAGAAAGAAGAAAGCGTCTGTTAAAATCGACCAGGACACAGGATGGATACAATAAAAGACAGATAGGACAAGAACAAGCACAGAAAGGAGATCTTTTCATCCTCTTATCTGTTAGGTTGTGTTATGCAAACCTACATCGCGGTGAAGGCGTAGTTGTGTCTGCATGTTTATAAAACCCAGATCAACTGCTCATGTAGAACGGAGATGGGATTTAAAATCATTAGACAAAGCCCTACATTGCAATCCAGAGCGTGGATGGGCAGACAAAGCATCCCTTCCGAAAGATTCAAGATATCCTTGGTTGAACTATAGGATATCCCCTTTGGAGATGTATGATGCGGCCGCTGAGTAAAGAATGCTTCAAGCGATCATTTCTTGGAGACATCACCATGCTTGATGCATTGACGCGAACGACTGCGCAAAGACGGGCGGTCGACTGGTTTGAGATTGAGATGAATGATTACTTTGTCCAAATGTCACTTGTCTAGCATGTCCTTGAGGGCTCAACGGCAAGCCTCCGGAGGCATGGTGAGAAGGGGATCCATTAATCAAAGGACTGCCATAAGGTCCTGGTACTTGACTCGCTGAGGCCGCCCCGGTGACATTATTCAACAATGGGTTTACCATATTGGAGGATGACATGGACAGCGGAGCGAGAGGACCCATATCTGTTGAATGTAAGACTGGCGGCTGTTTCTGCGAAAGGCGACTGAACATGAGTGGCTCTTGCAATTCAGCCTGATTCAACACAGGATAGTGTTGATGTGGAGATGAAGCGAGCGACGATAAGCGCTGGTGCTGATATTGATGATGAAATCCAGAAGCCATTGGTGTGTGTTGAGATGCAACTAAAGTGTGAGGACTTTGCATACTACCGGATCGGCCATGCTGAGCGGGATGAGCAGTACTGCTAGTGAAAGACGAAGACCACGGTTGTCGAATACCTGTTTGGTACTGTTGAGCTGACTGATATACATTCTTTGGAGGGCTTCCAGCGGCAAATTTTAGTGGTTGTTCATCTGAGGATGCGGACCAGATGGACTGCAAGAAGCGTGATTGGGACGTAGAATCGCTTGCCTTGAGTCCAAGCATGACATCTTTCAGCAGATCTTCAGCAGTTGTAGCATGTGGAACAACAGATGCATGTACTGTTTGAGGTTGAGTAGCAGACCTGAATGATTGAGTGGGGGATTTAGGAGACAGCGTAGTTGAACTGTTTATAGTTTGAATTTGGGCTGGAACAGTGGATGTAGTAATGGGTACAGTAGACCCATGAGACGGGGGAGACTGGATCGGTTTGAGTACAGGGGAAGGTGTCGACCTGAATTATTGTCATAATCACATATCAAAACAAATGTGAACAGAAGCTCACTGGAGGTAGACAATTTCCTCCTCATCATCGTCATAATCATCTTCCAATACTCTATTGTCCCGCGCCCGAATCGCTTCTTCAATAACATCCTCATCTGTCACAGAAGTTGCTGTAGTCGCACTGTCATCCTGATCTGATTCTGGTCCACGGTCTGGGTGACTACCCGTCCGTCTCTCTTCTATCAGCCCATAGTTCAGAACAAGACGATCGTTTTCTAGCTTGACAAGAGAATTCTTGGATAATCATGACATCAATACATCATCAAAGAACATGGTCCAAACTCACAGGTAGCTCTGCTAATATTCTTGCATCGTCCAGTAAATCGTGGATTCTCATCAGATGTTCAGCATTGGGATGGGGTTTCTCTGAAACTATCTGGCCACCAGTCGCATTTTGTGTGCCTATGAGTTTCTTGAATGGCAGAAAGCCTCGCATATCGATGTCCTCATCAAGAGGAGAGGTTAAAGTAGGTAAATTGCTCTTTGGGAAAGCCTCCATCAAAGCGCATATAAAGTCAACGTAACGGGACCAAAATTCGATCGTCTTAACTGAACATTTGCTGATCTTGTCAGGGTGTTCCTTCGACACCTTGACATCTCCCCCCTTCTCTTTGGATATTGCGATAAACTCTGGGTCCTTCATCAGAGTCCCATTGTTCGCCCTGAGCCATTTCCCTGCAATCCTCAGGCCAGGCAATGTCCTCCTGAATGTTGCGGTGATTTTGAGCGCGAGCTTATCATCATTCCCAACATCGACGTCAGAAGGGGGTGGTACTGTGAGCTCTGCTATACCAACGCTGAGTAACGTAGAATGGAGGTCGTATATATGCTGGATAATGCGCCAGTCGAGTAGAATGGGGGTATTCTCCGGTGGTTGACGATCCGTCTTGGGGCGGATCATACGGTGTTTGTAGAATGCGCCCTCCGAGAGGACAATAATCTGAGTGATAGTATCTTCCGATAGCTTTCGGCCAGACACGAGCATATTAAAATCGCGGTGGACCAGTTGGTCGAGTTTGGCTCCAATCGAATCCATCCTGTGAGCAGGTGAGAGGCAGCTCGTAAGAACAGCTACAAAACACGTACTTTTCAACGCCTCTCTCGGCTCCTAAGCGCCACAACGCATGTAATGTAATGATCCGATCTTGAAATGTGTTGACTAGAATATGAGTTGCCATCTCCATGTCAAGTGCCTTCTCTCGTTCTTGCTGGTCGTATTTCTTCCAAGTATCTAAAACCTTGGTCAACACCATGTTGAGATTGTCTATTGCTGTCTCGTATGGCTGCTGGACGCAGAATGCACGGTAGTAGTGCATCACCATCAGAAAGGTGTTCTTCTGATAAGATGAAAGAATCGCAAGCTGGTGCCAAGGGTTGCCTTCATTGGGCACAAGTAATCGGGCTTGGTCATAGCATTTCTGAGCTTTATCATAGTTCCGCGCTCGGGGAACGATCTCTTGACCCTTTCGATTTCTTCTCTTTGCGAGTGTGATAGAATCATGACCGGCCCTTGGACGTCCTTGGGAGTCGTTATACAACTCTCGGTAGCGTGCAATGTCGCCTAAACAGACGAGCGCTTTGCTGAAGGTAGCAAGGTGACTAACCCGATTTGAGGCAGTAGACAAAAGCGATGAAGGATTCTCAGGAGGGAACTGGTAATGGTTACGACCATTCGAGGTCCGGTCGATGGGCTGACCTGTTTCGTTCTCTTCGGCATCTGGTTGAGTATTTACATCTTTATCCAAATCTGCTAGCAGCCCGAGTTCAGTCAATGCTGCTCTAGCTTCCGTAAGCCCAAATGTTCGGTACATTCGTTGAACCAATAGGGTCCAAAACTTTTCCTCTTCTGCCAAAAATTGTCTGAAGCGTTGAACAAGTTTCCGATATTCAACTACACCATGATGAGGGCTTTTACGTTGAGAAGCTTGCCCATCGTGTTGATTCTGTGTTTGTGTCTGACGCCGCTGTTGTTCTCGCTGTTCATTTTGCACCATAAGCGCACGATCCCGGGCAGCAATCCGCGTCTTGTAAGAAGCAATCAGCGAATAGGACGTCATCATCCACAAATGATTCTCAATGTCCTTGGATTCTTTCTCGCATGGATAAACGAGGAGTAGGTTCAAGTAATGCCTCCGCAGACTTTGTTGAGGGGGTCAGCCGAGTGAAATGGTTGAAACAATGGTAACACTCGCTTCTTTCGTTGAGCATCGACCTCTCTATCATAAGGTTCCTTGGTCTTGAGGAGTTCTTTGAGCGTGTTGCAGAGTGATTTCGCCTCGCTAGATGCGGGTATGGATAACTACATGGTAAATAAGAAACACTAAGGACGTACTGAGCGATATTGGCAAGCTGTTCAGTCATGGTTGGGATTGTGAATCACAACAAACTCATGGTAAATAAAGAGATCAAAAGAGAAACATTGAGGGAGCAGATGATGACTAGAAAATGATTATATGACGTGGGAACTAATTTTGCCTGTTCATCCAGGCGCCTGATCCGCGGCATACAAGAAAATAGATACATCAAATAAAATTCTAGATTCACCAGCCCTCATCATCACTGTCACCGTGAGCAGTCTGACGGAAAAGCGCAAGTAAGTCGTCCATGCCCAGATTGAGATTCTTCAACTTGTGGCCACTCAAAGCGGCTTGAGCGAGCGCTCTCTTTTTGTCCTGTAACTACAGGCTTGTTAGCACTAAAAAAAATTGAACAACAACACGAACCAGGAGAATTCTCTCTTCCACTGTCTCATCTATTTTGAGCTTGTAAATATATACATCGCGCTTTTGGCCAAATCGATGGGCTCGGTCAAAAGCTTGGTCCTGAGAAGACCTAGTCAGCTCTGCTTCTCCTCATGAATCATCTCACCTCAAGCGCAGGGTTCCACCACAGATCTACTAGAATGACGTTGTTGCACGCAGTCAGATTGAGTCCTGTGAACAAATAAGTCAAGTCATGGAGAGACACTTGCACAGACCACTGACCAGTACTTCCAGCCTTGAAGGAGATCAAAATGACCCGCACGCCAGGATCACTCTTTATTTTAGCAAGTGCCGCTTCACGAACGGCAGGACTCATGGAACCATCATCTAACACGATATCGTCAATTGGTTCAGCCCCCGACCTTGATCACAATAGCATCCAGACCCACATCGTACAAACCGAATTCCTTTCTCTTTCAGGAAGGGAGCGATCAAATCGAGCATAGAAGTAAACTGGGAAAATATTATAGTTTTTTCTTCCCCGTCTGACCTATCTTCAATATCTTGTAGTAATTTCAGAATCATGCGGATCTTGGCCGATGTTGGGCATTCAGCTTCAGCGAGCTCGGCTTTTCCAACGAGGGGAATACATGTCACACAATGGCCGTTCCACTTGCCCTCACCAGTATTATGAGGATTGAGCCTATTTAACCATTGATCATTTCAGGTGTATATCGGAGCCATGATTTTGGCAACATACTCAATCATACACATTTGGCATTTTCGCGTCACTCCCAATTGACCGAAAGCCATAGCGAGATCATCATCGTCTGTCTGAGAGTCTTCTTTCGATGCTCGAGAATCGACGGCTTCTAAATCCTTCTTATAATCCTTTGTGACGAGAAGAGGGTGATTACATGCTTTTCAAAGGTCTCATCAACACAAGTAAAGTAGTAGTATTACGCGGTGGCTTACCTTGGCGGAGTCGGAGCAAGAGCAAAAGCACGGACATGTATTTGTTACCTTTATCTGAGTTCATCAGTTTCTCCAACGTCTCATTCATTTTGGTTTCCAAGGAGGCATAGAATGCTTGTTCTAAGGTATCAAAAGGGCAAGATATAATTTCGACAGTCCTTTTGGGGAGTTCAATCAGCCTCTTCCCATTCAGAATGTCATCCTTTCGACGCCTCAACATAATTTGCTTGAGGATAATCTATAACTGTATGAGATTGTGTAGATGGAAGACACGATACATCAGACCCCACCTGGAGTCGTTTCATAGCAGTACCAGCTCCCATACCTCTCTTGATAGGTTGCGCCACGTCAAGATTGAACTTGTTGTACTCATTCCAGGGGCGTACGTGCAAGAACTTGAGAAGGGAAAATAACTCATCGACGTTGTTCTGGCTATTATCATTTTCAATTCTCTTAGAGCCTGGGTTTAATGACCAATCAGAGTGACTTACAGCGGAGTTCCCGTAAGACACCATTTAAAATGACCTTTCAGTTCACAACATGCGACAGCACCCTTGGTTTTGTGATTCTTGATCGTGTGTGCCTCATCTTGACAAACAAATCAGTGATCCCGAGACAAGATCAAATATCTTGTTTACCAAGCACGATACGGAACCACTTAGTATGGAACAACGCATCTTTATCTTTCTTTGAGTTTGATGCCCCCGTTTTTGTGACTTTCCGACCAGAATATTCAGTCTCGTCTGACTCTGAGCCTGAAGATGCCTCCTTTTTCTTTTTCTTTGACTCATCTTTCGCTGCTAGAGAAAATACAGCATACTCGGATTTGACAATATCGTAGGTCGTTACGACAACCTTGTGCTTCTGAAGAGTTATAGGGTCTGTCGTCCGGGAGTTTCCGTGGTGCTTCAAAACGGTAAGCTTTGTCATCTTCTTGATCTCGTCGGCCCACTGGCCAACCAGAGAAAGAGGACAAACCACCCTAGGGACTACATTTAGATGCTGCATCACTTGTGAAATATATTCACTCACAGGGTAGATGGAGACCAACCGTTGTCTCGGTCACCATTAGTCGCTGGGTTATCAACGATTCTTGCGAGAGCCTGAATTGTCTTGCCCAGCCTGACAAATCGTGAATAAAGGCCGTAAAAAAGAAGATTTACCTACCCCATGTCATCTGCTAGGATACCACCATATCTCTTATCGTCTGGAGACTCCCTCCCCGCCATCCAGTTCCTTCCAACCACCTGATGATCAAGTAGCTGAATGCCGGGCTTGAAGCCATCGACAATTTTGTCCTTGGGGTCAATCTCTGTTTCCCCGACATCATTGATATTTCCGGAGATGAGGTCTTTCAGCGCTTGCTCTGTTTCTCCAGGAGTCATATTATCATTGGACCCAAAACTCGTAATGGGGGGTATTTGCATGGTTTTCGCACTTCCGTAAGTAACGGTCTTCGACAGTAATCCGAAATTCTCGTTTGAGGGTATTTGTATGGGAGTCTCAGACACGTCTTGAATTATGGAATGAGATGCAAAGACACCCTCAGGCTGTTTCTGAACCCAATTTTGGCCATTGAATGGTTGAAGCGGAGGAACTGTAACTTTAGGTAATTTGGTACTAACAAGATCAATTCAAATATCATTTGGAGATGAAATGAGGATGTAACACGTACGGGTGTCGAGGTTTAGGAGATGAAATTTCAATTTCACTGTCGTTGTCATTTTCTTGTGCCTCCTGGAAATGATCATCTTCGTCGGAGGAGTACACAACTGGACGAGACCTTCGTACGACAGGGTTCACGGACGAAGCTGTTGATAGAGCGGAGGCATTGGAAGTAACTGAAGCAATAGACTGCATAAGTGGATTAATATTTCAATCAGAGATAATAAAAGAGGCCGACTGACAATGACATCGGGTCTGTGGCTATCACCCTTTGGCCTTTTCTCTTTTCGTCCCAAAGGGATAAGCAACTGCGCTTCGGGCGACAACTGTTCACGACTACAGAGGATTCAGTACGGGAATACGGAACCAATATCAAAACGGTTCATACAGTCTCTCAACGGGCATTATAGACGAAGTTCGAAAGGATAAATGATAAATTAGGTCGCGTCAACTATCGGGGCACGTGCCGAACTCGAACCACCACGTGGTTTTGTTTTTCTCACGGTTCTGTAGGGAAGGGACTAACGCCCCATCAGTTTCGGTCATCACGACCTCAAACTGGAACTCACATCATGAACAGCTCCAGCTGATGAATGTGAAAAGAATGATGAACTCTGTCTCTTGTCTGACAATTTTTCAGTGTTTGCTTGAACTACATAACTTAACTAACAATCCCTTCCTCCTTTTCATTTTCATCTTTTTTTTCCCTTCTTCAAATGTTTCAGATTAGTTGTGAGTAATTCGACTTTCACTTGTGTTTGTATAAATAGGACTTTGTAGTGTACTCTGTATGCTACCATAGTTGAGCACCGCATTATAAATTCTTGATTTAAAAAAAACAGCTGCGGCTGTTTCATGTACTGATCTATAATTACAAAAAAATTCGTCTCATTTCTGTCTGGCAACCTTTGAGTGTTGCTTGAACTAGCAACATAACTTAGTAGGCAGTGACTTATTTACTAACAAACCGTTGTTCTCTTCCTCTTTTCTTTTCTTCTTCTAATTTATTTTCCCTCTCTTCAAACATTTTGGATTGGTTGCAAGTAGTTCAACTTTCTCATGTGTATACTCATATAGAACTTCATAATATATTTTGCACACTACCCGACAGTTCGAGCACCGTGTTACAAATTGTATGTATGTGTGTGTGAGAGTTCTGTATTTGTATATGCAACAAGCAACCAGGTGCTAAGACGCGGTAGGTGAGTTACATAGTGGTACACTACTGACTACACCCGAGCTACAGGGGTGGTCTATCTGTGATGTGGAGTGACAATGTTGGAGAGGGTTACAAATCGTGAAAGATAAAAAAATGTCCACGTGGCCGTGAAACTGCCCACATGATCACGACCGCTGGTCAGCGGTCCTGCAGATTCAATGCATGCTAACTCACCCGGACCCAATTATATTGAAGATGCCACCACATCTCCAGTCATATATCATTCACAAGCGCACGTTCTCGGAAATTCTACCTGATGACGAGTCTCGTCAGTCCAAAAAACACAGGAAGGAGCTTGAGATTCTCACCAGCGACGACAAAACTGTGGCCAATTCCAACATTCACAACGACAGTAAAAAGAAGCGCAAGAAGAGGAGGAAGAGAAAATCACCTCTCATCAATCCCGACATCGAAATTCACTCATTTCAACAGGTACCAAAATCAATGATT
>Ga0157365_10001250_pt1 | contig 10568 bp, 16 predicted proteins | sample AttsexASBM3_FD_111478 | JGI IMG/M metagenome (GOLD analysis project Ga0157365, IMG submission 111478) | Fungus gardens microbial communities from leaf cutter ant in Ribeirão Preto, State of São Paulo, Brazil - Atta sexdens ASBM3 | ecosystem: Host-associated > Fungi > Mycelium > Unclassified ... | reverse complement strand
ATTGATATCTCTCCTCCAATATAACTTTACTGAAAACCTTAACTGGATCCTCTAACAAGAAGTGTGAAGATATCAAGTGTTAGTTGAAACACATATTCAACTGTGAGGTCTAGAGTCTTAACAGGCAACCAAGATCAAATTTGAGATCTCAGGAAACAAATAAAGGACACACTGCTTGTTTTCACTTGGCTGTTATCTTGTATAAGATTGTATAATTTGCAAAGGATTGCATAACTATCTCATGGGCCACTACTGTCTAAACACAATGGTTGTCTCTCTCAGGCCTTGCATTGTATAGCTAATGTTTGAGAAGTGTTGCATGATCATCAAGGCCTTTGGTCATCTCACATTAATTGATTTACAATAGCTCTTGGTTCAGATTCATGCAGATTCTACTGTCTCACTATGTGTGCATATTGTTTATTGAACCACCTAGCTAGCCAATGTCCTGTCAAAGTCTTCCTACTGCTTGTTCAGAAACCAATCTTAGAATAATTCAAAGTTGGCAAGTGTGGTTCAATTTGAGAAGGAATCAATATTTTATTGCTTTTGAATGATTACAGGGATGGTCACCTTGCAGGAGTGCAGGAGCCCATACTGGGAGGTTGGACCACTAGATGTGGGGGATGGTACTTCTGAGGAGATGAGGTTATACCATTGTCCATGTTATTTCCAAAGTTAGCCACCAGGATGACAAGGGATAGACAGATCATCACTCTTGGAGTGGGAGCAATTGCCTGAGATAGTTTCTAATTTTAGATCCAAAGAACCCAAGAACTTCATCAGAAAAAGACTCAAAACATACTACCCCACCTGTTGTAAACTGAAGCAGGTTCATTTTCCTTCAGACGTCTCCAAGCTCTCATGTTCTTTTCTTTCTTTGATTGATTACCTAATTGACACTTACTAAGCACGTAGTCTGCCACATAGTAGAACTTTGAAACCTCAGTTCAGTGTTTACAGGAACTGAGACTTTTGTCTGACAGCTTCCGTCAATCTCCGTCTGCTGTAAAACCACCCACCTCCTCGGTTGTCTTGAGTGTTGAGTTTGACGTAGGAGTAAACTATTCCTGGTCATGTCTGTGGTACCTTGGGCATCAGCACTTGAAGTATAAGGAACACATCATGTCTGTGTCGAAAGAGGAAAGAGAAGATGATTGTGATGACGTATACAGGGTTGTTAGCTTTGTTTTATGGAAGAAAGGTGGGTTCTTTGCGCGGGTATGTCAATAGAGTAAAAGCGATGAGTCAATGACTGATATGGTGGTCAATGAATGAATACTTGTGCTTCTATACAAACTTGTGTTGATCTCGTTAGTCACGACAGAGATCAGCAACAGGAAGGAAAATTGCTCTTGCAGTGATATCTGGCTATCATATGGCTAAAAAAAAACTAAAGAAAGATTATCATTATTACTGCCAACTTCTCTGAGACGATCAAGCCAAACATGTAATACTAAAGATGAACGGAGGAGAGGGGGGATGGGTAGTATGATAAGATTCTTTGATGATGATGGTACCGAATAATCAAGCTATTTGAGAAAGACTCGCACGGACCTCAGAAATCAGAAACGAAAAACAGTGGGACAGGCGAACGGGATATTAAAAGAAAAATACGAAACAAGATATACCGATATTAGGGAGAAAAAAGTCCATAGATGGATAGATGATGATGGTCCCCCCATCTCCTAGCACACGTCACGTCTTCCTGCAAGCAAAAAAAGTGGTTCCAGATCCTTGAAGTTGTTCAAACTACATTCTCTGAGATGAAATGCGCACACTGCAAGAGCTCGATAAAAGTCGAAAAAACACACCTTGACCATTCCCCCTCCGTACATCCTCGCCACACCACACACACACACACACATACCCCAGAGATGCATTGCAAAAGGAACGCGTATATAAACTTGTCCACACGCACAGGAGAAACAAAGCCGCAAAAGGAGAGAAAGATAGAGACAGGGAGAGGGAGAGGGGGACAGCGAGGAAACAGCGAGACAGCATCGAAGGGGAGGGAGGAGGGGAGGGGGAAAGGCAAGAGGGAATTCATACATCCACATAAATCAAAATGGGTTCCCCCACACCCTCGATCTCAGGTATGACGCATTTGAGATCAAACGCTTTCGCGAGTACGATCTTGAAGATCTTTTGCACGTTAATGGAAGCTGAAGTTGAGCAGAAAACGAGCGATGCGTGCATAGCCCTTGCAAAACGTTTGGCCTGTGGGAAGGGGGGATGGATTTTTTTAACTTGAGTCGATGCCATGGGTATTTTAAAAGGAAGAAAGGAAGAAGGGAAGAAAGAAAAGTGGACGAACCTGTTTCGTGATCTCTTCTTGCTCGTCCCGAGGGAATGTAGCAAATTGGTCAAACTTGGTGCCGATGAGAAAGGGTATTGCGGTCTATACAATGTAAGAGAGAGGGGGAAGGGGAGGGGAATCAATAGGGTCCTGGGGATGAGAACTTTGCCCAACCTTGTTAAACCCCCGAGCCTGGCGATACCACTCTTTCACTGAATTAAGGGTCGATTTTCGTGAGAGATCAAACATGAAAAGAATGGCGACAGCATCATTGCAAACGAGAGGAAGCATGTTCACGAATTCTCGTTGACCGCCTAGATCCCAGATTGAAAATGTGATCGTTGTCCGTCGTACTGAAATTGTTTTTTCCATAAAGTTGACACCTGTGAAAAAGAAAAAATAGAAAAAAAGAAGAGAAATACGTTGGACATGGTTGAGCAGGTGTGGAAAGTGGGGTGAAAAAGCGAACCGAGCGTCTGGATATAGTCCTCGTCGAAACTGCCCTCGACATACTTGACCATCAAACTTGTTTTTCCTATCTGCGAGTCACCGACCATCCCGACCTTGATAACCACACTGTACAGAGAGAGGGCAGGTCAGCTGAAGCGAATTCAAAAGCACAATCGCGCACTTATTGCGCTCATCACCGTTCTCTGTGCTTTGGGGCTGGGACTGCTGAGAAGAAGAAGAGTTGGTGGCAGACATGAAAAATGTCAATGGGTGAAGAATTTGGGGGAAGTAAGATATATATATTATCGTGCTCGAGCTCGATGGGGGAAGCCAGAAATGATAAAACAGGGCTGTGATTGTTTGACAGTCGACGATGATCAACACCAACAAACTTGAGGCTCATTTTATTTTAAATCCAACGGCAAGGAAAAAAATTAAATTAAATTGAGAAAGTAGATCATCCCTTTTTGTTTCGTGTGCCCGCTGTGACAACACTACAACACTAGGCCGTTATCACACCAAGGGGCCAAGGTCCTAACAGCTGTAATAAAACATCTCAGGGACTGCAAAGGAATAAATGACAAGCAACGACTACAAAAAACATACATCTTCAATCAAACCTTCGCATCAGCCCATGCCACTTTCCTCGCCCCAACCGAAACTCTCTGCGTCTCTGAAGAATCAGCATCCCTCTCTACTCCACCTGAAACAGCAACAACAGTCGCTCCCGCTTGAACCCTCTCTGAATTCATCATCGAAGAAGATACATTGGCCATAAGGGGACGAGCAAAAGACACCAGGTCGACATAGATCTTTTGTGCCCGTTCCGTGTTTTTGATGAACCATCCCGCATAACGACGGCCAACGGTAGATTCAGCGATATGTACCATATTCTGTAGTATGTCAAATAGGGTGAGATGGCCAGATGTGCAAGTTTTTTTTCGAGTGACTCGCCTCGTCGATAACAAAATTAAGATCACTCGTCGTCGTCATCTGTCCATTCAAAAGCCCACTCCCTTCCACACCAGGCACCCGGCTCAAACTCTTACTCGCCTGTTTCAACACCATCATTTCCTGCACCATCTCTTCCTCATCCACATCCAAAAACTTGGCAAGCTTCTTCGCATCCAGACTCGTGTACAACTTCAAAAAGCTCCTCAGCGTCGGAACTGACAGTTGCGCTGTCACGTCGGAGAGGAAGACGGCGAGGTGCCGCTGTGTGGCGTCGTAGGGGGCATCGACAGAGTTGAGAATGGCATTGATGGCGTTGGGATCGTCGTAGGGAGGGGGATTTGCGGTCATGAATTTGGGGCAGGCGTAGATGAAGAGTTCTTCGAAAGCGTTTAGCCCTTCTTGTCTGCTTTCGTAAGGATATAAGAATGAGAGGTACTTCTTTGAGACGTGTGTACTGACCCTCCGCGAGAGATTTTGGCGTGCTGCTCGCTGAACCTTTCTTTGGAGATATTGGCGATGTTGTCATCCAGACGCATTGGGAGAAACGCGTTGCAGATGATGAAGAGCGCATACATGCGATCAGCAGTTTTGTTGATCTGATGAGCGAATTAGAAGACGCAGTAGATAAGAGCAGTACAGAAAGACCTGGTCATACTGATAGCTTCTCGTGTGATACTGACGCATCCGCATGATGAAATTAAGAATGGTGACGAATGTTCTGCTGGCGTCGGGGTATCGCTTCAGCATGATGTAGCAGAAGCCGACGTAGTAATAGGTCGTGACATGGCAAGCCGTCACTCGACTGAAAGGCGACTGAGAATAACGTCGGCGTTCAGACCTAGCCTTGATACAATCTCAAAAAATGAATGCCCACTTTCTGGTTGAGTTCTACGTTCTCCATGACCTTGAGTGCGAGTGTGAAGTCGCCAAGGAGAACATGCACCCGGAGAAGACCAACGATACTGAAGTAGCCCAACATTCTGTAAAGTGAGCGTTGACCATACTCTCCGACGATTTCCCTAAGCAAAAAGATGAGTTGCGAACCGATGTAGGTACGTACGGGATACCAACGCACGCGATTTCTTCCAGTGTTTTTCCCTCTCTCTGGGCGATGATGTACTCGTTGATCTTGGATTTTTGCACCAGGGAATAGAGAACATTGAGGACGCTGTAGGAACTCCAGATCTAAACCTTAAAGCGGGGACGGAGGAAAACGAAAGAACAAGACATACAGGACCACCCTCGCCAAGCATGACGAGTTCGTCTTCTGTTTTGTTTTTGACTTTGGATCGCCACGAGCAGAAGACCTGGTATTGATAGATGAATTCATCGATAATGTCCCAGAGCCATTGTTCTGGAAGTTCAAGTTTGACGGGGCCATCAGAGTCTAGCGACATATACGAATGAGGATTGAGTGACTGGTGCTGGAACGATGGGCGTACTGAGGATATAATTGAACAATTCACAACTGTTTTCGTAAGAGTGGAATCTATCGTCGACGTTGGGTTGGAGACGAGAGTAGACGTGGCGGTAGTAGAGTTCGCGGTAGAGGATGAGGAAGATGGGATCTGTGAATCATGAGGATGGGGAAAGTAGGTCAAGAGGTTGCCCACCGTCATTGACTAGGGGTGCAATGATCTCTGCCTCGGGCCATTCTGTCCTCGAGTAGAATTTCTCTGTGTACTTGTTCCAACCACTCTCATATGCAACTGTGATTTCTTCGAGGTTGTTATCCAGGATGGCGTGGTAAAAGCGTACGATGAACTAGCGTTGATGGATATCAGCAGTAGATGAAAATGCATGGAACTCACGGTCTTGACGACATCTGGTAGCTGTGACAATGCAGCTTGCTGAGCCATATGTTGCTGGATGGTAGCTACGGCAGCTTCGTCGAGATGAGGCTGCTGAATGGGAGCTGCAATGAACGATGAGCGTCGATTGGGAGAGAATCAAATGGCAGCGCACCATCCTCAAAGTTGTTTTGGCCGTAATTTCCAATGACAAAATTGAGTTCGTCATAATCGTCGAGATCCGCGTCTGCCGCCCAGATGGGGACTCTTTGGTCGGACATTTGACCAGCTAAGGAAGATTTTCGATTGTTGATGACAGGTTATTCTGAGATCAGTTGATGATTATTCCGACATGGAATTACTTTGTTCCGACGTCTATATAACGTATAGCTGATTCATGTCACTCCAATGCGTCGTATTTTGTTCGTGTCGCTTGCCGTTCTCGTAGCACCAGTAGCTGCCCACCAGGATCCCAAGACTCTCCACGACATTCAAGTCCAGCGAGCTCTTCAGGCTGCTGCATACTACGTGAGCTCTACACCCTTCATCGTCGTCTGATCTATATATACGTCCCAGTGTGCACCCGCAGTAGAGCGCTTCACAGCAGCTCGTAAACATCTATGGGCAAAAAAAGTCCTTGCAGGCCAACCCCAGCTTCCAGGTGACCAAGAGCTGTTCAGTGCCGGCATCTACGAGGATGAACCGGGCACTCTCCCCGCTGACCAGACCATCATGGGCTGTACACCCGTCTCAACCACAAAAATTCAAAATAACACCTGTGTTCTCACCCCTGTCGTCACCGAAGGCCCGTATTATCATCAAACTGGCCACCTTATCCGGCAGAATATTGCAGAGCACCAAGATGGGCTGCTATTGGTGCGTGTCCTCTCGATTCTTCGTCCACTGCTCTGATGCTTCTGACTTGCAGTTGCTCGACATCGGTGTCATAGACGTTAATACGTGCCAACCTTTGCCCAATGTACTGGTTGATATCTGGCAAGCCAACGCCACTGGGCACTATGCTGGTGTGTTTCTCTCACACTATCCCTGTCCACTCTTAATGCACCATATAGGCCACCCTTGGCCCAAGCCAGAGCACGTCCACTCGAAACCTCAGGTTGGCGGTAAACGGAACGGTCTCCTCCCACCCTTTCCTCGCACTGTGCAGGAAGAAACTTGGTTACGTGGGGCATGGCCTACAGATGAGAACGGCGTTGCACAATTCACGAGTACGTCCCGCCTACATACACCCGTTTGTTTGTTTCGGACCCACAGTAACAGCGATCTTCCCGGGCTATTACACTGGCCGAGCCACACACATCCATACTAAAGTGTTTCCGGAATGGACGCCCCTTGAGAATGGCACGTTCAGTGGAAAACGACTTTCCCATGTCGGTCAATTCTTTTTCGAGGATGAGATGAATCTTGTAGTTGACAAGGTAAAGTTCTTTCTCTCTCGTACCATGGTGCTTGGCAGCGTCAAGGACCCGATTCCGGGCACCATCCCCCCTAAACTGTCTCACTCTTTCCGTAGATGCACCCCTATACGGAAAATCCTATCAGACACACTCACGGACGGACACGTAACTGGCGCGACTCGTTGAACATCTTTGAAGATTCGCATGGCCCAGACGGCAAGTACAATCCCGTTTTCAAGACCCATTTGCTTGGCGGAGTCGTCAAGCAAGGATTGATTGGATACATCACCATGGTAAGCTGCCATTGAATCGGAGATTCAGGCTCTGTAATCCCCCCCCCCTTTCAGGGCGTCAATGGGAGTGCTGACCTTGATAATTCGTGGACGGGCTAAGAGAGCTTTGGGAGTTTCTCAGATGAAGTGGTGTATGAACTTGTGTGTTGAATGTTATTAATCCATGGAATGTGTTGCCTTGCAAAGCGTTGTACAATATCCTTCAAATGATCACAACCTTTTTACTCAACGGCCCGATAAAATATGCTACTGCCTACCAGCATAGAGTCATGCTTTTCGAAGAATCATCCGTACAGTCTATCCCTGCGACCAACGAAATGAATCTTCAGACCACATCCAATATCCCCGTCCAAGTCTCTATCAAATCCACAGTGCAAACACCTGCAATTGGGATATACTGTTTTGTGATGATCTTGATGATTTCTTGTGCCACCAAACCACCCAGAAACGCAGCTGAATTGGGAAGATCGGCCGTTGGAGATCGTGCACTGTAGAGTTTATCGGGAACATAAACTCGATCCTCCCCGATGAAAGCAACAACTCACATTTCAGCTGCTGTATAGTCAAATTCAGGGGGTAACTTTGTGCCTGAGGGTAATAGTGATTGTGCTTGCTGAGTGAGCGCCTCGACGGTAAGATCTGCGGGTTCTTCTGAGGAAGCGAGAGAAGAGGCAGCGGAGAGGGCGAGATGGATGGCGAGCTGCTTGGGTGAAGTTGTAGCGGCCTCACCTATACTCCACGCTCAAATAAGTTTCTATTCGAGGAGGAATACTGTGGTAAACTGACCCAAGGCGGTAGCATTCTCATCAAGAGCGTTCCAGCAGGATCCTCTGATCACCTTGATACCATGCGCATTCTTGACAAAGGCATCAACGAGATCGTCAGAGATCACGATATCAGGCGAAATCAGACTCTTGAAAACATGTTTTTCCTGTTCAGCTTGATCTTTGTACAAATTCTGGAGATGGATGTAGGATTGCGTGCTGGCTTTCATGTCGGGGAGGGCACTGGAAAGGGGTAGCGTGTAAGGCGGTTGTGCTGCGAATACCTTGAGAGCGGATAAAAGATGGAAAAAGGGAGGTGCTTTATATATAGAGAGAGAGAGAGGGATAAATGATGAGTGCTGGAGAAAAAGTTGGGAGGGAAGGAGGATTTACATGACGCGTCTAGAGTGTCCAGTTGAGGATCGTGAAACAGTTGAGCGACGGAAGGAGGAACTTTGGATTCTGTCCATGAACGATAGGCTTGAGCTTGAGCTTCTTCGAAATTCTCTTCGTCGGTTTTGAACTTGGATTGGTTGAGAGTTTCTTTGAAGGCCTTTTTCTCTGCAGGGGATTGAGGAGGGAGACCGTCGTGCTGCCGAGGATTTCAGAATAGACAGGTCTGGGTGTGTGTGAGAGAGGATGAGAGAAAGGACATACGTCTTGCTTCCACTGCTGCATGGCTTTGACGAGGAGGACGACATAGGGAACATGGCCATGATCTGTGGGGTCAAGGGCATCAAGGTCCAAGTTTTGGCTATATTGCAAGAGAGAAGGAAAGGGATTGTCAATGCGGAGGGAAGGAGCTGTTTCTGGATGGGACTCGATGACTAGACTAGAGCTGTGAGTATATGGTCTCCTTGAAACAAAAGGGGGGACTTGCTCGTGTGTTCATGCTGCTGGATGAAAAACTCTGCGAGAAAGCCAGCTGAACGGACGACGATCAAAGGAGGAGCATGGTCGTCCTGCCAGAGCAGCTGGGACAAGCGCCGCAGCTGAGGTTGTGTGATAATGCGGGGGCCAACGAGAGAATACCTGGAGAGGTCTTTAGGGAGCAGGTGGTCGATGTTTCTGAGGTCGGCATAACCGCGGACGCTGTCGTTGAGCTCTTGCAGTAAAGAAACGGCCTCTTGCGCGCGAGGCTTGCCGATGCTGTGAGGGCCACGAAGAAAAAAGTTGTTGCCGGCATCTGAGGGTGAGGTGAGGACGTCGTCGAGGATGGTGAAGGCGCCGATGCCGGGGAGGACGAGGTTCTTGAGGATACTAGTCGCGGTTGCAGACGATGCGAGGACGAGGACGTGGGCAGCCTCGAGGGCGGTCTGGCCGGAGGCAGCCCAGAGGCGGAGCTGACGATCATAGCGACGAGCTTTGGGGTCCATTTCAGAGCTGTGGGTTCTCACGATCTACCATGGTCTTTGTCGTCGAGGTCGCCGACAACGACGACGACGAACACGTGCTTTCTCCCCAGCCAGCACATCCACCTGCGTTTCTCTACCTCGCTGTTGACAGCAACAACTGGCGTCTCGTCCCCTCGCTATCTGCCTCGGTCCCTACTGGACCCCACCCTGTATTCAGCATCGGCCACAACGGCATCGAAGCCCTTGAGCCGTCGTGGGCCCTTATCCGGCTGGCGGTGAACCCGGAGAGGACGTACGCCAGCCTTCTCGGGCAGCTGGACAAGTCGTCGGAGGCGTTTGTGAACGAGGCTGTGGACGATGAGTGGGAGTCGAGTGAGTGGGTGTACAACATGATTGAGCACCTCGAGATCCTCGACTACCTCGACGAGCACGTCACCAACACCTGGCAGTACCACAATCAGTCCAAAATGGACGTTTTTGTCGACAGAGTCTCCCGTCTCCTCCAACCATCACACATTTGTGATTTTTGCTAGCTACTTCCATGTACGGTCTCCTCGCTATAGATTTACTTCACGAGTCTCGTCGCTCTACACAGACGAATTCTCTCCTCAAATACAACGATGCCCTCGTTCGTTCCATCGTTCGCGAACAGCGCCAGCTTGAGTCCTCCCTCGTCGCCCAGATAGCCGATCACACACAAGCTCAGCCCCCTGCCGTGCTCATCGTCCTCCAGACCGCCATTCTACGAAACAAGCGATGTCTGCTCGCGTACCATGCTCATCGTCTTGATCGTCTCAGAGATCTCTATTGGGCTGTCGGCGGTGCGCTCCCCCCGATTCTCAGCCATTCAGATATCAGAGGAAAATTGAGTCCGCATGAGGTTGATTATCTCAGGAGCTATCATGCGTCGGCTATGCAGTTCCGAGCCCAGTTTTCAGCTGAGCTGGACATCATGGCTAGCATCACGAGTCCCCCCAAGGAGCTCCATGTCTCGGTCAAGGTAGTCAGGGACTGTGGCGTTGTTCAAACTGAACTTGGCTCTATTGATTTCAAAAAGGGTCAGAGATTTGTGGTTCGTCGTGCGGATATCGAACATTTGATATTCCAGGGCTATTTGGAGGAAGACTCGTAATTTCGACCTGAAAAACATACCTAACTCTAGTATTAGCTCGTTTACTAGATCACATTGGATAGTCGTCGAAGTACGGCATTGTGTATTACTAGTTGTAGGACATCTGCTGCTTT
>Ga0157365_10001249_pt1 | contig 10583 bp, 9 predicted proteins | sample AttsexASBM3_FD_111478 | JGI IMG/M metagenome (GOLD analysis project Ga0157365, IMG submission 111478) | Fungus gardens microbial communities from leaf cutter ant in Ribeirão Preto, State of São Paulo, Brazil - Atta sexdens ASBM3 | ecosystem: Host-associated > Fungi > Mycelium > Unclassified ... | reverse complement strand
TCTTGGGCGCGGCGGTACCGGCAGCGCCGATGATCTACGCTAAATCGAAACCGTGCCTCAGAGGCAGGTTTTCTGCCCGATCCGCTGACGTTTCGCGCCCCCGGGTACCTACTTCCGATAATATAATCTATCCGAAGTAGATCGGCACCAGGAAAACCCCGCCAAAAACTGTTTGTCCAGAATGGGAGGGGAACCGACTGTCGGCTTCTAGTCAGGGCGGCTGAATGAGCAGACGTTGTCAGGCTGTGAGACGCTCAGGACCGCAAGCTGCGCAACTGGCAGAAGGCCACGCTCGATCGGCCGTCCGAACGCCCTCTTCAACTTCGCCAAAAGCGGAGCGCCAGCCTTCGGTCAGTAGCCCACCAAGTGACATGATGCGGCGCAGCGATGCGACGAACACACGGCTGAAAGATTGTGCAGGTGGATCGAGAAGACAGTCCAACACGACTTCCGCGATCATAGCATTCACGTAAGCGAGCTCCACCGGACCATAGGGCTGATAGTGCGCGCCGCAGGCCGGTTCCTCCTGAGCGATGTCGCTGCCATCCGGCCAGTCCACTGCCGTGAGTTCGGGCGTGCCGGTGCGCCCGATGTGACATTGCAGGCAGCCGCCCCTCTGACCGATGGCGACCGCGTGGCCAGCGCAGGCATGTGTCTCGGTCCACCCATAGACAATGGGTCGCCCGCGCCCTTGCCGGACATGCCAGCGATTGAGTGCGCTCTCGGCGACCCAGTTTCCGGTCGCAGCGACGATCATATCGGCCACTTCGAGCAGATCTTTGCTATGCGCGATCAGCTGATGCAGGCTGCAAGCGCGGTGCTCGACTTTCAAATGCGGAAAGTCGGCCTGCAACCGTTCGGCCAAGGCTTCGGCCTTGTTGCGTCCCACGGCGGTGGCGCCAAGCGGATGACGCCCGACGTTGGGCCAGTTCAACGGCTCGGGATCGACCAGGATGAGGCGCCCGACGCCGGCTTGAGCCAGCGCGCAGGAGACTGGCGCCCCGACCGAACCGCAGCCGATCAGCACGACCGTCGCGCCGAGCAGCCGGTGCGTGCGAGAATCCTGGCCGCGCCCGTGCACCCAATCGGCGTCGGCGCGTTGCACAAGGGTCCTGACGACCGGAATCGTGCCGAAAAAACGGCCGAGCAGCAGCGGCTGTGGGGTATGGCCAGGCCGGAATCCCACGGAGAGGGGGTCGTTGGGCGCGTGCGGTCGGCCCTTGCGCCGCTTCGGATTGAGCGCCTTCACCCCAATCGACGCGGCGCCCCCGCGTCCAATAGCGCCAAGCAGCGCCAGTAACTCCGCAGGCTCACCTTTCATCGCCTCATCCAAGACCGTCTTCGCTTCGCCAGAGGATCGTTCCGTCAAGTGATAAAGATCGGCGGCCGTCTCCGGATATTCCGAAGGAAGCAGTGGCACATTGAGCCAGAGGAACGCGGCCGCTTCCGTCTTCACCGGAGTTTTGTCGCCAAAACGGTGACATACCCATTGCGCAATCGCGTCCTGGTCGTCTCCGACGACTTCATGACCTTTGCCACGCCACACGCGCACCACCCGCGAGGGTGGCTCGGGCGCGACTAGGCTGAACAGATTTTCGCCCTGCGAATGCACCCGGTAACCCCAGTAGGTGACAAACTCCTCTCGGAAGTCGCGCTCGACGATGCTGCCCTCCAGCAGCTCCTCGACCAGCCGGACCGAGCGGTTAAGCAAGTCCATCGCGACCTCGGAGGAATCGTCGGGATCCCACTCGGCCATATTCGGCAACAGGCACAGGATGCCGTCGCCCTCGACGTGTGGCCAAGTCATCGGCTCAGGATGGTCGACCAGCGCGGTCCTGACCGGCGTCGTCGGAAAGTGCGCACCGGCCACAAAGTCGAACCGGCGGGTCACCCCGTCGGAAAACACCACGCTGATCCGCCAGGCTGCGACGATCCAGTCACGGCCCGGATAGTCGCTAGCGATCGTCGCGCGGTCGAGGCGCTCAGGCACCTGGTCCGCCCGCACACGCAGGGTCGCTTCGAGGCGAAGCGCTGCCTGTCGCCATTCGAGAGGCAGCCCATCGTTAGGCATGGCGACCGCCACCGGCACTGCTGACGGCGCTGGCTGCCGTCGCCGTCGCGCTTAGCAGGGCACCAGAGCCGATGATAGCGGGAGCGGCCATGGACGTACGCTGCTCTTCCTCTAGGCGCTCGCTGAAGAAGGTTGTCGCGAATACCTTATCCCAGCACCTAAGAGCCTTCTCGCGAGTACAGTCGCTTTCAAAGAGCGGCCCCAGCGTCTTGATTGCCTCCGCCAGCTTCTCGCGGAAGCAGCGCGCCTTTGCGTCGTCGGACCCGCTGGTAATGGCGTCGCCTGAGGTTACCGGATGGGCGACCACGAGATTCCAGTTCAGCCGGTCACGCATGGCGACCATGGTGTCGTAGAGCGCGCAGTCTTCGCGGTCGTTCGCGCGGAACTTCTCAGTCGTCAGCACCGAGATGCCGAATCCGCTGAGGATTGAGCCGCGCCAGCTATAACGGCTGCGGGCGTATTTTTTCAGGTCACGATTGATACGGCGAAGCTGAGTGCCATCGACCGAGGCGGCGCGCTGGCCCTCATACCAATCCGACACATCGCGCGCGTCGGAGCGCTTCCAGCCGCTGCTCGCCGCCAACTCATAATGTACTTCCTCGCTGAGGACGGTGTCAGTGACGACGCGGCGGTAGATCGGAAGATCAACATGGTAGCCTTTCTCGTAGAAGACGCGGACGCAATTCGACCGCACCTCAGGCGCACGCTTGAATTTGCCGTCGTCGATCGCGTTGCGCACCATACAGCGCGCCTGCAGAGACGTCATCTCGGCTCCGCGATCGCCGAGCAGATCCTTCTTGTGAAAGTAGACACCGTCATCGATGTCGTAATCGTTGTCTGGATCGCGGCACATCGTCTTCATGGCGTAGCTGCCCTGTTTGACGAACTCGATCGGATTGGGCTTTCCGGCCTTCTCCAAGCCGTTCCTCAGCCGCGTCCGGTTTGAATTGCGGCGGTCGCGCATCGCATCTTGTTCAATCTTGGGCAGAGTCACATCCTGGTCGTGGTACGCACGCAAATCTTTGGAGCAGTCGAACATTACCTAACCTTTCAGATTGTCGACGGAGGCGTGACGCCAGACGGCGCCGGTTGCCGGCATCGCCGGCAGATCGTGCATGAGGCGGCGAATCATGCGCCCGTCCGCGCTGTTGGAATCGTCGCAGGCGCTCTTGGTCAGATCGGCGTCGGTGTGCGCCTGGCCGATCAGCCGATTCATCGCCTCTGGCCGGGTGTCGTCGAGGGCGAGGTACGGCATCATGCTCGCCGGCACCGGCTTGTTGGGAAAGCGCACGCGCCGGATCGAGCGGCCGCAGTTGCTGATGGCGTTCGTCAAAAGCCGCGCCATATGGTCGAAGGCGAACTCCTGTGCCGAGATGCTGAGCGGCGCGACGGCGGCGCCGAGCGACCAGTCGAGCATGGAGCGGTGCGCGCTCTCAGCGTCGAGGTGATCACCCTCGGGGCGCGGGCATGTGCCAAGTGAGTAGATCTCGATCGGACGGTTGGGGGGCGCCACCGTCAGCGCGTCGACGAGCCCAACCATGATTGGATTATTGGCCCAAAGTCCGCCGTCGGCGAACACCTGCTTAGGTCCGCCCGGTGTGTTCGGATCGTCTATGGCGGCTAGCGAGCGGTAGATCGGTGCGGCGCTGGTCGCCATGCAAACGTCGACCAGCGGATAGCGATCATCACGCACCCCACTCTTGGGCGTCTTCTTGAAAACCCAAGCCCGGTGCTCGCTCATCAGAACCGTCGGGATCGCGAGCGAGATGCCGCGGCCTTCGAAGACGTCGAGCATGGTGATATCGTCGAGCACGCTGTTCAGTGCCTCGCGCAGCGCCTTGTCGCCCTCGCGCACGAAACGGCTACCTTGGCTCGCGCGGTAGATCGCGCTGAGCTTGCCCGCGATCCGGTGCGGGAAGATCTTGGGGCCGTGCTCGCGATAGAGCGCCACCACTTCCGTCATCGGCCGCCCGACGGCCAGCGCGCAGCCGACGATCGCGCCGGTGCTGGTCCCGGTGATCAAGTCGAAGCCGCGTCCCAGATCGAGAGCCGATTCGCCCCGAATGCGCGCGAACTGATCGGTCAGGCGGGCGAGAAACGCCGCCGTATAGATGCCTCGCATCCCTCCGCCATCCAGGCTGAGCACTCGATACGGCGGCTCAGCATCCTGATTTCGCTCGTCTTCCGCCATCTGCGCGATGTTTCCTCTCAAGAGCCGGGTTGCCTCATGCGGCGCTCGCCTCCATATGATGTGGGGATCATGGAATATCGCGTCAAGTAACCTGATGTGATTGAGGCACGAGAATCGTGTTTATAGACGGAGGCGGTATGAGCGAGAGTAGTGAGCGGCTACGCTGGGGGGTCCAAAGACGCCTTGAGTTCATCGATTTCCGGCTATTCTGGGATGGGCGCTTTAATCGCAGCGACCTGTCCACCACCTTCGCCATCTCGGCTCAGCAAGCATCCTCCGACATTGCGCAGTACGAAAAGATCGCGCCTGCGAATCTCCGATACGACCGCGCCGAGAAGGCTTACATCCGCACCGACGACTTCGCGCCCGCCTTCATCGGCAAGACGATCGAGCGTTACCTGCTGCAGCTTGTCGCCATCGAGAACCGGTGGGAGCGCCCAGAGGACACTTGGTTCGACGCGATCCCACCGGTCGAGGTCATCACGCTTGGCCGGCGGCCGACCGACCCTACGGTCCTGCTGCGCGTGCTGGACGCGATCGGCAAACGACAGGAGATCGACATCAGTTACGCCTCGCTGACCGGCTCGGTGCAGCCGTCGCGAACGATCGCCCCGCACGCGCTCGCCCATAGCGCCGGTCGCTGGTATGTCCGCTCGTGGTCGAGAGATCATAACGACTTCCGCGACTACAACCTAAACCGCATCGCGGCCGTCAGTGATCACCGGCCTGCGACGATCGACCAAACCTTGGATTTCGAGTGGGTCCATATGATCAATCTCGACATCCGGCCCAACCCGGAACTCTCACCCGAACGCCAAGCGGCCGTGGCAGCAGAGCATGGTATGACGGATGGCCGGTTGTTGCGGCCTTGTCGCTTGAGCCTCAGCTTTTACCTGATGAGCGAGTATAACCTCGACGTCGAACCAGGCATCCTCAAACCTGAGAAACAGCAGATCGTGCTGCAAAATCGGGACGAGGTGACCCAGGCGCGAGCGTTGTCACGCCAGATGTCGATCGAAGCGCTGGCGCGTGCGTCGCAGGCGACCTGATAGTGAAAAACGAAGATCGAACGCTCTCTTTCCGGCCGAAGCAAAGTTGCCTGTCATGGCGATAGCGGCCAGCCTTTTGTTCGGAAGCCTCGCCCGAGCCGATCATGGGGAAGGGTCCGATACGGACCTTCTGATGATCAATCTCAAAGACGAGACGCGCCACGTGTCGGTCGGACATCTCTCCCTCTTCATTTATCCCTGGCGTCAACTTGAGCAGGACGCGCAGTCCGGCGACCTCTTCACTTGCCACCTTGTTCAGGAAGCTAAGGCCTTATTCGATCCGGACGACTATCTGGTGCAGCTTCGGCGATCATTCCGATTTCGCCAAAACTACCAAGAGGAGGTCGAGCGAGCATCGGACTTCGGTTGGTATCTGGTCCTGTTCGGCGACGAGCTAAACTCGGCGCTACTTGCCAAACGCGTGCTGTGGTGCGTCAGAACGGTCCTGATTGCCCGCAGCGCCGAGCGGCGTGCCCCGGTCTTCGCATCCCAAGAGCTCGCCAACCAAACGCGGTCCCAGCCGGCGCGCGATTTGCTGATCTATCGACACCATCAGCGCGACGACGACAGCTTGCGACAGGCTTTGCGCGCGTTTTTGGAAACTGAACTTGCGTCAAAGTCCCCGCCGACCGGTGCTGACAGGAGCATGTTTCTCACTCAGTTTATGGCGACCTCAAACAAGGTCGCTTTGCAGACTCTTAAGCAAGAGGACGACAGCCGGGATGGCTATCTGTAGCTCGATCCAAATACTTTTGTTACGTCTTTTCTAAATGTTTAGGTCTTTAGTCTCGTGTCTTGATGGTGCATTATTTTTACATGACCGGAAGGATGCGCTATGGGCCAGCTTCACCACGGAAGCGTTACGGCGACACCCCCGAATGGGTCGACTGGTTCAGTCACCGTCGCATCCTCGAACCCGTCGGCTATCTCACGCCAGCAAAGGCCGAGGACAAGTTCTATGCCGCCAACCCCCATGGTAGCCTGACTCAAACCGATCCGCCTCCGGGAAACCCGGCGCGGTTCAGCTGAACCAGAAGCTCGCTAAAGCCCGTGATCTTCTACTGCTTCATCTGATGAACGTGGAGAACAAAGTTTGAGTGTCAAACCCAACACGTTGCTTCAAAAGCGAATGGACGAAGCGCTATTGCGCGAAATTTCGGAATCCTACTTGCTGCCGCTTTTCTCTGGGGCGAGTGTCGATGTCATCTCAGTCCCCTCGAAGGCTTCGGACAGCACGGTTGCCTTCGTGAACCCGCGAACCATCAGCTTCAAAGTCAACCGTGCTGACGATTATCGCCTGCAATTCCGTCGCGTTCAGCCCTTCGCTCAGAAAACCGATCCTGCCCGAGAGACATTAGTCATCGACGCCTATGTAAAGGTTCTTGAGCGGATGTCGGATGAACTGAAGGGGCCCCTCAAGGACGATCTGCTCTCGACCTTCCAGCGCCGGGTGGTTGCCGAAGTAACAGCGGAACCTGGTGAGGGAGCCAAGCTGCTGACCGTAATCGATCACATGGCACTTTGGGCGACACGGCTTTATGAAGGCGCCCCAATTGCCAGCGCTATCGGGATCGATCCAGCGGTTTCGGGTGCCAAGTCGTTGCCACTAGCGAATCTCGCCGAACAGGATTTCTTTGCGGTCCTGTCGAATGGCTTCGACACAATGCTAACACTCTCGAAGCATCTGAATTTCACAGGGCATGTAGTCCTTGATGCAACGCCGTCTGCAAGGGGTTACTGCCCGTGGCGCCACTCTGCCATTGCGGTCTGGACATCAGGCGGCAAGGGGAGGATCGCGGTTGTCCTTAACCGGCTCGGAGAGGTTCTCATCTTTCGAGATGGTCAGCTACTCTTCGCACGCAGAAGCGGCAAATGGCACTTCCTGACACACGACCCAATCATTCGCCAGATGGGCGTGCCGAAAGACGAAGACATCCGAAAGGCGATCTACGAGACTGCCTTGGATGCGTCCTTCGCCCGCACAGGTGCATGCATTGGAGTGATCGCTGCGGGCGGCATGAAGTTGGCGGAAGGCATGATTGCCGACACGGACCGACTATCCGAACGTCGCTCCGACAAAGCAAAAGCCATTGCACGCATCGTGAACGGGAAGAAGTTTCACGAACTTGATCGTACCCTGCGCCAAGAACTCGCGGCGATTGATGGAGCCACAGTTGTCGACCACGAAGGCAATATTGTGGCAGTCGGTGCAATCCTAAAAATGGCGGGAGGGAGCACCAGCGGCGGTCGAACAGCAGCCGCAAAGCAGCTCGCGACGCTGGGGTTAGGTGTCAAGATATCTCAAGACGGCGGTATCTCTGGCTATCGCAGGGACAGCAAGAAAGCAGAAGTAGTAAGGTCAGCTTTCAAGGTCATGTGAGAGAGGGTAATGGCTTATAGCAGTAACAGGCATCAAATCGGAAGATCGACTGGTTCAGAAGACCTTCGCAGATTATCTTGAGCAAGCGCTCGGTTGGGAGTAAAATCGCTCCGGGATTGGCAGAGAGTCGGGCTCGCGCATCGTGCCGCTACGTCAGCTTTTCGAAAGCAATTACGTCTCCTTCGACGTCCGTCATGATGGCGTATCTTGCCTGTCGGCTTCATATTCGTTGATCGGACAGGCCGTATGGGGGGGAAACAGAAAGTCTGTTATCGGGACGAGGTGACTGAAAGGAGCCATTCGCAATCCACACGATTAAACCCCAGGGCCAAACATCTAGTGCGTGTGCACTGTCGCGACAGACTTACCACTTCGCCAAAGTCAAAGGCCTGCTGCTATAACCTGAAGGCGTTCAATGTAAGTCAGTAGCCTACGCTGCCCATGCGAGATAGACTTGAGGTACGCGCCTACATCATTAATCATATGAGGTCCCCGCGGTAGCGACACATTGGGGCAGCCTGGACCGGTCGAGATGGTCAACAGGCTGTCATTCATGATTGTCTTTGAGCCTGTGCTTCTATGAGCTATAAAGTTGCGAATAGTACGCGTGGTGTCTATCAACCTCGTGTCAGGGATACTCAATGCTGCGACGCCAGCGCCATGTATGGGGATTACCCAGCTGGCAAACTTTCTTTGCAATTCTGTGACGTCTTTGAACGTCAAATTCCAGCCTGTGGGATCAATCAGTTGCTCAAGATCTTGGACGCTTATGTGTCTGGATACAGAGAAATTTGTCTTGCTCGCTGCCGCCCTGCCAAATTTGGCGCTGATGGAAGCGTCAATGCGAGATCCGAGATCATGCTGATAGGCAGAAAAATCGCGATTAATATACGCAAGCATCAAGTCTGATAGGAAAACTTCGAATGCGACATATACTGAATGCAATGTCACCTCAGATAAAATGCTGAGATCTTTCTTCGCATGTACTGTTCCGTTTAATAGCGTTTCTAGCCGTCTGAAATGGGCCATGCGTTCGACAGCAAAGTCGTCGAAATCAATTTTAACTCCGACAGGATCAACTTTTCTCATTACTCTAGCGCGTCTTTCTCACGTGAATATAGGTGCACTGGCCTTTGAAAGCGGTAAAAGTTCCTGTTGGAAAAGAGGAAACCGCGAGCAAGGATAAAAACCGTATGCCGACAGAATATAGCACTGTCCGTATGCATTTTGGAGAGACCTATGGACGCAAAGTAGTCGCGGGTTTCGGGAGCAGGACGATCACCTTGCATGCCGGGCGTTGCTCCTTTGGGTGTCGGACCGTACAAACGATCTGAAAGCGACGGTTATGCTCCAACATCAACTTACGTAATGCAACTAGTGTTGCGGTTAACGCTGGACAGTTGGAATTGGAATTTTACACAAAAGGCGTTTCAGACTTAACGAGCTTCACGCTTCCCTCGGTGATTTTTTCTGCAGCCGTCAATGCGTCGTCTTGGTTTCTACTCGGACCTATAATAATTCGTAGAAGGGGTAGTTTTCCAGCTAGACCTATTCCTTCAAAGATACTGATAGTCGGGATATGATTTGGGCCACGTAAGAAGATTTTCTTGAGGGGTTTTTTTCTTTATAAAGAGGGTTTCCCGCCCAAATATTTTGCACAAACTCAGTTGTTGGCGAATAAGCCATGCGCACTTCCCGCTCTTCACTAAATGCCCTATGTTTGAAAAAAACTGAGTGATTTATTAGATCAGTGTACACACTATAAGCTAATTCGGCAGCCTTTTCATCATCTGAGTTCATGTTCGCTCTCATTGTCTCGACAATTTTTCTGGATAATGTTGTATATTCTGGATCGTTTTGAGCCTCGTCATCGTTATATTTGACTCTGCAAAACCCTCTGAAGCTATAAGGATGAGAATCATATTCTTGTTCTGCTCGACGCATGAGTTCAGCAGTATCGAAAACGAGGGCGTAACTTCCTTGGTTACCATACCCGCGCCATTGACTGAGTAATCCGTTCTGTCGCTCATAAGCATGGTCATCATGGTGAGAGCAGAAAGAAGTAATATATGGGACTGAAAGTCCCTTTTCATTATTTGTTCCAAACACCGTATCGTATAATTTATCTATTAAGTCCGTAGTGCGTTTTTCTATCTCTGGCAGCGACGAGAAATCTTGATCTTCACTTAAAATCTTCGTGACTCTGTCAATTACAATATCCTTGAGATGAGATATTTCGGTTCTGTCATTGAGCCGGTCGTATCTCGTCGCAAACATGGTGCCGGATTTAAATATCCCTCCAAGTCCGTTGACGTCTGTATAATGGAATAATTCGGGTCCAAATTCTTCGTTTATCATTAATTTATTCCAAATAAAGAAGATAACTATTTATTTTTCAAATTATTGAGGGTGCGAGAAAATTTAACATACAGGAAGAGTTAAAGCTATGCCTCTAATGCCAATAAGACAACCACGAGACTTGAGTAAATTTAGCAGATATGAAATCGGCAATGTCCGCTATGCGGAAAGCGATGAAAGATTCTAAAAGTCTGACATGGAGGCGGAAGCTGCCGCCCGGCTTGGAGCCCATCCAACCCCGTTTCCCGCAAATCCCCCCTACTTCCGATAATCAAAAAAATCGGAAGTAGGTAAATGGCGGGAAACAGCCATTTTTCCCGATCGTCGATCTTATCACTCTAATCGCCCATACGCTCGACGTAACGATCATCTTTACATCATTAATGTAATGCATTACCTTACACGCATGGAGATCGAGAGCATCAGCCACAAAGGCCTCCGACGCTTTTTTGAGACGGGAAATGCCAAAGGGCTGGTCGGCGATGTAAGCCGGTTACGAAAGATGCTCGCCTTCATCGACGCTGCGGAATCACT
>Ga0157365_10001248_pt1 | contig 10589 bp, 6 predicted proteins | sample AttsexASBM3_FD_111478 | JGI IMG/M metagenome (GOLD analysis project Ga0157365, IMG submission 111478) | Fungus gardens microbial communities from leaf cutter ant in Ribeirão Preto, State of São Paulo, Brazil - Atta sexdens ASBM3 | ecosystem: Host-associated > Fungi > Mycelium > Unclassified ... | reverse complement strand
TCACCGTATGCTATTGCTTGTCTCTTGTACTCGGCTTTGATTGGAGTCTGATTTGGGTCAAACTGAAATCCATGCTCCTTTTGAGATCGTTCCGCTTCCTCTTTAGTCGGCTTCTTCTTGGTTGGGAGGTTCCCCTCATTCTTCTTTGTCTGGTGTCGGGCCTGGGCGGGGGTGACCTTTCTCTTTCTGTCGGAGGGGATGGAAGTGGTCCGAGCTCTTCGACACGACCGCCTTTTGACCTCAACATGCCGCCAGAAGAGGAGGAGCCTGCCCGATCCTTCGATCTAAACAGGCCAGGTGATGAGCCTGGGCCTTCACCCGAGGAGGAGCTCCTTTATCTTAAAGAAAAGAAGAAAAACTGCGCCTAAAACAGGCGTTTCAGCAAGCAATCCAAGACTTTGAACGACTCCGCGAGGCGATTGACCAGTCACAAGAAAGCAATCCTCAAAGCGCTTCAGCCCTGGGGGAGAAACTTAGCGGACTAGGCAAAAAGTTCAAAGATTTGGAACGAATGCAAGAACGTTTGTGTCAGTTGGAGAGTGACTGTTATAAAACAGTTAGAGACAGCCTGGAAAAGGAACTAAAAAATAGATATGATATAAAGGGTATCAAAACGTCAAAAAATGGGACCTTTTTCTGACCAATTTAACTCATTTTTTGGCGGATATAGAAAAAAAATCTCAAAACAGGGATTTTGACTAAAGGTACCATGATACTTTCTGTTTTGTCGAGCACGAGATTGGGCCCCTTCTCAAAGATTTGATGGAATGGCCCAGCCCACCCAAGAGCGCTTATGTCATATGGGAAACTCATGGCTGGTGGAAACAATCCTTATGGTTTTGATATCCGGTAGGAATAAAAAGAATCAAAGTCCAGGTTGGTTGGTGAGCCTAGTGATAGGAGACTGTCTAGCTTGGTTCGGAGAGCACTTGTTGGGTTAAAGATTTTTTTGTTGCTAAATGTTACGGCCTAAATGCTGAACTATTGACCCTACTTGTTCGGATGGGTGTTCACCCCAAAGTGTTCCCGGACCGCATGCATACATCCGTAAGTAACTTAGTGCAACATGGCAAATTTCATCTTTGAGGAATCAGCAAAGAAAAGAAAAACGGGTCAACATCTTAATGTGTATTTTTGAGAGATTGTCCTCGGGCGGAGGAGTGTCCACATGAGTTCGTTGAGGTGTCTACATAGGAATAAAAACAAACCTCTTTTATATTCTGTCGAGAGTTCGGATTGCTCCACCTAAGTAGAACGAAAAGGAGGGAGCCGGAGGCTTCAAAGGGGGAGCCAGAAGCTTCGCTTCCGGTAGCTTGCTTACTCTCCTAGTTAGAAGAAGGCTCTTTGGCGAATTCTTTAGATCTGGGTAGAGTCTCGCTCAGTAAAGAGAGTTGTAGATTCGTAAGATCATGATAAAGTCCCCTTGACTTGATATTCTATTAGTAAAGCGCTAGCGCGCTACAACTAGCATAGCAGCCTGCAGAAAAGGCTCTAGAGCCCCTAGTCCTAAGTTGGAGCAACAAGCAACGGATTGAGCGCATCTTTCCCCTTTCTATTAGTAAGGTTGTCAAAAGGTGGGTTTCTTACTTAGTGCTTGTTCAGTACAACGTACTCTTGATAAGAGAATGAATACACAGGAACATGTGTGTGCCATCGAGCCTAAACCAGTGTATCATGCTATGGCACAACAATCAGGTTCAAGTTTTCCCTGCGGACCCAAGGCCCTTTTCATACGAAGCCAACGCAGCGAAAGTCTACGCTGATGTTTATTACTATTCAAAGGGCGATATTCAAGTAACGATTCCACAGGTTGAAATATAGCCTTATGTAGCAGTCAGTTCAATAGGACTTAGAAAAAATGCGAAAACGAAAGATTCAGCTCCGGCATAAGAAGGAGCGAGAAGCCACTCCGACTAAAAGGAAAGGATCGGATTCCGTTTTCTTGATAGGTTCATGCACTGAATTTAATAATGGGCCTCCCGGTTCTTGCTTATTTCTTTTCTTCCTAGGTGACTTCCTGCAAGGCAATAGGCATTAGTTGAGACATTGTAATAGAATAGCATGAGAAAGAAGAAGGTGACTTCCCAAGTCTGTTGACCATCCTCCGAAATAGGTGTGATAAAGTCTGAAATCATTCATGGGTATATGGGTCCGACGAGAAAGACTCTTTGTTGAGCTAGATTCCCACCCGGCTCTCATCAAGCTGTCTTCCAAGGTGGGTCTCTTATATTCATACTCACCTCTTCTCTAAGATGAGGCTACTACTATTGACCCTGTCTTTAAGCCTTTGATTTGAATAATCAGGTCTTGTTTCTGATGGACTTCATTTATTCTTGCTTCAAGCTTAGGGAAGCCTGTTTACTTAGACATATCGGGATGGGGAATGAATAATGACGTAGATCCTCTTATGAGTCTTACGCGGGTGAAGCTTGGGCCCTGCCTTACTTAAAAAAAGATCCTTTTCGCTTTCGGAATCATCTTCTATCCCCAGCAGCAGGAACCTCTTCTTTCATGAGCCTAGGGGCACCGATTCCCAGCCTGCGAAGTTCTAGCTTAAGCTTCCCCTTATCTTGTCTCAATATGAAGTCTTGGTCTTCAGTCCCAATCTGATCGAAGAAAAGAAGTCGAACTTCGGGGGCAAAGACGCTCTCATTACGTACATTATGTAAAGAGCACTCGCTTTGTCTCGTGAGCTTAACCTTAGGCTCCTTTCTCATAACTTAAGGTTGAGCTCGCTTCCCAACAAGCAATCGCTCCTTTTTATAAACAGTAAACACCAATCCAAGAAAAAGTAAGCGCACTTGCCGGAGCCCCATCGGGGGTCGGTGGAGCTGTTGTCCGGCATATCCCCCCCGAAATGTTAAAACAAATAGCAAAAAAAGACTCAGATTCCAACTCGAATTAAAATTACCAGTGAATCCCGTTCAATCCATAAACACGTGCAATACCATCTCAATACTAATCGGGTGGAGCCTTAGACATTTCTTGATAGAATCGGAGAAGATTAGATGTAAGAGATATATCATTCCTACTTGCTTGTGGTTTTCGAGAGAGCCCGGCTGACCCTCTGCTGAGGTCTGTTTAAGTAGTGGAATTTTCATCTAAATTGACCACTCTTCGAAAAACTTTTTCTTTCAATCTGTGAAAGGTAGCGGAGTGCCGCCCATTCTCATTCAGGTCGTCCCTCAGGCGAGACAGTTCTTCTACGGACGTCTCTCCTGAGGGCGCACGGGGATTGTCGAGTGCGCGCGCTCCACGGTTCAGCCAATCACCAGTTGGATCAAGAGTGGACATTTGTCTGACGCTTCGTAATTAAACTTCTCGCTTTCAGAGCACTTGTTCAATCCTTTCTTGAAAGAGATGCTCATCTGCTCTGGTTAGCTCGGTAGAGTGGCAGGCGAAATCCGTCTCTCTTTATAGATATTGAGTAGGTAGGCGGCTAGTAACCTCTTACTCGTGTAGTGAGAAAAACCTTCTTCATGGCCTCCTTTATTTAGATTTAGTTCAATCACGAGTTTAAGGTTTGCGATAGATGTTGCCTTTCCTTTTCCTGGATAAACGATCTCAAATCGGCTTTTTTGATTTTAGCGGATCTGTGAAAATAATCGGTTTTTTTAAGTCATTTGTCCCCGGCATCTTATCTTCGGAAGTGCAAGGCAGCAATCATCTGTAGCGGGCTAGCTAACTGAATGCTGAATCAATATCTGTATTTGTATAAATTAAATATAAGAGATGCTTTTTGCTTTGTCTTTTAAGCCGGATCTAAAATGTATTGGTAAGGATCTCTTCCCTGCCTATTTTGAGGGCTGACAGTTGCTTGCTTGTCTAGCTCAGCCCCTACTGAGCTTTCCAGTAGGCATCAGTAAATTATATTATATTATTAGATATAAAAATTCCCACTTACTTCCGTAAAAACTTCTTCCCCAATTCCAACTCGGCCAGAGAATCAAAGGGCAGATGGTATGTCTTTCTATCCATCCTGATTGTTGGATTGAAATTCAAATCCTACTTTTTGCGAGCAAGGTTATAAAAAATAGAATCAGTCCTTCTATCTATTTTCAATCGAGAAAAAACATTTATCAAAAAGATTTATTCATTAATATAAAATACATAAAAATAAAAACACTACATTACATAAAAAACCACATATGACTTTCCTAGAGAACTAGAGCTTTAAAAGCATTCTGTTATGCTAACTACATTAATTATTTTCGAAACTGAAATAAGTCAAAGGATAGGCCTTAACAAGTAGAAAGAACATAAAGGAACTCCTTTTTATTCTTATTTTTTCTAGTCTCCCAGGCGACCGAGTGCTCCATGAACAATGAGCGTTTGCTGCTCCGCCCGCAGCGCTTGCTGCCTCTCCTCCAAACCCTCTATGCGCTCTCTGGTAGCGCGAATGCGCGCTTCTTTCCTTGCAGGATCCATTGTTCTAACACTTCTCAAAAGGAAGTTTAGCACTCTACGGTGCTCTTGAATTTCATTTTGCAGTTGCCCCATTTCGGCAGCAATTGCAGAAAGCCTGTTTGCAGCATCCATAGCTATACGTGCTATTACGAAATTTCTTTGGTTTGATTTTGATGAAGAAGACACTTATTGAGCCTCCATTTATAGAGTGGTAGAGGAATCCCGCCATGCGTCACCGAATTTGATGGCAGGCACACTTCTGGCTAGTTCTCCGCACTACTTTTCTGCAGTTAAAGACTATCATGCCTGTTTAATGAAAACCTGGCTGGCTCTGGCTACCTTGCGGAGCACACATAATATACCCGAATCACATTGTAACAAACTTTGTACAACCAGCTTACGTAGAAAAGATTCCATATTCTATGCCAATGGACTCGTGACATCCATTAACTGAGTCATCAAATAAACCACGTTAAGAAAGCCCAAGCAACTACGCATTGGCCCACAGGGTGCCCCAAGAGGGCCCGAATGAAAGACCCAAGCCTACATGAACCATCAAAGAAAGACATATCGATGGGGTTTTGCTTGTTGCCTGAATGAAAATGCGTCTATTTCTTTCAGACCAAATCAAATAAAGATGTAGGCTTAACTAAAGCCCAATGCCAAGCAAAGCCCTAAAATACAAGAAAAAATGGGGTTCCACTAACCCAACATGAGGTGGAGCCTTAACCCGACACAAGATGGGACCCTATTAGGATAGTGGGCTTAGAACAAGACCCATCGGTGGATAAGATCACATCTTCATAACAAACAAAAGGTGTACACGTTCGGCCTCACTCAAGGTAATGGGCAAAACCTAACGAGTCCAAACAAATTGGATCTTATTGTATGACAAAACCACAGATTGGCTATCTAATTTCTTCAGTAATTTGAGAATTTCCTCAAGCAATAGGGTTGGTTTTACCATTGTTAATCGTTGGAAATCCCATGTGATTGGCCCCAAGGTTGACAGCCATTGGATGCCCAAGACCGCCCCATATTCTCCCAAAGGCATTACCATGAAATCAGTGGTCAATTCTAAACCCTGTGCTGTCCAACACAACCCTTTGCACCAAGCATTGACTTCCAGTAAATCTCCATTAGCCACAGCCACCTTAACGGTCTTTGTCTGTTGGAGTCTGCACCCTACCCTACTCTTTTTGCAACACTGCAATCAATGAAATCTTCACCTCCTCCTTGTCCCTGCCATCGTTTTGAATCATTAACATATACAATTGAGAGCTCTTGCACTTATGACCAAAGGTATACTTCTCATCACACCAGTAACACAATCCCCTCCTCATCTCTTTCACTCTCGGCTTACGCAATGATCGGATCGGAGGTACTTTACTCCTTTCATTCAATATCCCCTGCGAATCCTTATCCTGGCATCTATCTAAGGTAGGTAAATGCCTTACAATTTCTTTCTTCGAGAACAAGCCCTGTTCACTCAACCATAGGCGCTGGCGTTCCTGTTCTTGCAGCTACTTCTGGGCACGTGGGTATCTTTGATCCAGTTTAGGCAGCTTTCAGTCCTGGCACGTACTGGATGACCTACCAGGGAATCCTGGGAAAGCTCTATCGGAACTTGTTTCAAGAAGGAAAGTGTGAGATTGAGTTGTAACATCAGGCCCAACCCTTCACTTTTGCCTACGTTTCTCTTCCTTATCTAAGTCAGATAGCCTGCCAGCATAAGCCCGATAGTTTGTCCCTCTACCCTCGTACTAGCTCTCGATCGAGAATTCTTCTTCGTGAGCAAGTCAGAGCGAGACCTTAGTGGCTGGAATACCATACCATAGGATCTGAACTCTTGTCTCTGCCTAAAGCCTAAAGTTGGAGCTTTCCCCGGTAACAAGAGTATAAAGTGGTTCTTACCTCCCCTGATGATCTAGCTTGTCGGTCTGTGTCCTTTGGCCTCTGAGGCGTAAGCACTCGCTGCCCTAAGAAGCAGATCCCACTCCGTCCAAAGCTTCTTATAGCTCTTCGGCTGACTAAGCAGGTTCAACCCCAACTTCAAAGGCTGGTTCAACTCCGGCTTGATCAGATGGTTGGCTTGGAGAAGAAAGATCAGAAGCGAGACCAAGAAGAAGAAGAGGCAAGGGCAAGAAGATCAGAAGCTAATCCTTGTCCGGGAAAGGCGTATTAGAAAGGATGTCCCCCCATACAGAGGGAAGGTACGCGCCTTACTCGACTAGAAGAGGAGCTGTCCGGGTCCGCGACAAGGTCGGGGAGTTCTGTCCGTCTACTTTCTTAATATGGAACTGGGATTGAGACTTTCACTTTCATGCTAGGAGTTGAAGATGGAGCTGTCTAAGCTGTTCCCCCAAGAGCAGTCCAATCTTAACGAGAAAGAAAGTCAGTAGCTCCTCGAATTCCCGAGGCCGACCCGTAACACCTTCTACTTACTATGAACTAGAATCAGCTCATAACATAAACTCAAAGACGCCAGAAAAGCACATTTAAGGCGGTTCATCAGGTTGTTCAGAGGCTCCTTCCTGTCCCGCCCACCACCCTGCTTCAACATATCTGTTGTCATTAGGAACTTTTTTCTCTTAACGAGAAGCAAATGGCTTTTGTTTTGTGATCCTGTGTTAAAAGCTTGCTAAACGCGTGTTAAAAGCTATTTTTTCACCCCTATTAAGTTTGTCGCTTGTTTCGCGGAATGCACGACTTCCTATGCTCTAAACTCATATCTGGATTGGCTTTCTTCTTTGTTATATAATAAGAGGTGCACGGAGTCCAAGTAAAGCATTCTTTGGCTTCATATCAGCCGGTCATAGGCTTTCTTTCTATACAATTTATTTTGAGAGCCATCTAATCTAAGCTATTGCACCCCCCTTCTTCCTGATGCTATGAATAAATTCTTGAGAAAGGATAAAGATTCAAACTAGCATTCCCGTAATGAAGCTAGTCTCTGTGGGCTCGCTTACTACGTAAAGGAGGAATCCTCTTCACCAGGAACTTGATTCTCACTTTATATACCACATAAGATATACTAATCGGCCGAAATGGGCTGATACTAGCCTCCACCTTCCCCTTGAGGACGAGTTCCACTGGATTGCTGTGCGCCGATGCCAGCGTCGGGTTCTTGTTCCGACCTGGCTTCATCCCCATCGTCGGCAGACATCTTGTTGTGTGCCAATTGAGAGTGAGAGAAAGAAGAGTAAGTTTATAAACCTTTCATCAAGCGAAAGCTCGCAGACAGAAAAGGCAATTCATATTGTCAACTACCGTGAAACGTAAATAGTAGAGGTACGGCGGAGCCCGCTCTTGATGTAGAGGAATTGCTGGGCGGTTTCCTCAGCTAATTCAGAAGCCCTTCTTTCGATTGACTCAGCTACTGATACAGATGTTGGCTACTCACAGACGTTCTCATATCATACAGAATATAATGGAAAGCTAGATGTTGGATGTGCAGATTTAGTTGAATATTCATAAGTAGCAGGGTACCTGTTCTTGAGTCATATCCGCTGTCTCGACTATACACACTATTTCCCATCCAAAAAAATGTTACAATGAAGTCCAAGCTTCGCTAAACGATACTCAAGAGATTCACCCTCTCCTGGAACAATCTTTCTAGGTTTACCAAATCCGCAACCATAAAAGGAATGATTTGTGAAAGGGAGCGTTTAGTAAGGTCAGGAATCCTAAACAGAAGGAGCGGGTACCGGTCCCTCCGTATCAGAATAGACATCCAATAATCAGGTTGTAAACAAGGTAATGTATTTTCAACTTTCTAGGTAAGACTAAGTAGGGGCGAACGAGCTTATCATGTCAATACTCCCATACATCATGATCAGTTCGTTCGAAAGGTCGAGCAGCAGCCTAACTTGGAAAATCCATCCTGTTCCTTGCGGTTTCAGAAATGCTTTAGTTAATACCGCTCTGTGGGCTTCGCATGATTAGGATCAATCAGAACAGCCTCACCTGCCCTGGAAAGCGGATCTGCTCATGGTTAGGTGGTTAGCGAACATCGCCTTTCTCATCTAGGACTTAGACCTGTACACCCGCACCTTCCTCTTACGTGAAGGTATGTCATGCCCTGCCCTAACTCATATCTTCCTTCCTCTGGGACATTGGTGCACTTGCAAAGTACTCCTATCCGCTTGTAGATAGTCTTTCTCCGACCTTTGAAGTTGAACACTTTCTCAATTGTGAGCTGGAAAGTGAGTCAGTCTGAAGCGAGTTGCTACGGTCTAGGGCTTCCGATTCACAGGCTATGAGAAGGCCCTCCAACTCTTTCATAATCGTTCGAAGAAGTGGCCGAAGAAAGAAAGACCGGCTGGAGAGTAAGTAGTACTAAAGTCTGTTGGTACGTAGAGTCAAGTTGTTGAGGGGGAACCCCGCCTCTATAGTAAGTAAATAAAGCATAGAAAAAGGAAAGATATTAGTAACCAAAGACTCCGAAAAGTGCTATCGTAGAATGGAGGGTGTGAAAGAATACATATATATTATAAGAAATGTATGCTTATACAAAGAGTAATAAGTAAAAGATTCTTCAAAAACTAAGAATTTTCTTAAAGAAGAGTCCCCCTCCATAGCTACTAGAGGAGGGGCTACTAGTCCTCGAAAGCGAAGGGCATAGGTCCTCTAATCTTCCTACTACGTCCTTTCTAGTCTTTCTAAGCCAATTGACTTACTTACAGTACCGACTGACCTACCAAAGCACTCTTTTCCTGCTTCTGTGCGTTAAGATTCACTTCTTCGTGAAGAAGAGAATGTTCTGAGAGAAGAAAGGAAGTCAGGGAATGCGCTGGTGCTATAGCCAGAATCGGTTTTGTAAAAATAGGTTGCATCCAGTATACTAGAAGTGGAGTCATAAGTAGTAGATATTATCTTCAATGGCTGAATCCGTTGTTCAAATAGCAGCTGCTTGGCTCTTTCCCGGGGAAGGGTTTCATGAATTTCATCCAGTGCTATTGAATTCAGTGCTATGTTCGCAATAGACGGTGCCGCTGTTGAATCAAATGTGGCACTTGAGTTAGTGGCATATCGATAATATTCATATGCCTCGAGAAATAGAAATTTCTTTTTAATGGAAAGATTCGATGAGAAGGAATTAATTCAACAGAAGCAAGGGACTGATTGACCTAAGGCCGAGGAAGGAAAGGATGATGCCCACTTCTGTTTTTGTTTTGCAGAATAAGGGCTGGTGCTATAATATTCCAGATGTCGGTGAAAGGAAGGGAATGAAAGATGGCATGAAGACAATAAACTGCCATTTCCCCTAGTGGGAGTCTTAGCATGAAATAGAAAAGGAATGGCTGCCTTTACTTTACTAAAGTAAAGAGGCGGATTCCGGACTGGAGCATTAAAAGGAAGACTTGAAAGCCGCTTTAGAATCAATAAATTTTGTCTATGGTCGAATCCTCTCTTTTCACGAATCCGCAGCAAGAGCAGATATTTTCATGAAGAATAAGCTCTTAGATGTGGTATTACCGGACGTGAATCAAAAGGTTAGAACGAATAAGCTAGCTCTTTGCAATAAGGGGTTTTTTCAGGACAAATGCCAAATGCAAAGAAAGCAGAAGATGCGGCTTAGCCAGCTCGCTCTAGTCCCCTACGTACGGATATTTTAGGTCAAACCAGCAGTACATTACTGCTATCTGAATTAGAACCCCGTCGTTATATTCTATCGGTTAAGATCTGAATGAGACTACCTTTTCGGGGTAAAGATAAAAAGATCAATTATATTGGGCTTCACTTTAGTGTTGGGTGAAGACATTCTCTTTCGGGTTAGACTGTGTGTGGGAACTGTAGAAATGATCTGCCTTGGTACAGAGAAAGGAACTCACTTTCTATGCGGGCGGGTTGGTTAAGAAATGAGATGCCCCGTACTGAGCTGTGGTTCTAGCGATTAGTTGGATTCCTCACTAAAAGAAAAGATTGATGATTTTACTTTGCTGCTTTGATAGCAAGCGCTTTTCATTCAGCTAATGATTCCCGGTTCCTCTTCGCTTTATGCTATGCTCAACAAGTGAAAAGTCAGCGGTAAAAATGCTACTATTGAATCGGATGATGTGGTACTTGATGTAGCTGAAGAGCCCGCTTTATCCTTATCAATCGACAGGAGAATAGGTTCTTTCTTTCTTTTATTTCGCTTTCCCTAGAGTTCGTAAATACTGGCACGAATGCCCGAAGAT
>Ga0157365_10001247_pt1 | contig 10592 bp, 11 predicted proteins | sample AttsexASBM3_FD_111478 | JGI IMG/M metagenome (GOLD analysis project Ga0157365, IMG submission 111478) | Fungus gardens microbial communities from leaf cutter ant in Ribeirão Preto, State of São Paulo, Brazil - Atta sexdens ASBM3 | ecosystem: Host-associated > Fungi > Mycelium > Unclassified ... | reverse complement strand
ATATATGGACTGCTTCTCTTATTGACACTTCCTTACCTATGGGGTAGCTCAGTTAGTGCCTTACTGGTGGAGTATGTTTTTTATTCAGCAGACCTCATGTCTGCCATGTACTTTCCTCACTTCCATCTCATGGTATATATGTAAGGGTTGAGCAGTGAACACTTAACCTTATTCCTTATCTGAGTTGACAAGAAGAACTTGATAGAGTTTCTGTTAGATTTACTAAGCTACTTATACATACAATACTAACCCTAACCCTAGCTAGTATCTCACACATCCCAATACAGCTAAATTAAAAGAAAATAAAAGAAAAATAAAAGAAAAATAAAAGAAAAATAAATATTGACTTAGCCATCTTGCCAAGTCATGACAATATATAGTAGTAGATACTCACTTGTATTCCCTATACTTTACCAGTTGTATTATTCCCTTTCTTCCTTTACTCTCAACTTACTCTCAAGTCTTTATTGAGTGTTGCAATCTAAGTTACTCAAAGGTCATAACAATTTGACCACCAGACCTTCTTCCAGTCATCTACTGTCCACTCCAGATATCTCTCTGCAAACTCTAACCTAGCACTCCTATGCTTTCTGGTCAAGAGAGGCTTTTTTTGCTTGGCTACTGCAGTTGTTCTAGTTGCTTTGAGTGTGTTCCTAACTGTTTGAGGTGTGATATTCTGGTTGTTAATAGTGGATAGGACTTTAGCAGCATGCACTACATCTGTGATCTTCCTAGTCCAAATCCCACATTTGGCAAAGGTGATATTAGTAGTTGTAAGCTTCCTAAGGCAACCTCCTAAGATAACCACTGCTTCAGGACAATGTTATTGGTGTATTTTGGTGATAGCACCAGCACTAAGTCTAGTCTGGGCCTTGATAGAGGAGTAGGAGTGGCCAGAAGCAAGGAGAATAAGAATAGCAAAGATAGTAGTATTAGAAGGGGGCTAGAGTGGTTGGTACTCCTTATATTGTTTGAGACATAGTCACATGACTCTGTTGACATTTTGACAATGAATCAACAAAGTCAGGTGATAGCACATGATCCAAACAGCTAGCAAAGAAACTGTTCAAATGCTATATCATCTTATTTGGCTTACTGTTTGGCCATTCTCCCACAAGATTCCTTATTTATTTTTTGAATCAATGATTTATCGGGGCTAGCAGGCAGACTGAACAAGATTCCTCATGAACCTTGTACCAAGAGTCTAAACCTAATTACATAATATTTTCAAAATTTCTACTCATTTCCTTATTAAGTTATTTGATGATCAACATGAAAGTGCTGATCATGCAAATGGTTTTTTTTGCTCACTGTACTGATCAATTCAGGCTTGACAAAGTCTGATCAAGGATTGACTAATCAAGTACACTGTTGGGGTCACCTTCAATCATACAATTTTGTTTGAGTACAGGCATCATGCCTTCAATCAAACCATCACACAAAGTGGTAAGTGGTCTGGCAGGAGTCACAGGAAAAATATAAATCTATCCACCTGAAATCTTTTTTTGGTTTTAAGAAATTGGCTAGTTGAGTTTGATGGTCATATACTATGTGTCCACCATCATACAGATACAAAAGGGCAACTCTCAACCAATTTCACATAATACACAATTCCTATTATAAACTGGGCAGCGAGACCACTTGCAAAACAGCAATGCTTATGGTATTTGGAAGACAGCAAGGTACTATTATTTATCATTTGTCAAGGCTTATCGGGCGGAAGGTCCGCTCCGGGATAACTTCACGATTCACCCCCCCTTTCACCTATTCAAGAACCCTCTCGAACACGTACAAGTACGCCAACTTTTTCAAGACACTCACACTCTCCTCATCAGCTCGCACCACCTTTTCATCATTAAACAACACCCAACCCTCTTCCTTCTTGATATGGGCAACATAGTGTCCTGAATGAACAGATGGCCCTTTATGCGAGATGAAGGCTTTTAGTTGGTATCGAACCGGTATATCTTTCGTTCCGAGATGGATTTTCGCTGACATGGCAGCTGCGGTGGCAGAAGGGAGAGACTCAAAACCATTATCATCAGGATGGGAGAATAACCACTCCACAGCACGTTCCATATTATTATCCTGATTCAAAGTGTGAGGAAAATTCGTGCAGGAAAAGGGCATGACGCACGGTTTGCCTTAATGCCTTGTTCGCCTGCATGCACGTGAACCCCATATCCATCAGCATCGACACCAACTCCCCAGGAGGCTCAGGCAAAGTCGTCGCCTCTCCCCCTTGAATTGGTGCGTCGATATCTGGACATGACTGGTCAGCTCTCAAAAAGTGGTTGGTGTCATTGGCTATCTCACCAGGATCTTCAGAATGCTCTAGCAACCATCCCAATGCCAGATCTGCATTCGAATTCCCTGTCGCTAATAGTGCCTTGTGGCACCTGTTTTCCGGAAAACCCATACTGAGTAGCTGAGCCAATGCTTCGGCATCGAATTGCGGGAGCGGTGAAGCTGCACATGAAAAGTATGAGCCAACAGTGAAAAGAAAAAGAGGAGGAACACACGCACGAGCTTCACCTAGTTCCTGTTCACCAGGTTGCAATCCCTTCCCAACATGTTTTCCCGTAAACTCGAGTACATCCCCCACGGGGAGGATAACGGGTATATCAAGTTTCGTAGGAACCCAATTCAATAATTGAAATTTTTTGGCGTGCACGATAAGAGTTTCTGGAAACGTGAAAAATTTTGTTTGCCTGGAAAGAGAAAAAAAATGCATTGATCAATACTTTGTGCAAATGGACATGTCTCTTTTGAACGCACTTCAACGCATGCACCATCTTTTTACAATTCGGACAGTTATATTCCAGTGCCTCGGCAGTCAACAACCTATCCAAAGATGTCGTCAACTCTACATCCTCATAAATTGTCCTTGTCCCATCTCCTTCCTTGTCTTTCTCAGTGGCAGGTATAGATACGCTTAATATGTCAGCATCCTCAGTGACATAGCGCACTTTTTTGCAATCCACGCATTGGAGACGTTGTTCGAACGCGTAAGAAAATATTGTCGTCGGATCCTGGATATCTATATGCATATTAGATGAGGGTAAAGGGTGCGTGGAAATCCAGGGAAAACAAGAAGGACGAGAAAATTAGGGTTAGTAGTGGGAAGAAGGATCGGTGAGGAGTACGTGACATACCGATTCCTCGAGACTTGAATTTGTGCAGCTCTCTTCTGAGCGTCTGGACTAGATGCGTCAAGAACTCCTCCGAATCTTGTTGCCTCATCGTTGAAAATTCGGCATGTCCCTTACCAATGACGTTTTTAAACATCACAGGCCTAATGCCCTCTTGAAACTCTGGCTTTTGTGTGGTGATGGAGTTAGCACTGGCGTGAGTTCTGGGGACGGAATACCTCCCGCTAACCAATCCATCTGTAATTTTGCACATCTGACATTCCAAGCAATCTGCTGGAAGTTTTTCACACGATTGCTCGTGTGTTTTTGCATATGAACTATTGTATCTTTCTTCGAACGTTCAAAGAAAATCTATAATCAGCGTTATTACTACTACTCAAATCAGTAAAAAAGTCACCTTGAAAAGGCTGAAGCGAGAGCAGAGTCTGAAGGACGGAAGCCATGTAGCATGAATTGCCAAGATTTTGGAGACCTGTAAGACCGGGACCGAAAACGGGCTCGAAAGCAGTACCATCTTCGGAAGTAAGCGAAAAGTCGTATTTAAGATTGTGTTCGAGTTGCTACATTAGTACAGACAAAACCAGCAAGTAAAAATGGGCAAATCACGAAGAGGGTTAAGAGAAAGTGACAGTGAGAGAGAAAATGCTCACAAGTTCAGTCATGCTTTTTTCGGTTTTGCTAAGTGCTTGTACGCTGATGCCAAATGTAGAGAGGTGAGACGCCAGTTCCAGGTCTTCTTTCATATCATCACACAAATAACAGAATATATCTGATATAAAATTGAAGATGAATTTGGTAAGATGATGGGACAGTACCGCACCTGCATCCCCCTCGGGTGTAATGGTTCCAAGTTTGACACTAATTGGATGACCTGACTCGTGAAAGTGTTGTAGACCATGGCCATTTCCTCCAATTCCACCGTATAATTGTCGGCCACAACCAAGTGACCCGCAGGTCATACACAACCATAAATTTTCTTTTAGGTCACAAGCCCGACAGTGTGCTAAACCTGACAGAGTGATCAACATTGATCACAAGTTTCGAAAGAACGTGTAGATGAATTGATCACACCTGAAGCTGGAATTGGGTCCGATGCTTCTTGTTGGAGTGTAAGTGTGTGTTCGCAAGGTACAATCTCTTCTTCCCAAGCCTTAACCTCGGATTGACGGGCAGATGAAAGTGTGGTCATGACATTACTTGTAAGGGTTTTGATCTATTGTTACGATCAGATATCAGTTACTGCAAGAGATCTGGACTGGAATGCACTTTCGAATCTTGCAAGGCATCTGGGACAGGCTTTCCTCCTGTAGGTTCGCACAGCCAGCATCTAATGGTTAGTGTATGCTCGTACTTGTCCTCTTCACGCTCCTCCATAATAGCCAGTTTCTTCATTTTAGTAGGCGGTTGTTCGTCGTCAATCTGGAGACTCAGATAGGGAACGCATTCTGGGAGAAGGAAAAGAGGTTGCATACACGCACTGAATTTGATTTGAGCTTTCTCTTCACGTTTAAAGTGAATGGATGATTGTATTTTTCAAAGTGAAGAAAAATATGTCGTCTCTCAGCATCCCTACATCCCCCATTGAAACATGTCAGGCAAACATCAATGCCGGTTGGAAAGTCCTTTTTGAGATCAGGGATGTCAACGGCATCGCAGGATTTGTAATAGACATTACTTGTCCATCAAAACACAGGGTGCATTCCTCCCTGTGCACGAGCTGTCCCGACGGTGAGCTCAAGCTCCTCAGCTGGTCAAGATGGTTGCAGGCCATAGATCCAAAGAAATCATGGATTGCTTAGATATAAATGTGGACATCACGTGGATCGTCCAGGATTTGAGGGGAAAAAGTTTTTAAAGTTTTTTGACATTCTGAGAGATGGCCACCACACCGCAGATCCCAAATGGTATTTCCAAGACGAGTATCGAGCTAACTAACATAGTACCCGTCGTTGGAATCAACTTTGGTAACTCGTACGCGTCCATAGCCATTTCCATCAAGGTGGGCGATTTATTTATGCTCGTAGTTTACTTCAAGATAAGCGTTAACCAGAAACTCTAGGAAGGACAGACAGAGTGCATCGCGAACGAGGATGGAGAGCGTCAGATCGCTTGTGCTGTATCATTTCAAGGTGAAGAGATGGTGCGGCCTTGTCGTCTCGCTGCGATGGACAACGTTGCTGATCTTAAATCGTAGTATATTGGCAATGAGGCCAAACATCAGCTCGTCAGAAATCCACAAAACACGATCACTGGCTTTCGTGACCTTCTAGGAAAAAAGTAAGTCTTGTTAAAAAATTTACGTCAGGTAACTCAACTAGCGTATCAAGGTTCTCTGAGATCCCGCAATCCACAATCAACCTCTCTGCTCCTGTAATCCAACATCCCGATCTTCCGGATACACCAGCTTACAAGGTGACTGTTCTTCAACCTGCGCCCACTCCCCTTCCACCGGGCAGTAACGTGACCTCTCATCTCAATACTCCTGTCACTTCTACTCTTCCAACACCCCGATCCGAACCCATCTCAGTTGACCGCTACCTCACTCCAGAGGAAGTGACCATTATCTTCCTTGGTTCTCTCATCGCTTCTGCTCGATCATATCTCGGAAAACCAGTCACACATGCAGTTATCACTGTTCCGCCATGGTTCACTCCCTCTCAACGGTCTGCTCTTCGAAAAGCTGCAACTGAAACTGGTATCAACGTCTCACAACTCCTAGACGAAGCAGGTGCGGTTGCGGCCATAACTTCGGCTCCCTCGTGGAAGAGCACTCTCCCACCTGACAGGAAACAGCTCGTAGTTGATGTTGGTTCATCTTCAACGACAATCTCTCTCCTCTCTCTCTGTTCGGGCCTAACGCACATCCTCGCTTCAACTACAATCTCATCTGTTGGTGGAGACCTTATTGATACTCTCCTCGTCAAATACTTTGCTTCCGAGTTCACCAAGAAAACTAAGATTCCCCTCACTGTCTGCCCTGCCACTCAAGTCCAAGATAAACGCGCAGAAGCAAAACTCCGTCTCGCATTAGAACACACCAAGCGGTCCATATCCGCTTCTCCCGGTGTCGCGTCATGTCCAGTCGAATCACTCAAAGACGGCGCTGACTTCAATGGTTCCATCAACCGCATGCGATTTGACATTGTCATTCGCTCCGTATATGCTTCCATTACTTCCTCTATTATTTCACTGCTTGAAAGCATAAACGTAGATCCTTACGAGGTAGACGAAATCGTCTACGTTGGTGGTTCAACTTCTTTACCAGCATTAGATGAACACATTATTTCAGGTGGATTCCGCGACAACATCGAAACACCTTTCACTCGTGGAATCATCACTGGTGGTGGAGTCGGTGATCCAACCACGATTCTAGCTCGTGGTTGTGCCTCTCAAGCTCACCTCATCTCGGAAATATCCGATCCTGAACTTCTGGCTACATTCACCAATGATAATAGAGGGGTAGAGATTCCAGCGACAACTAAAACACTCGGAGTATTACTACCAGATGAAAGCAACAATGACCTTGGTGGTACTTGGATTCCTATCATAGAGAACGAAACACCTATACCCGTTCGTCGAACTGTCCGCTTCGACATCGAACTTCCTGCATCAAACAAAATACTTGTCGAAGTATGGGAAATGGAACAATTTATCCACACTGAAAAAGTCAAGCTTCCCAAACCCGTATACTCTGACGACGACGAAGCCGCTGGTGTCGGCACCAACAAAGAAGAAAAAGAAGAGGAGGAGGAGGAAGAGGAGGAGGAGGAAATCAAATCCAAACAAACAAAAAAATCGGCGTTCCTTGCTTCGATACCGCTGACCGCCAAGTTTGGCATAACACACAAGGGTGAAAGTGAGATGGCAGGACAGACAACGACAACGGTGGAGGTAACATTTATCGTAGACCTTGATGCAGGATTGAATGTGACTGTATCTGAGGTTGGTGGTGAAGGTGCAGTAGGAAGCTTAGAGATTTAGACCAAAAAGCTATCTTGATAGATCAATCATTTTTCTTTTTAAGAACTACAGCTTTTGACTTGAAGAAGGATAACACTCGATCGAACAGTTTACAAGGTTACTAACAAACACTCTGTCTTTCACCTGCGGAGACCAAGGTTGACGTGAACGGCCTTGACACTTGTATAGCTTGACCTTGATTCAGTAGGGAAATCCTGACACGAAATGGGAAAACTCACTTTGTAAGAGCATACTCTCCCAGCTCCCGGCCAATGCCAGATTGCTTGTAGCCACCAAATGGAGCGCCGGGATGAAGGTGGTTTGCAATGTTGACCTATGACGATTTATCGGTATCTTGTCATGTAAATAGCGCGAATAACCTTTACCCAAGCAGTTCCTGCCTTGATCTTATGCGCTGTTCCCAGCGCTCTGTTGATATCTTGACTGAAAATGGCAGATGCAAGACCATAAGCAGAGTCATTAGCTTGTTCAACGACATCTATGGATAGAAGATGAGCAGTGTGCCACAAAAACTAGCCAAGTCGCCTTGCAGAACTTACCGGCCTCATCCTTGAATTTGATGACAACACCAACAGGACCGAAGATCTCTTCCTCCACAATTTTCATATGAGGCTTGGTATCGGTGAATACTGTGGGATTGATGAAGTATCCCTCGTTTCCGAATCGGGTACCACCAGTATGAACAGTAGCTCCCTCTTGTTTGCCAGATTCAATGTAGGACATGATACGCTTGCAGTCATTGTTAACTATTTTTCGTGGTGTGAAGGATGTTATATACTCACCTCATATTGAGCCTGAGAGACTTGAGGACCTTGGTCGATACCCTCACCAAAGGGATCACCCAATTTGGTTTCTTGCATTTTCTTGGTAAATTTAGCCAAGAATTCATCGTAAACACCTTCCTGAACGAAGATACGAGTGCATGCACAGCACGCTTGACCGTGGTTCCAGCTGGGAACTTTGTCAGAGAGCGATCATTAAGTTTGGGAAAACACCTACAGAAGACCATGTGCGGCCCAAGCAACTGTCTTTTCCATATCTGCATCATTGAAGACGATGGTCGGTGATTTTCCGCCAAGCTCCAACGTGACATTCTTGAGATTACTCTTTGCAACTGCCTCCATAACTTTCCGCCCAACGAGAGTGCTACCAGTGAAAGCGACCTGGAGGCAGTCTGGACTTGACCAATCATGTAGATGAGATGCGGACGAACCTTGTCAATTTTCATGTGCGTAGTGATAGCATTGCCAGCCGTGTTTCCATAGCCAGTAACAACATTCACGGAGCCAGGCGGAAAACCCACTTCTTGTATGAAAGTGCACATACGAAGAGAAGTGAGAGGCGTAAACTCGGACGGTTTTAGAACAATACTGTTTCCCGTAGCGAGTGCAGGCGCGACTTTCCACGAGAACATGAGAACTAGACAGGCGTCAACCCAAGACAGGAACGGAACATGAGGAGAGGAGCATACGAGGAAAGTTCCATGGAGTGATTTGACCGACAACGCCGATAGGTTCATGCCTAGTGTATGTCAGTTTTCGTTCGTCTGTTTCAGACACCTGTCCAAAATGCTTGTCCGCCCAGCCGGCATAATGCTTGAAGACGTCAATGGAACCGGCGATGTCAACGTTTTTCGCCCAACCGAATGTCTTGCCAGTGTCCATAGCTTCAATTGCTGCCAGCTCATCTGCATGTTTTTCCATCAGCTGTGCAAGCCTGTAGAGCAGATCTCCTCGGTATGCTGCACCAGCATTGAGTCCCCACGTGGTATTGAATGCATTAAGTGCGGCCTCAACTGCACGGTCGACATCTGCCTCTGTTGCTTCGGAGACTTTGGTGATGGGTTTTCCGGTGGCTGCAAAGGACTGGTGTGAATAGGTGCTCGCTGCTGGACAAGCTAAACTGACCCGGATTCAGGATACTGATGAGATATCAGCATCAGATCGGAATTAGAGTTAGCAGACATACTCAATTGTCGTCCCGTTGACCCCATCGACAAATTCACCGCCGATAAAGAGGCCCGTGTTGATGGACGTAGATCCCTTATATACAGGGGTGTCCCACTGGTACGAGAAGGTAGAAGGCATGATGAATTGGAAAATGAATTTCCAAGCCCTTCGATATAAATGATTATAAAAATATCCAGGTCAGCTGAAATGCAATGTTCCCATCGGAACGGCAACCGGCGCGGATGATGTAGCATGGAGATAGATTACAATGATGAATGAGTAGTGTGATGGGCAATCTGCCAACATCCAGTAGGAATCTAGGATCTTAGTGCACGTGTGAATTTTTAATTAGAAAATTTGGCTCGATCCGCAGTAACATACAGAAGTCCTAACCCATAGATAGACAATTAAAAAAAAGATTACTCGAAACTGGTGAGAAAAAGAGAAAGAAAAGGGGAAAATAAAGAAACAAAGCAGTGCAGTTATCGATGACATGAGAGAAGAGAGATAGAACTAGAGACCCCTTCATGATTCTACAAAATGTTGTTTGATCAAACAAATGCTGCAGGGTTGACACACACATGTTAAATTCTAGTTTGGGACAGAATCCCAGAGGTGATGTTACACCAAGTCGTGTTGCATGCGATGCGCCACAAATACTATGTATCCCTTTTTCAATCATCCTTCAGACAAGACATTTTGCAATAGTTCTTACACTATTGTGAGCTTCAAGGATCTCATACTCAACAAGGGTCATGACTCTGGGTTGAGAATATTCTAATATACTGAATGTCCTGGCAGCTGTCCTAGCAGCTTGCTACCCAACACAATTAAATGAATCAATTACCATTATTGGATTATTGGTTGATATCTATTATCACAAGGTGTAACCACATCAGTAATAAATCAACCACATGTGTGAATGGCCCAGGAGAAAAATAACTACTCCAGAGAACACTAAGAACTTGATGCTCTCAGCAGGTCTAATTGATGGGGAAAATCTCTCCATATTTAGGCATAGGTCCTAGATACTATGACTATGAAAACATCCATAGACCTTCAGAGGCATTCATAAATCATAGCTAATAATAGCTAAATCATCATGTATCAGAAAGAGTCAGACTGCAGTAGCTAAAAACAGGTCAAGAGACTACATGTTATGGATATGGGATGGGATTATCAATACTACCAATCATGGAGTGACAATGAATGGTTACTCCAAGATTTGATGGATGATAATACTATAATGAAAGAGGAAGGAGAATATGACAATGAAAGCTATAAATAGCTTTCATTGAATTAAACAAGGACAGAGACATTGGACTCCTAGACAATTCTTGGATAATTCTCAGATTGTTATGAACATTGAGTGGAATTTGTAAGGGGGCACTCAGAGACGTCCCAGAATATGCTTGACTATAGTAGAGGAGGCATCTTAAGTTAGAGCAATGAATAGCCCAGGAGCTCAAACTATTGTTGAGGTAAGGTATTCTACTGTACATCACTAGCT
>Ga0157365_10001245_pt1 | contig 10599 bp, 12 predicted proteins | sample AttsexASBM3_FD_111478 | JGI IMG/M metagenome (GOLD analysis project Ga0157365, IMG submission 111478) | Fungus gardens microbial communities from leaf cutter ant in Ribeirão Preto, State of São Paulo, Brazil - Atta sexdens ASBM3 | ecosystem: Host-associated > Fungi > Mycelium > Unclassified ... | reverse complement strand
TGAACCTCTGGGATTGCGAGCTCAAGCTCACTTCGATGAGGAACGTAATTCTGAACGTCAATAACATTCTGATGAAAAGGACCTGGGTAGTTCGGAGGTGGTTGTGACCTTGGATGACCAGCATAAGGATTGAGGGCATCTGAAAGTTCACTGGATGTCATAGCAGGTTGAATGGAGCAGAGGCTGGCAAAGCCTCAAAGTCCCGGAACCACTCATAAGAATGATTTTATCCCGTCCATCACTCCGAACTGTTTCACTGCTTGTGACAGAGGGTCTAGTTAAATACATATAAATAATACGTCAACAATTGATGTGATCACGGACGCGTCATCTCTAGGGTCAGGTAATTAGCCTTCCATTTATTTTCCCTACAAACGCGCAAAGGATGGATGCAGACCTTGGACTATTACTTTCAGGAAGAGCCGCTGCAGCCCGAGAATCTCAGGGTATACCGGATAAGTATGTTGCATTTGGCCACACAAATTCAAAGGTCCTTTGCTGAATTCATGAAAGTGGCGAAGTCATTCATATATCTTCTCTAGCCCTTCTCAAGGTATCAAGGCAATATATAATTAAACTGTCTGCTGATTTATTCTTACTTCATCACAGATGTTGAAACATGGGCGTGCGGGAGTGCCAATGGAAGTCATGGGTCTCATGCTGGGCGAATTCGTAGATGAATACACTGTCCAAGTGATAGACGTATTTGCCATGCCGCAGTCAGGAACAACGGTTACGGTTGAATCTGTCGATCACGTTTTCCAAGCCAAGATGGTCGATATGCTCAAGCAGACTGGAAGGTGAGCACTCCAGTTTTCACCAGACATCGACTTTGTCCATCATTTCCTGCTTGCAAACTCAATACCCATTTTTGACTTCATTTCCTTTCTTCGTAAAGGCCAGAAATGGTTGTGGGCTGGTACCACTCACATCCCGGCTTCGGATGTTGGCTGTCAAGTGTGGATATCAACACGCAACAGGTATGGGATTGTTATCATATTCGCACATGCGAGCAAGCGTAGACAAACTTAACTATCGTCTTAGTCATTCGAATCGTTGAACACGCGGTCTGTGGCAGTCGTCATCGACCCTATCCAATCTGTCAAAGGAAAAGTCGTAATCGATGCGTTCCGCCTTATTAGCCCTCACACCGTCATTTCCGGTCGCGAGCCCAGACAAACGACCTCGAATATCGGACACATTAACAAACCCTCAATACAAGCACTCATTCACGGGCTTAATCGGCACTATTACTCAATTGCGGTCAATTATCGTAAAACGGACCTTGAGCAGTCAATGTTGATGAACCTACACAAACGCAATTGGACCGAGGGTCTTAAACTGCGAGATTTCCGTCTTCATAAAGAATCGAATGAGGACGCTATCAAGGCATGTTTCAACTTGTCATATCAAACCCTTGAATTGATCAATATGGCCGGTATCTCCAGTCGATGTTAACGTTATCAGAAGCCTACAATAAATCTGTACAAGAAGAATCGACATTGACTGCAGAACAACTCAAGACGCGGCATGTGGGAAAACAGGATCCAAAACGCCATCTTGAAGAAGTGGTGGAAAAAGCTATGGGCGATCAAGTCGTACAGAACTTGGGGACGATGTTGTTAGCCGAACTATAGTTGTCCTGATCATAGTTGTCCTGATCTTGAGCGCTGGGATAGGGGTTTCAGGACATGAGGTAGATGATTCCCTCCTGTAATATAACTGCATCATGTTAGAAACCGCTGTTCTCACCATCAGAAGGACACAAGAACAAGATCTGTAAGAAGATAGCTCCCGGATTCGGAGATGATGGATTTGGTGCTGAAAATTTTCTGGATTCTTTCTCCATCAGTACTGGAGGTGTCCAGGATATGGTAACGTGCCAAGATGTTCTCTTCGTCTGGTGGAGACATTTGTTGGGGTAGGGTGACAGCTGGTCATTCTGACATGTAAGAAGTTGAGACTGATGAAAGAAAGGCAATAGTAATGTGTATGACTTGGAGAATGTCTGAGTTTGAAGCAAAAAAGATTGATCTGTCTCACAGAGCATATGGGCGTGCTTCTGCATTCTTTGTTAGAGTTAGAGTGTCAGTCTCACTTCCGCTATATTTCTTTCTGCAGGATGGAATTGAATCAAAACTCGGAAAAAGCTTTGGGAAGGATAAATGTTGGTGAAAGCGGGGAAGAGTGAGGAACAGATAGGTTAAAGCATGTGTCAGATGATTGAAGGTCTTCTGAGATTTAGGCTCAAAGGTACAGGCGATATGGTAACATGATTCTCGGAGATGGCTGGGGGGAAGTCCCATCGCCAGCATGCGATTCGTGAATCTTTCCCTTTCAGTAAATAGTACTCGTGAAATTGATGCCGTCATGTGTGTTATTCGCAAGTTTCTCAACTATAGACGTACTCTTGGCGATGCCTAGTCATAAATCATGACCCTGCTCCGCCTTACTACCAATACTCCAGGTAGTCATCTAGGCTAACACCATCGTATCGTCATTCAAGGCAAGGATGGGCTTGATTTGGGCGACCGCCTTTGGTATGGCAACACGCTGGTTTTCATTTCTCATCTGGTGGCGCTTTAATCACGATGGTCTGTGTGACTTTTCTGTAAGGATGGAGATCGAAGATGTTGTAATGGAACTTCAGCGGAACTTGGGAGTGATATTGTTAAAGTTGAACCAGATCATCGGATTATCTCTACATGCCATTGAGCTGGTGTGATGAAGACCGGATTGAAGGATTTACACTGTCCCAATCAGATCGGTCAGAACGGTTTGTCCTATGGAGGTAAATTCATTCTTGTGCCCCGCTTGACCTCCTGTCTCAGGACGTAACGAGTTCGAATGGTGGTTCTAGCACGACGGATTGTCGTAAGACATAATCTACCCCAAGGGAAGTATATATGTATAACGATCGGTGATAGTATGTTTGAGGACGCATGGAGATAAATGGCAGCGGCAAGACCCGAGGACGTATCTGTTAAAGTCTGGTCAATGGATGAGACACAGATGACGAGCTCTGGTCTGGATACGGAATGGTCGGATACATGTCAAAGTCGACCAACCTGAACCTAGAATTAACAAGGTGTTGTGATGAAGATCATCATTCGATGAGAGGACTTCTGGACTGGTGAGGTGCTGCGGCGTTGATCGATGGAGCCAAGTCTTACGCCATTACTCGACTGAGTTTATTTGTAAACAGGGACGATTACATGGTTATTTTGCGACGCCTATAGGAATTAGGAACCCATAGTTTGGAAGGTCTACTAAGCTGAGGAAGGATGCCAATTGCCCTGGAGCGCCGAATGGCCTTGCCGAGTCGACGTTGACTGTGGGCAGTGAGGCCAGTGACGTTACGGGCGTAGATTTTACCCATTTCCGAGGTAAAGGCGGACAAGATGTTTGGTGCAAGAGCAAAATCTACAGGGTCGAGATCAAGCTGACGGAAAACGTCATTGTAGCGTGCAACTGAGGCGGAAGGGGGAGCCTTGGGGAAGCGAAGGCTACGGGAGACGACACATTTGTCCTTGTGGAGGTTGTTGGGGGTGACGATCTGTATGGCAGTGAGAAATAACGAAGCAGGGAGGAGGAAGAGATGCTCACATCTCCTGAGAAGAAGGTTCGCCAGTGTCGACCAAGGGCTTGTTGACAGATGAGGCTGGAGAAAAAAGAGACTGGGAGAGAGACGGACCGAAGTCGGGGCCCTCAGCGTTCTGGACGATGTTGCTGATGATGGAGATGGTCTTTTCATTTCTGGAGGCAGAGATGGCAGAGAGGACGGCAGGAGAGATGGCAGGAGGGGGGATTGAGGAGGAGCAGCGCACGTGAGGTGGGCGGAGAACTTTGCGCAGGCAGGCGAGCATGGCCGTCACCAGGAAAGCTGTGCGTGGGAAAAAGTGAAAACTTGGCGTGGGAGAAAACGACTAATTTATATTTAATTATAAACGGGCAGTCTCCTGCTCCATGTCGTGTCTCTAGTCTGGATGTCTGACCCCCAAGTCCTCCGCAGACACCTCAACTCACCCCTTGTCTTCTTACCTGACTCTGCTCTTACTTCCTATGCTCCTACAACAGTCTCCATGCCCTTCGTCAGGCGCCATGTTACTCGTCGTCTCAAGGCTGCAAAGGCAGAGTGCGACAGGGAGCTTCTCCGTGTCACAAATTCTATCACCATCTACTTTGAGGCCCGTCTCCGGGATGCAGATATTGACATAGACCGTGACCGACTGAGAGCCCAGGACGGTGATACTGACTCTCAGCTCGGTGATCTTGACTCTGTCAGCGGCACTTGTCCTTGTTTTGCCCCAGAAGTTTCCAGTGCCCTCCACTCAGATAATGAGTACAGCTCTGATGGCGCTGGAGAGGGTGAGCTCGATCTCCCCCTCCACTCTCGTCCCCGTACCCTCCAAGACATCGACAATCCAAGAAACATCTCTCCCCTCACTCATTCTCGCTCTTCTCCTGGTTCCCAGCCAACATGTGGTCTTCTTGGCCCCGCCTCATTCCGTAGACATAATACTATTTCCTGGGACAAACCTCTTACTCCCTCTCTTTCTTCAGGTGTCCTCGGATCTACTAGCCCTACATCTTCCACCTCGATGCTACCCGAACACACTCTCACTCGTAAGCTCACAAATGCGTCCAGCATTGCCCCACCCACTTCTTGGACTTCTGGCGCCCCTCCTTCTCGTCGCCTATCCCGCAGTGTCCACATGACTGCAAAGCCCACTCTTTCTGGCCAAAGTTCCCGCTCGACTTCGCGTTCACGGTCTCCTCTGCCCCCCTTCTCCGGTCATGCAAGTTTCAGTGATTATAACCAAGCTGCCATCACCAGGCGCTCCTCACGCATCCTCATCGATGATCCGGTCGATCCTACAATGTCCGCTCTCTACGGTCTCATAGGTGTTGCCACGGATATCATTGATATGACGGTTGCGCAGCTTACTGCTCAGCCAAAAATATCTGAATCTCTAGTCCAGCGTGTTCAAAATATTGGCAAAGCCTGGGAAGACCATCCTGGTTGGAACGGTAGGAACTGGTACGTCCAGGTCCTCCTCGCCGTCGCTAGTCTTAGTCGTGTCGTTGAGTGGTGGGAGGCTGAGAAGCAATTCTGGAACTTTGATGACAATGACACCGAGGACGAGCCTCTTTTGTTTGTCACAAAGTCTCCCAGTGATGATGATGCCGAATTCGACAACTTTCGTCTCAACGACGACGATCAAGCTAGACATTGCCTCATGCGTTCAGCCAGTCAAACGAAACGTTCTCGGGAAGTTCGTCCCAAAACACCGGCCCCGACGTCAATTTCATTGGTATCTTGTGAGCCTGCTCAGACAAAGTCAGAGAAGGCGTTGCGAGAACCAACTGAGTCTGCCCGGGTCCTTGCCACTGAACGCTTGCGCCTACAGGTTGAAACGGCGCAGAGTCAAAACATCGTTATGGAACTCAGTCTGGATGGAGAACATTTCCTTTGGGTCAATCATGCCTGGAGAGGAGTTGTTGGGTAAGATTCATACATATTTTTCAATTCATGACTGGCTGCTTATTGTCATCAAAATATAGCACTGAGCCTGATGAGCTGTCAGGCACTCGGATATCGGATCTACTTTCACAGAACGATATCGGCGTGTTTAAAGAAGCAACTTACCGTCTGCAAAAGGATGATTCTCATACGGTTGAAGTCCGGTTTCAACTTCAGATCGCACCTACCATGGAACGTGATCTTTCTCTTGGGAAACTTTATCAGACCATGGAGGGCAAGGGCATGCTGATGATTGATCGCATAGATGGCCAACCCTCTCATACTATGTGGGTCGTAAGGCCCATAGCGCCGCCCCGCTACGAGAAGGAACGATGTGCAATAGCGATAGAACCTGGTGATCTTGCTCCAGAACCAGCGTCCTCTATCCAAGCTTCCTTTGATTATAGTACAATGGAGTCCCCATCGACACCGCTTCCGTTTAGTCAGCCTATCCAAACCGAGCCCATTCTATGTCGCATATGCGAGTGCAAAATTCCTCAGTGGTATTTTGAGAAGCATAGTGAAACATGTGTTGAAACACATAGACTAGAAGCTGAGATCATGGAGTGCAACGAGTCCATCAGCGAGCTTCGTAATACCATTCGTGATATTATGACTGCACTAGATCGAACTTCAATCAGCAATGTCGCTGAATACCGTGGGATGCCCATATACAGACCTCCTTCTAACCCTATCGTTTCCTCTCCCTTACAACTTTTTCGTGCAAGTAGAATGCAAAAGTTTGGTGTGAAGAAGATGCAAAAGAGGCTGTTGGAGCAGCTGGATGATATCTTACTGGTGGCTGTGGAGGTGTCAATGCCTGCGTTCAAGGAACAAGAAGTCAATGAACCGGTTGAAAGGCAGCGGTTCCTATCACCGAGCTCTGAGCGCAAGATTACTCAAATACGCACATGGTCAAAGCCCACTGTGGAAGATGCAGCGTTGACACAACTGGTGCAGGATGCCGAGCGTGTAATGAGACAGAAGATCGACACTGTCGTGCGTATGCAAAATACGATTCGATATTCTGAAAAGATCTGGGTCGAATGGCAAGACAAGGTAGAAAATTTCCTAGCGACCTCGGGTGAAGGAAACAGCGGTAGCGAAAGCAGTGGTGAGGAAGGAGATAAGCAACATGACTTGTTAGAAATTGGTGGGGCCGAGATCCACGACAGTAAACAATTCCAAGTTGAAGAAAACGTCGACGATTATTCCAGTACAGCCTCTGAATACGCATGTGCTGGTGAATCATCTGACCCAACGCCTATGGCGTCTTCTTTGACTGTTCGTACAATTTCGCCTACACTTCCCTGTTTACTGCACACTTCATCCCCTCATTCTGTGATTCCGCCTTCTGCATCTTCGATACCATCCGTCTCTTCATCCGAGACCCGTCCAATGAGCATACCTATACCCAACAATCCCATCAGTTCTTACGTCCCTCGACAAATTCAGAATACGAGATCTTCCACCCCTTCGTCTATTTCTTCTCCATTGGCACTAGCAGCTCCGATTGTGGCTTCAAATACAATGGAAGACACTATGCCTCCTATGCTTTTGGATGAATCATCGGTCGCCAATCCCTCTACACCTGCTATCTCCTCTCAACCACCTTCGACTAGTCCATTGACCATAAAGACTCGTAAGTCTGCTTCAAATCTTCTGGAGCCTAGGTTTGTCGTCACACCGCCGGCGTCACCACGAGTTGCAGCGCGAGAAGGGACCAGTGGGCTTACTCGTGAACCTTCGAAAAAGCGGAGTCATCGACGTCACTCAATTGTCAACCCCCTTCTGAGTCCGAATATTGGCCCTATTTCTCCCCGACAACCTACTGCACCTATAACACGGACGACTACTTCTATCAACGATTTCGACATAATAAAACCTATCAGCAAGGGCGCTTTTGGGTCGGTATTTTTGGCGAAGAAGAAGGCTACAGGAGATTATTTTGCGATCAAGGTATTGAAGAAGGCAGACATGATTGCCAAGAATCAGATTACGAACGTGAAAGCGGAGAGGATGATTCTCATGAAGCAAGCTGAATCGCCGTTCGTTGCCAAGTTGTACTTCACGTTCCAGAGTAAGGATAACTTGTATCTGGTGATGGAGTATCTGAATGGAGGGGATTGTGCTGCGTTGATCAAGAGTCTGGGATGTTTGCCAGAGGAATGGACGAAGAATTACATAGCAGAGGTTGTACTTGGATTGGAGTATCTACATCAAAGAGGCATTATCCATCGGTATGATTTGACACTTGTATATACGCTCTTGCTGACTTGTGTACTTTGGCAGCGATCTCAAACCTGATAATCTTCTCATTGACCAACACGGCCATCTGAAGCTCACTGATTTTGGTCTGAGTAGGATCGGTCTTCTTGGGCGTCAACATAATCAAGCTGGGCTTGGAAGGTCCCTTACGAGATACAATTCACGATCAAGACCACCATCCATGGATTCGTCATATCTATCTTCCCCATTGGTTTATACCCATGATCTTTCAACTAATCCTGGAGGTTCGTATTTCAACCAGCGGACGACCTCCACCTCCTCACGACCAGGACATTCGCCCTATCTGCCCATCACAGATGATGTCAGTGAGTCGGGTAGTTCAGAGCCCATGTCTGGACTACATACCGGCCGTAACAAAATCAACGATAGTCCACTGCAGTCCTTCGCCACAGAACTTACAACAGACTTGCGGTCCCATTCTACAACCTCGGGTGGCGGAGTTGCTCCGACGGGTGAACAAAAGTTTGTGGGGACCCCGGACTACCTTGCTCCTGAGACAATCCTCGGTCTTCGGGGTGATGATGAAGGGGTTGATTGGGTATGTGGAGCTGCCTTTGCTCCGTGTGACTGGTTGACCTATGCCATAATATAGTGGGCACTTGGGATCATTACATACGAATTTCTTTACGGGATACCTCCGTTCCATGCTGAGTCACCTGAAAGGGTGTTCGAAAATATTTTGTCGGGTCAAATAGAATGGCATGAGGACTGGGTAGAGTTCTCTGAAGAGGCACGTGATTTCATCAGGGGCCTGCTGACTTTGGATCCTGGAGAACGATTGGGGTCTAATGGCGCTGAGGAAGTCAAGGCTCATCCTTTCTTTGCTGGAATTGATTGGGAAAAGGTCACAACAACAGAAGCTGCGTTCATTCCCCAGGTCACAGATCCCGAATCGACAGATTATTTCGATCCTAGGGGGGCTATTCCGCAGCTGTTTCAGGATGATGATCCTATCTCCCTTGCTGCTACTCGATCATCGCGGGGAAGTCCTGTCATTAGTTCGTCAATGCCACCACCTTCCATGTCTGTGCCCATAGCGAATAAAGAGTCGACATCGGGTTCAGGCAGTGATGATTTTGGTTCGTTCAGTTTCAAGAATCTGCCGATTCTGAAGCAAGCGAATGATGATGTTATCCGAAAGTTGAAGACGGACCAGATGGCGCCGCTTACCCATGCATTGTCTGAACCAACGCATGACAGGAGGAAGAGCTTGTCTGCGAAGATCAAGAAACCTCCTAATGTTGTCACCTCGCTGGATTCGAAGAATCAGTTGACGAATCCCCCTTCACCTGCAACTTCGATTTCGTCTATTGCTTCCTCGCCCTCGAGGACGAGCTTGCCTCCGCCAACACCTGGAAATGGGGCGCATGTCCGCAAGACTTCTGAGTTTGGAGCACTTGAGCGATTTAAACAGAATCATATGGAGGATCGACGAAATTCTATGCCGAGCCGCCTTCGTACTGCTTCCGTGTCGAGTATTGGAGATGGTTCAGGCTCTGAGACGTGGAATTCTTCCGTTGGATTTGGTAGCCAACAAGAATGTTACACTCCGCCTTCATCTGTGCACTCGGTAGATTTGAGGAAGGCACCTGATCCAACTGATCGCGCAGTGACTTGTTTGTTGGCGGAGGATAACCCTATCACGGCTAAGATTATAGAGACCTTGTTGATACGTTTGGGATGCCGATGTGTTGTTGTTCACGATGGGTCGGAGGCGATTAGTGTTGCTATGGGCGATATCAGTCAGTCAAGGCTTGTTTTCTGCGTTAGGCCGTGCTGACCTTTTTCACTAGAATTTGACTGTATCCTCATGGATTTACATATGCCAGTTCGTGAGTAATTTGCATTGTTCATCTAATGATGTGGAATTAATGATTGGCTACGTGTCACAGTCGACGGTGAAGGTGCTGCGAGATATATTCGAAGTACGAACAGCAAGAACACGAACACGCCTATCATTGCTGTCAGCGCCTATAGCAGCACGGACCCGAATGAGCTAAGTAATGTCTTTGCCGCTTCGTTAGCGAAGCCTGTACAGAAGGTGGATTTGCTAGGTCAGTTGGTTCCGAGTATTCCATAAAGCTTTGCGATTTACGCTGTATCACCAGCTGCCATGCGACAATTAGGGTTCAAGACCTCAACGATGTCTAGCAACAATACAAAAGTCCTCGCTACCAATCGCCCGCAGGCGAATATTCCTTATGCCCAATCTGTCAACGTTCATTCATGATTATCATTTCAGTGGTATCCTGGTTTGTTTTGATTTGGTCCATTCTTTTCTTTGGGTTTTCAGTACGATTCAATTTGATCATTTCTTTTTCTTTCTTGCTCCTTTTTTTGTTTTTCGTCAACTTTGTCGCTCTGATATACACTTGATCCGCATTTTTTCATTCGTTTCTCACCACCCATACATTATCTCAGCATACTATCGCACCATCATTGTCATGTCTTCCCTGCATATGTAACGTACTAGATTCCATTATCCTATACTCATCATCCTGCTAGGTCAATCTCGGCCGAGCAATCACCATTCATTCTTAATAAGGCTGAGTCAGAGGCGGATATATGATTAATCAGTTTTACTTATGATAAGAGAGGATTGACTTCAAACTGGGTTTGGAAGGTGGCAAGGCAAGTTGCACAGAAGCTTCCTCAGTACATGGATATCACGAATGACGATGCGTAACATGAAATGAGGAGCATCGTCACTCAAGCTATTATCAGCAGATTGTGTAGATTGTGTAGTTTGAGGATTGCCAGAAGCAAGACTTGGTTTTCAATTTCTC
>Ga0157365_10001244_pt1 | contig 10604 bp, 7 predicted proteins | sample AttsexASBM3_FD_111478 | JGI IMG/M metagenome (GOLD analysis project Ga0157365, IMG submission 111478) | Fungus gardens microbial communities from leaf cutter ant in Ribeirão Preto, State of São Paulo, Brazil - Atta sexdens ASBM3 | ecosystem: Host-associated > Fungi > Mycelium > Unclassified ... | reverse complement strand
TGGGTCTTTACCACGCGCGTCGAGCCTGTTTCGTCCCCATGCGCCCGTTCCCTTGCGAGTTCAGGTTGACTGGTGGAGACGCCGGGCACTGCCCCCGGGTCCGCAACGATTATTCCACGCACCGTTTATCGCCATAGCCAAGGGTCGAACCCTCCTGCAGGACTGCATATAGTCCGTGCCCACCGCCCCGGCAAGCGCCGGAGAGACGGATAAGGCACTTTCACTCTGCCGGGGCGATGGATAAGAAGAAGCCATGCGCCTTACCGAATCCCAGATCGACGAAATCGCCGCCCAGCGCGGTGCCCCGACCCAGACGCTCCGCCCGAGTGTTCCGGCGCTGGAGGCCCTGCTCTATACCCCGATCGAACTGCTGGACCACGGGTTCCTGCGGGTCGTGGACTATATGGGCGACGATTCAGCCATCGTGCAGGCTGCCCGCGTGTCCTATGGGCGTGGCACCCGCAAGGTGTCGGAAGATGCGGCGCTGATCCGCTATCTGATGCGGCACCGCCACTCCACACCGTTCGAGATGTGCGAGATCAAGTTCCACGTGAAGCTGCCGATTTTCGTGGCGCGGCAGTGGATTCGCCATCGCATGGCCAGCGTGAACGAATATTCCGCACGCTATTCCATTCTGGACCGGGAATTCTATATCCCCGAGCCCGCACAGCTTGCCGCCCAGAGCGTATCCAACCGCCAGGGGCGCGCCGATGCCCTGCCGCCCGAAGTGGCCGAGCGCGTGATGACCATGCTGCGTGCCGACGCGGTTCAGTGCTTCACCGATTATGAAACCATGCTGGATGATGGCGAGGGCGGCATCGGGCTGGCGCGTGAACTGGCGCGCATGAACCTGACGCTGAACACCTATACCCAGTGGTACTGGAAGATCGACCTGCACAACCTGATGCATTTCATTGCGCTGCGCATCGACCCGCACGCGCAATATGAAATCCGCGTCTATGCCGAGGCGATGCTGACCGTGCTGCGTGCATGGGTGCCGGCCGCGGCCGCTGCGTTCGAGGATTACCGCATGGGCGCGTTCACCTTTTCGGCGGGCATGCTGGCGGTGTTGCAGCGCATGCTGGCCGGCGAGGCGGTAGATGCCGCGTCCTCGGGGCTGAGCAAGCGCGAATATGCCGAGATGCTGGCGGCCCTGAACCGCACGGCCTGAAACGGAGGGCGGGGATGGGCGCTTTCGACGATCTGTTCGATCACCCGCCCGAAGATGGGCCGCCGCCGCCTTTGGATCCGCCGGTGCGGCGGGCGCGAATGCGGGTGCGGGTTCTGATGGTGTTCAGCGTCGCGCTGGTGGCGGTGTGGGTGTGGATGACCTATGTGCTGCCGCCGGTGCCCCGCACCTATCTGAATTTCTGTCCGCCGGGCAACACGCACAGCCTGTGCCCGAACCGCGTGACAGAACCCGTCAAACCCTGAGAATGCGCGCGATTTCGGCTTCGTAGCTGTCCAGATACGCTTCGAGGTCTAGGTGCTTTTCCGCATAGGTGCGGGCACCCTTGCCGATCTTGCGGGCCAGTTTCCGGTTTTCCAGCACCTCCAGAACCCCGTCGGCAATCCGGTCGGGCTGAAGGAACGGCACCAGAACCCCCGTCTCCCCGTGACGGACAAATTCGGTGACCGGCGCTGTGTCGCTGCCCACGATGGAACAGCCTGTTGCCATCGCCTCGCGCAGTGACCACGACGCAACGAACGGGTAGGTCAGATAGACGTGCGCGTCTGATCGTTGCAGCAAGGCCCTGAAATCATCATAGGTTACCTTGCCGACGAAATGCACGCGCGCAAGGTCGATCTGGTCGCCCACTTCGCGCAGCAGGCTTTCGCGCCACGTGCTGTTGGTCAGCTTCGCGCCATAGCTGACGCCATCTCCGCCCACCAGCACGACGCGCGCATCCGGCCGCGCAGCCAGAATGCGGGGCAGGGCGCGCATGAACACGTGAAACCCGCGATAGGGTTCCAGATCGCGCGAGACATAGGTCACCAGCATGTCCGATGGTGCGATCTCGACATCCTTGATGCGGACGGTTTTTTTGCCTTTCTTCGGGTCAGGCTTGCATTTTTCCAGATCTGCACCTTCGCGGATCACCGAGATGCGCTTGCGTGACCATTCGGGGTAGGTCTCAAGCTGGAAGCGCGTGGGTGTCTGGCCCCACTGGTTCAGTTGCAGGGCCAGCAGGTTGACCGCGTTCTTGGCGCGCACATTGGCGTGCAGCGTGGGGGCGGAGGGAAATTCGCTGTCGAAACCGACATCAAGGCCCCGCGTGGCGTAATAGAATTCGAAATATCCCAGCATCGGCACGTCGGGATAGACATCCACCAGATCCAGCATTTCGCCCCAGCCGTGGTGGCCGACGATGATATCCGGTGTGAACCCCAACTGTTTCAGCGAACGCGCCATGGCGGCGACCTGTTCGGCACGGCGTAGGCCGCGTTCAAGGTCATGCAGGCCGGCGTGCAGGGTGTCGAGTTCGCGGGGCAGCAGGCGATAGACCACCTTGCGCACGCCGGGCAGGGTGTTGTCGTTCGGTTCGCAGATGAAGACGATCTCGTTGCCCGGGCGCGCGGTCAGGCGACGCAAAAGATGCAGGAATTGGCCAGGGAAGTTCTGATGAACGAAAAGATATCTCAAACAACCACCCGACCACGCACGGTTCGGATCATGCGTGCTTCCAACACAAGCCCCGCTTTGGGTTCAGGGGCATGAGAACGTGCCCCGGGCCGGTGACGGGCCCGGGGAGTCCGGCCTGTATCAGCCCGCGCGCTTGCGGCGCGTGTCGGCGATTACGGGCTTGGCAGGCTTCGCGCGGCCGCGCGCGGCGGTAATCGGCGTGGGCTGCTTGGCCGGTGCTGCGACCAGTTTGGCGGGCGCGCGCTTGGCGGCGGGCTTGGTCGGGGCTGCGACCACTGCCGGCTTGGTCACCGGGGTGGCCACCGCTGCGGGCTTGCGGCCGCGCGTGGCCTTGGGGGTGCTGGCGGCCGTTTTGGGCAGGATGCGCAGGCGGAAGGCTTCCAGCGGTGCCAGCGATTCGGCTTCGGCCGTGATGGTGTCGTCGATCGGGCCGACGGTGGTGCCATCGGTGAAGCTGGCTTCGATGCTGACGGCGAATTTCTCGGCCGCGGCCCCTTTGAGGCGCACGCGCAGGCCCAGAATCGGCAGGGCCATGCCCTTGCTGCCGCAATATTGGCCGCCCTGCGCCCAGGGTGACAGCCAGCCCTTGCCCAGGACGGCCTGATATTCGATGTCTTCGGCCGTGATCAGCGCGGCAGGTGCGATGCCGAAGCCTTCGATCCAGGCGCGGCTGCCCGGCTCGCCCGTCCAGTCGCCGATGCGGGTGGCAACGTCGCCGCGACGTTCGACATGGGCTGCGATTTCGGGGTTTTCGACGGGTGCCGGGGGCGGTGCCTTTGTGGCCGCCGGTGCCTGGGCCGCGGCCGCGATCGGGGCAATGGGTGCGGCGGGCTTTGCCGCCACGGGCACGGCTGCCGGTGCCGCGTCGTTCAGGCGTAGAACCTGTAATTTCGGGGTTTCGCGCTGCGATGTCGGCGCCTGATAGAACGTCACCAGAACTTCGGCCCGGGGGGCGGTCACGCGGATCAGGGCGGCACCGTGGCTGGCGCCCAGCCACCCGTCGGTGTCGAAGCCGGTGATGCTGACCGCGCCGGGGGCGGTGCCGGGTGCCGTGGACAGGCGGATGCCGGGCAGGCCGTTGGCTTCGCTGGCCGGCTGGCCGGGCGCGTTGAAGATGCAATACAGCCCGGCGTCCAGAGCCATGAGATGACCGGAGACCTTCAGATCGACGATCCGGTTTTGGTTACTCGACTGTTCGCTCTGAGACATCAAGAGATTTCCAGTTGGCTGATGGGATGGTCGAAAAGGGCTGTCCTGCGAACGGCACATGCGCGCAACATGCCATGCGGCCTTATCTTATCGGACATTACGCAAACGTAAACCGCTTGAACTTAAACGAATGAGCGCATTCGCGAGTTCATCCGGGCCGTATTGCGCCGGCAACACCCATCCCCGCCCTGTTGCCGTGATTCGCGCGGCCGGCGCGCCCAGGTCCAGCGCTGCGGCCCGAAGCCCCGACCGCCACAGCAGCGACAGCGTCAGGCACCAGGTTTCGGGCCACAGGGAGGGGATGAATCCGATGTCCGCATCCTGCATACGGATCAGAAATTCTGCTTCGTTTTCAGTGTATTCACCCAGAACGAAGGCATGGCCGGTTTCCATCAGAAGGTCGTCGTCGATGGTGTGCCCGACGACCGCGAATTCAAGGGGCAGGGCGTGTATGCGTGCGTGCCGGGCGGTGCGCAGCAGCAGGTCGAACCCCTTTTCCATGCCGATGGCCCCCGGCACGCACACCCGCGCGACCCCGGGTTTGCGGGCGCGCAGGCGGTCGGGCTGTTGCCCGAACGCCGCAATTTGTGAAAGCGAAAGGTCCGGGCGGTCGTCTTCCGGGGCTTCGATCTCCACCGACAGGCCCGGAAAGTGTCGTTCGGTCCGGGTTGCGCAGTCGGCAGAGGGTGCGCTGACGCGTCGGGCGTTTGTCAATTCCTGACGCGATCGGGCCTGCAACGCCCGAACCCCGATGCGTTCGCCCAGCAGCGATCCCTGTTTTGCAATGCAGGCCGTGCAGCCTTTCAGGTCCGGCTCGCCGCAATAGGTGCCTTCGGGCCCGACGAGTGTGATTCGCGGACAGAACCAGACATAATCATGAACAAAGACATCGTATGGCACGCCCAGTCGGGCCGGAAGATCGCGCACGCAGGGGTGGTGGCCCAGCATGTGGTGCCACTCGATGCTGTTCACGCCGTCATCGCGCAGGAACGCTGCAAGGGTCTCGGTCTCATCCGGCAGGGAAAAGCGTAGGTTCGGAAATATCTCGGGTGTGTCATCTGTTTCTATGGCACAGCCTTCGGTTGTGGGGCGCAAGGTCAGGGTGCGGCGACCGGCCCGGCGGTGGTCGGCGCTGCGGGCGCTGCGCACGCGTTCCACCCCGCCGCCGGCGGCGTGCGTGATGGCCAGCACACACGGGGCGGCAGCGTTCGGCGCGCGCATAGTGCGCCAGCGCGCCAGATCCAGCCTGCGCCGGGCCGGGGCAAGGGGGTCTGCGTCGATGTGCGATTCGACCAGTTGGTCGTAATGTGGATGAATGTCACGCAGGATTTCCAGATTGCGTGCCAGAAGTGCTGGGCGCGCCGCCCCGAACGAGGCCGATCCGACATGCGCCACGAAAATGCCCGGCGCCCCCACATGCCGCCAGCCCAGTGCGGCAGCACGCATGCAGAAATCATTTTCCTCGGCATAGCCTTGCGCGAAAAGATCGCTGCGGAAATTGCCTGTTTGCAAAAGACAATCATGACGCAGGAAGGTGCAGAAACCCACGGCAGTGGGGATCTCCACCGCCATGCCGTGGCAGTGCGCGCGCGTCAGGGCGGCCATCGCGTTCGTGCGGGCGGCATCGGGCGACGGATTGGCGCCCTTGCGGTCGGGATAGGACAGGATCGTCGCATCGTTGGAAAGTGGCGTGACCGTGCCATGGTCTGGTGCGGCATAAGCGATGTCGGCCAGATCGGCCAGCCAGCCCGCAGGGACCAGCGTGTCGCTGTTCAGGATGACCACATCGCGGCCGCGCGCTGCGGCAAAACCCGTGTTGACGGCAGCGGGAAAGCCCCGGTTGCGCGTGTGGTGCAGCAGCGTGATGCTGCCCTTGCGCGCCAGGCGCCGCAGGTCGGCCGAAAGGGCGGGGTCGGGCGTGCCGTCATCCACCACGATGATCTCGGCCTGATCCCCCGCGCGGATCACGCTGTCCAGGCACGCTATCGTCAAACCCCGTTGTCCGAACACGGGAATGACGATGCAGCACCCGGCGCGCTTTGGAATGCGGCGCGGGGGTGCCGTGCGCCGCGCGTGCCGGGGCAGCGGTGGGGCGTGCACCAGCGGACTGCCGGCAAGGTCGGTGCCAGCGGGCGTGAGAAACCGTGTCTCGCCGGGTGCAAGTGCCATGCCCGGCAGGTCGATCAGGCGCGGGCGGGACAGCGGATCGTCGCTGTTGACGTCGATGCTGAAGTGATCGAGGGGCAGGCGGCGGGTTGTGCCGTCAGCCGTCAGCATGGTGATGACAGGCGTGCGGTGGGGCGCGGCCGGATACCACGCCCAGCCGCGCACCCCATCGGCCGTGTGCTGCACAAAGCCGGTGCAGCGGGTGATGGCCCGCAGGTCGATCGGGGCGCCGATCGGGGCTTCACCCGCATGGGGGCCTTCGGTAATCAGAATTTCAAGCCTTTCGGCTGAAAGCCAGCTTTTCGGCAAGGCCGCCTGCCCGTTGCGCCAGACGGGGCGCAGCATCCGGCCATCAAGACGCAAGGAAAGCCCGACGTTGCTGTCTGATTGCACAAAGGCGGTGTCGCCTTCGACCCTGAGGCCACACCACCCGGTATGCGCACCCGCGATGTGGTCGGCCATGCGTGTGGCGACGCTGGCGGTGGAGTCCGTCAGGGCAAAGCGCGACAGGGCCGCGTGCAGGCCGATGCGTGCGGTTTCATGTTTGCCGGTGGACAGCGCGGCAGAGGCAAGCAGTGTCCATCCTTCGGAAAAATCATGGGCTTGCATCAGGTTTTGCATGGTGGCCAGTGCTGCCTGTGCCTGTCCGCAGGCCATGTGGGCCAGTGCCAGCGTGAAGCTGACATTGGCCACAGTCGGGGCGATCCGGTGCGCGCGTTCCAGCCAGATCACGGCATCGGCCAGACGCCCCGCGCGCAACAGGTGCTGGCCCCGGTCGAACGCAGCCTGCGCGCGGGCGTCGGCCCGTTCCTGCCATGCCGCGCGGTCGGCCGCAGTGATGCGGATGCCGAAACCGGCATGCTGCACCGTGTCTTTTTTGGACGGGGGTCTGGCCACGGTCCGTTTCGTTCAGCCCGTTCGGGCGGTTCCGCCAGCCTGTGGGGCTGCATGGCCGCCGATGCGCGCCAGTTCGGCGTTGGCCTGGCTGAGCCCCTGCGCGCGGGCTCGCCCGAGCCAATGTCGCGCCTTGGCATGGTCGGTCGTGCCGGCCAGGCCGCGGGCGAAATACCGGCCGATCATCAACTGCGACAGGGCGTTGCCACGTTCTGCCGCGCTCAGGAACCAGTGCTCGGCCTGTTTGCGGTCTTCGGGAATGTCATGGCCACCGCCATACATCGCGCCGATTGCAAACATGGCCTCCACATTGCCGCGTTCCGCTGCGGCGAGGTAATGCTCGGCTGCTGTTGCGTGGTCCTTCGGGCCGCCGCGTCCCAGCACCAGAAGCTGGGCATAGGCGACCTGTGCATCCAGCATGCCGGCCTCTGCCGCGCGGCGCATCCAGTCGCGCCCGGCGGGCAGGTCGGCATCGATGCCGCGCCCTTCCAGCAACATGCGCGCGAACCAGTATTGCGCGTTGACGATGCCGTCTGCCGCGCGACGCATCCAGTCGGCCGCCGCGGCCTCGTTGCGTTCGATGCCGACACCCTGCGCCAGACACACGCCATAATTGAACGCACCCAGCAGGTCGCCGCCCTGGGCTGCCTGTTCATAGCGGGCGCGCAATGTGGCGCCGTCGGCGTCCGTTCCGGTGCCTTCCAGCAGCAGGTTGCCCAGATCCGTTTCGGCCGCCTGATTGCCGCGGTCCGAGGCCACGCGGAACCAGCGCGCGGCTTCTTGCGGGTCGCGGTGCACACCGGCGCCGGTCAGGAACAACAGGCCCAGCGCGCGCGCAGCCGTTGCGTGGCCGGCATCGGCTGCGCGCAGATACCACAAGGCGGCTTCGATATAGTTCGGGGCCATGTCACCCCCGCGTGCGTGGATATCGCCCAGCAGGGCCGCGGCTTCGACGTCGCCGGCCAGTGCCGCACGGCGCAGCCACGATTGCGCGCGGTCGGGGTCACGATCGACCCCGCGACCTTCCAGGCAGGCAAGGCCATATTTGGCCTGGGCCGCAACGACATTCTGTTCGGCGGCCCGGCGGTAATATTCCGTCGAGGCGGCCAGATCGCGCGGCGCACCGATGCCGCGCGCCGCCAGTTCGCCCATCATGTAAAGCGCGGTGCCAAGCCCGGCATCGGCGGCGGCCTTCAGTGCGCGCGCGCCCTGGGTCTGGTCGGCGGGGCTGGCCGCGCGGCGCAGCAGGGCAAGGCCATAGCCCAGTTGCCCCTGCGCGCTGCCCGCTGCCGCGGCTTCCGTATAAAGGGCAAAGGCGCGTTCGGGGTCGCGCACGTCTTCAGGGCCGCTGGTCAGGATATAGGCCCACAGCGCGCGCGCGTCGGGCGATCCGGCGTCTGCCGCGACCTGCGCCCAGTGCAGGGCCTTGTGCAGGTCGGGGGTTGTCTTGGGGCGTGCCGCCTTTTGCGTCAGTTGCAGCGCGGGTGCGCCCTCCACCTGCTCCGGCAGGCCCAGAACGCACAAGGTGGCATAGACAAGCTGCGCTTCGACCCAGCCGTTTTCCGCGGCAGCCAGCATCCAGCGCGTGCCTTCCGGCAGGCTCATGGGTACGCCGCTGCCGTCGAGATAGGCGCGGCCCAGCCGGAACTGGGCTTCCGGCATGCCTTCGGCCGCAAGTTTGCCAAGATGCGTCGCAGCCTTGACCGCTTCGCCTGTTTCCTGAAGCGAAAGGGCATAGGCCAGTCTGGCGCGGGGAGAGAAGCCGGCAGCCAGCCGAAGGCGGAGGGTCGTCACGCTGTTGGGTGGTCCTCTGGTCTGAAAGGCGCGCCGGACGTGCAGCCCGGCGCTGTCAGGTCATGGCTCCCGCATGCCGTTGGTTGCAGCAGGGATCATGCGATTGAGGAAGTATTGCATCATCGTCCGCTTCCCGACCGAGATATCCGCCGTGACCGGCATGCCCGGGCGAGGGTGGAAGAAAGACGGCACGCCATGCAGCGTATAGCGGTCGATACGCAGATGAACGCGGTAATAGAGGCCGCCATCATCGTCGTTCGACGCCCCGCCGCCGTTGGTGGCCTGCGCCCCGGCCCCGCCACCGGAAGCGCTGCTGGTTGAGAAGGCGTCGGCGCTGATAACCCGCACCGAGCCCTCGGCCCCGCCATATTGGGTGAAGGGGAAGGTGGCGAACTTCACGATGGCGCTGTCGCCGACCTTGATGAAGCCGGCGTCGGCCCCGCGCAGGGTCGCATCGACCTCCAGCCCGCTGTCATAGGGCACGAGCGTCATCAGCTTGTCCGAAGCCCCGATGACCGATCCGACGGACAGGCGTGCGATGTTCAGCACGATGGCATCGCGGTCGGCGCGCATGACCACAAGGCTCTTGCGCAGCTTGTCACGGCTGTACTGGGCCTGGGTTTCCTGATAATGGTGCTGCGCCTCGCTCAGGTCCGAATAGATCTGGGCTTTCCAGCTTTCGGCATAGCTGTTGCGTTCGGCGGTCAGTGCGTCGATTTTCGAGCGCGCGCCCGAGGCTTCCTGCTGGGCGCTGATTTGCGAACGCTCGACCTCCATCAGCGTGTCCTGCGCGCCGAGGGTGGACAGGCGGCTGCCCACATGATCGCGTTGCAGGTTCTGGCGCATGGCAAAGACCGACCCCGCCACCTTGGCGCGGGCGGCATACATCGCCGAACTGGCGATAGCGCCCTGAAGGGTGCTCTGCTGGGACGCGATCTGGTGGTTGTAATCCTCGATCCGGGCATCGAATTCCTGCTTGCGGCGCAGGAAGGTCGCGGCTTCCTGCACGGAGGCGGGATCGGCCATGTCGGGCGTGTAGGTCCGGCCGTCGGCTTCGGCCATCAGACGATCGACGGTCGCCTTGTATTCACTGGCCTGAAGGCGCGTGTTTTCCACGTCGGCATCGGTGATCGTGGGGTCGAGATGCGCGATGACCTGCCCCTTGCGCACGAAATCGCCTTCATGCACGTCGATCGACCGAATGATCGACATCTCATACGGTTGCACCACCAGGGTTGCGGTCGTGGGCACCAGCCGGCCTGTGGTCGTGACGACCCGATTCAGCGGAAACAGCGACATCGCCGCGACACTGGTGATCACCAGACCGCCGATAAGCCACGTGAAATAGCGCGCCGTGGCTGTGGGGGGCAGGTTGACCATCGCGGCACTGGGGGAATGGAATTCCAGCAATTGCGGCGGCAGTTCGGTGGGGGCGGTCGGGTCGTCGGCTTCGGGAATGGCGAAGCTGAAGGTGTCCGGTTCGTCACCGTTCGTCGGTGTGAGTTCATGTCCAGACATGGATCAGTCTCCTTCCGCCAGCATTGGCGCCGGGCCGCCAGACTGGCTGCCGCCCTGCTGGTGGCGGTTCTGTTGCAGCCACAGGGTGCGATAGATGGCGCAGCGTTCCAGCAGGATGTCGTGCGGGGCGATATCGACGACCATGCCCTGATCCATCACCAGAATCAGGTCGCAATCGACCAGGGACGACAGGCGATGCGACACGATCACCATCGTGCGCCCCTTGCCCAGACGCTGGAGGTTGGCGTTGACCAGGGCCTCGCTCTCCGGGTCGAGGGCGGATGTTGCCTCGTCCAGGATCATCAGCTTGGGGTCGCTGATCACGGCGCGCGCGATGGCCAGACGCTGGCGCTGGCCGCCCGAGATGTTGGTCGAGCCT
>Ga0157365_10001242_pt1 | contig 10614 bp, 11 predicted proteins | sample AttsexASBM3_FD_111478 | JGI IMG/M metagenome (GOLD analysis project Ga0157365, IMG submission 111478) | Fungus gardens microbial communities from leaf cutter ant in Ribeirão Preto, State of São Paulo, Brazil - Atta sexdens ASBM3 | ecosystem: Host-associated > Fungi > Mycelium > Unclassified ... | reverse complement strand
TCCTGAAGGACGAACTGGGCCTGCTGCGCAAGGATCCCGTCTATGGTCCGCTGATCAAGTCCGACTTCTCGTTCCTGGGCGTTGAGCAGGCGGATGGGAACGGGGCCAAGTTCCTTGGTTCCATCCGCACGGCGGCGGGGGCCAAATGGAAGGTCTATCGCGAATACTATGCCCGCCTGGGCGCGCGCATGGTGAAGGAAAAGGTCGCCTTCCCGATCCCGACCTCGGTGAACATGCTGGCCAATGCGCCCAGCGGCGCCCTGCGCATGAACATGGAGGAAAATCCCGCAGCCATCCTCGCCGCGCACAACGCGCAGCCTGAGGCACCCAAGCCCGTCGCCCCCGGGGCGGATGGCGGGGACGGCAAGGACGCCACCGGCCCCAAGGGAAATGACCCGTCCCATGGCTGATGGAACGCCCATGCTGCTGGCGGGGCTGGAATCCCCGCTGCGCACGGATGGCTACGCCTTCGTGCCGGCGGGGGACATGCGTCCCCTGCTGGAACAGTACGGCCTGCGTGACTGGGCCAGCTTCGCCAGCAGCTGGAACCGGCTGGGACTGGACCGCTACATGGCGGATGGCGGCCGGTACCGCCGCCGCCGCCATGCCACCTTCGCCATCAGCGCCGATGGCATCCAGCGCAAGAAACACCAGCCCCATTACCAGAGCCGCGATTATAACGAACTGAATGGCGGCATCGAACGCTGGTTCCGCTCGGTGGAACCGGAAATGGGGACGCATCCGGCGCTGGTCGCCATCCTGCGGCTCATGCACCGGATCGTGACCGACCTGACTGATCCGGCCGTCATGCCCGATACATGGCATACCGAAATCCATCAGTTCCGCATCGAGGCGCAGGGGGATAATCCCGGCCAGCCGACACCCGAAGGGCTGCACCGTGATGGCGTGGACTGGGTCATGGTCGTGATGATCCGGCGCGAGAACGTCATGTCAGGCGAAACCGCCATCCATGACCTCCAGCGTAACCTGGTGGGCAGCTTCATGCTGGACCAGCCGCTGGATACGGCGGTGGTCAATGACAACCGCGTCTATCACGGGGTCACTGCGGTGCGTCCCCTTGATCCCACGCGACCGGCCTATCGTGACGTACTGGTCGTGACATTCCGCCATCAATGACGCCGGTGCAGGCGGGGGCGTGGCGACACTTCTGCCGGCTTGCGCTGGCGGTCATGCTGGCAGTGGGGGGCGGGCTCTACCTGTTCATCGTAACGGTTGACCCATGGGACGTGCTGCCCCTTTCCCCCCGCCTGCCCCGCATACCCGTTACCTCCAACGCCCGTTACACCATGCCCGCGCTGGCGCGTAACCCGCGGTTTGATTCCGTCATGCTGGGCACATCCACCAGCCGGCTGATCCAGCCCGCCGTGATGGACCGCGCCCTGGGCACGCATTTCCTGAACATGGCCATGAACAGCGCCAGCCCGTGGGAACAGGCGCGCGAACTCGATACCTTCCTGCGCGCCCATCCCGCCCCGCGCATCGTCATGATCGGCGTGGACGCCGCCTGGTGCCATGAACGCCCCGGCAGCCTGACATCCCCCAACCGCCCGTGGCCGGAATGGATGTACGGTCACCCCGCATGGACCGGCTACCTGCACATGGCCAGCCTGTATGCCCTGCAGGAAGCCGCCAACCAGTTCCTGTGGCTGACCGGACAGAAGACACAGCGTTTCGGCATGGATGGCTATACCAGTTTCGTGCCGCCCGATGACCGGTACGACCAGTTGCGGGGACGGGTGCAGGCCGCGTTCGACCACTGGGCGCCACCAGATAACAGCCCCGCCCCGCCCGGCATGGCCGACACGCCACCGGCCACAATGCCGCTGCTGGATTCAATGGTCGGGCGCATGCCTGCCTCCACCATCCGCATCCTGTGGTTTCCGCCCGCGTCGGCATTCCTGCACGGGACGGCGGGAGGCATTGCCGCAGCCCGGCTGCAGGCATGCAGGCTGGGGGTGGAACGGATTGCCGCCCACCAGCCCAACGTGGTCGCCCTTGATTTCAACCATGACAGCGCATTGACGGAAAACCGCGATAATTTCTGGGATCCCCTGCATTACCGCATGCCCACGGCCCTGCGCCTGATGGCGGACATGCGTGCTGTCATACAGGGGAAACCGCCTGCGGACCCGGTGCTGGACGTCCTGCATGACCCACCCGGCCTGCCCCGCATGGACCGGTAACGGGGCAAAGCCATGCGCTGCCATCGCGGAGCCTCCACGCCGGCGGGGCTTGTGCCGGGCGGGTCATCTGGTATGGAAAACAGGATACCGTGAGATGCCCGCCATGCGCATGCGCGACGCAGTCATGCAAGATGGACGGGGATTGTTTTGTGCATGCCGCCCCCGTAACCGGGCAGGCAAGGTTGCGGCACTGAGGTTGGAGAGGCTGGTGAATACGTCCGTCAATGGTGCGCCGCAATGGCATCTTCAGCCCGAGGCGAACCGGACCCTTGTCACCCTGTCGGGGGACTGGATTGCACAGGAAGGACGTACGCCCGCCTTTCCCACCGATGCGCTGAAAGACGTGCCGCACGGTGAGCCGGTCGAATTCAGCACCGACCAGCTTGGCAAATGGGATACCTCGCTGATCAGCTTCCTGTGGGAACTCAAGCGCAGCGCGCGTGAAGCCCATGTGAACGTCGATACCAACACCCTGCCGGAATCCGCGCACAAGCTGCTGGACCTGCTGCCTGAAATTCCGCCCGAGCCAACACCTCCGCCGCCCCATCATTTTGCCCCGGTGGCGGCCGTGGGGCAGTTTACGCTCGACACCCTGAACGAAGTCGGCTGTGTCAGCGAAATGGGCACGGCGGCGGCCAAGGGGGGACTGGCCTCGCTGGTCGGGCGCGGGATGATGCGCACCGTCGACCTCATGTCCGACCTGAACGCCGCGGGCCCGGCGGCGCTGCTGATCGTGGGCGTGGTGAACTTCCTGGTCGGCGCGATCCTGGCCTTCGTCGGGTCGGTGGAACTGCATAAATTCGCGGCTGACATCTATGTCGCAAGCCTTGTGGCCATTGCCATGGTGCGCGAGATGTCGGCTGTCATGACCGCCATCATCATGGCCGGGCGTACCGGCGGCGCCTATGCCGCGCGCATTTCCACCATGCAGGCCAATGAGGAAATCGACGCGCTGCAGGTTTTCGGCATTCCGGTTTCCAGTTACCTGATCCTGCCATCGGTGCTTGCCCTCGCCTTCACCATGCCGCTGCTTTACCTGTACGGCTGCCTGATCGGCATGCTGGGCGGGTTCTTCGTGTCCTATATCATGCTGGACGTGTCGCCTCTGGGCTATTTCCACGAAACGATCCAGGCGCTGCCACTGGACCAGTTCACGTTCGGCTTCATCAAAAGCTTCGTATTCGGCACATTCGTCGGCCTGACCAGCTGCCGCATCGGGCTGAAGGCCGGACGTAGCGCCGCCGACGTGGGCATTGCCGCGACCAAGGCCGTGGTCGTGGGCATTGTGGGCGTGATCGCACTGGATGCGATCTTCGCGGTTATCGCCAATGTCATCGGGATCTGACCGCCATGAATGAGACCAATACCCAGATGCCCTCCACCGATGACCGCCCGGTGATGATTTCGGTCGATGACGTGACGCTGGCGTTCGGCAGCAAGGTGATCCAGCACGACGTATCCTTCCGCGTGAAGCGGGGCAGCATCTTTGCCGTCATGGGCGGGTCAGGGTGTGGCAAGAGCACCCTGCTGAAAAGCATGATCGGCCTGCTGCGTCCCACGCACGGTACCTATCTGGTGGAAAAGGACAATTACTGGGCCGGCGATGATGCCAGCCGCGTGCGGATCGGCCGGCGTTTCGGCGTCCTGTTCCAAAGTGGCGCGCTGTGGAGCTCCATGACCGTGGGCGAGAACGTCGCCCTGCCCATGCAGATGTTCACCAAACTGGAACCCGATGTGATCCGCCAGCTTGTGGAACTCAAGCTGGGGCTGGTGGGCATGCTGCATGCCATCGACCAGTATCCGTCCGAACTGAGTGGCGGCATGCGCAAGCGCGCGGGCCTGGCGCGCGCCATGTCACTGGACCCCGATATCCTGTTTTTCGATGAACCCTCCGCCGGGCTGGACCCGATTACGTCCGCCCGGCTGGATGAGCTGATCCTGAACCTGCGCGACGGGCTGGGGGCGACGATCATCATCGTCAGCCATGAACTGTCCAGCCTGTTCCACATCGCCGATGACGGCATCTTCCTTGATGCCGAGCAGAAGACGGCCATTGCCCACGGCTCCCCCACATGGCTGCGTGATCACTGCACCGACCCGATGGTCCATGCCTTCATGCACCGTGAACAGCTGGACAGTTCCGGCTCCGCCGGAAACGGGTAATGCCGATGGCCGGCAGGCAAACGCTGATCGGATCAGCCGTGCTGGGGGTTGCGGCCGCTGCGCTCATCATACTGGGCGTGAAGGGGGCGCTGCCCCTTCCCGGCCGTACCAGCGAGGCAATGGTCATTTTCGAAAGCCCGACCAACGGGCTGGATATTGGCTCCCCCGTCAATTTCCGGGGCGTGCCGGTGGGGGCTGTCGAACGCATTACGGTCAAGGTCGATCCGGCGGACCATCACACCTACATGCCGGTCTATATCCTGTTCGATCCCAGCCATGCACCCGGACGCAGCGACCTGCCGCCGCTGCCCGAACTGATCGCCAATGGCCTGCGGGCGGAAATGACGCTGCACAGCCTTGTCACCGGGCAGACTGAACTTGACCTCGACCTAGACCCCAAAACCCCGGCGCGGCTGCACCCGGGGCTGGTGGACACGACGCTGACGGAAATCCCGATGGGGCAGACGGCGCTGCAGCAGCTGGAAACCACGCTGGTGTCCACCTCCGTCCAGCAGCTGCACCATGACCTGCAGACTGCAATGGCCAGCATCCGCAGGCTGGCGGCCGACATGAACCGCGACCTGCCGGGCATGATCACCAGCATCCGCGAGACATCGGCGCATAGCGACGCGGCGGTCACCCATATCCGCACAGTCATTACGGATGTGGAAAACCGCGCCAGCATCACCATCAACAAGCTGGACCGGCTGATCGCCACCAACAGCCAGCAGTTTGCCGCGCGGCGGGCGGAACTGCTGACGCTGATCGCCACTACGCACCAGACCATGACACAGGCGCATGAGACACTTGCCAGCCTGCGTACGCTGACCGATCCGCAATCACGTGACAGGCTCAATCTGGACGATACGATGCGTGATATCATGGAAGCAGGCTATGGGCTGCGCGGATTCGCCAATGAAGTCGAAAGTAATCCGCAACTTCTGCTGATGGGACGCAATAAATGAAAACGCGCCAGCCCGCTGTCTCCCTTTCCCGTTTGTATCCGGCCCTGCGGGCAGGTGGCGGATTGCTGCTGTCGGCGGTTGTGCTGTCGGCCTGTTCCTCGGCCCCGGTCCGCTTCTATACCCTTGGCGCGCCTGCCGTGGCCGTGGGCGCGGAAAGCAGTTCCACCATTCCCATCACGGACAGCACGCCTGTCATCGAGGTCGAGCGCGCGCGCATGCCCGACTATCTGGACAGCCAGGACATCATGGTCCGCAATGGCCATGAAATCGAACGCAGCGGTCTGGGCCGCTGGGCCAGCCGCCTGTCCGTGGGGGCGACCGACCTGATCACGGCGCGGCTGGCGCAGAAATGGCCGAACCTGTTCGTAACCGACCAGAGCCAGCCTGACCGCCCGACATGGCGGCTGCAGCTCAATATCAGCCGTCTTGATGTCAGCCGTGATGGCAAATCCGCGCTGAACGCGGACTGGGCCATCATCCCGCAGGACACGCGCGCGTCCATCCTGCGTAACCGCACCACCATCGTCATGGATGGCAATACGGCCAGCAACGCCAACATCGCCAAGGTGACGGAAAGCCTGCTGAACGAACTGAGCGACCGGATCGAGGCAAGCTGGCCCAGCACGACCGGCACGACACCGCAGACCGCCATGACCTTCCACCGTCACAGCAAGGGCTGAGCATCCGGCACGACAGGGGTGGCCAGTCCTGTCCCGCTCTGGTTAGGCTGTGGGGTGAAACAGGCCACCTGCCCCGCCCTGCCGCCATGAATGGGGGAACCTTTCGGCATGCACGGCATTGGGTGCGCAATCCTGTCCAACCTGCCGGAGTGTCGTCATGCCCCCTCTTTTTCCGTCCCTTCGCCGGGCCGCATGTCTGATCTGCCTGCCTGCCGCCGTGTTGTTGTCCGGCGCGGGCATGGCATGGGCGGAAGGCGGGCCGGTCATTCTGGCGCAGCATCCCGGCACGGAACTGGACCGGCAGGCGCGCAGGCTGGTGACGCAGGATCTGCATGATGCCGCGAACCAGCGTGAACAGCCTGTCCTGCTGACCGGATCAGGCCTGCTGTCGGACAACCCGCGTCGCATGGCGCTGTTTGTGCAGCTACAGTCCGCCAGCCTGTGTGGCTCGGCAGGGTGTTCCACGTCCGTGTACCTGCCTGACGGGCGCAAATGGACCCTGGTGCTGGATTCCGTCAGCGGACCGATCACCATTACCCCGCAGGTGCACGGCAACATGCATGACCTGCTGGTTGATGACACCGATCGCTGGATCTGGAACGGCACGACCTATACCGACACGCAGGCGGCCCCTGAACCTGCCCCATGACAACAGGCTGGCTACCGGCCACCATTGCATGATGGAACGACCGCAGGTCAGGCCTGCCGGATATATGGTTTTATGGGAAAGATGGAGCGGGTGAAGGGAATCGAACCCTCGTATGCAGCTTGGGAAGCTGCCGTTCTACCATTGAACTACACCCGCGTTGTGGCCCCTCTATACTGCACAAGCCGTGCGGATGCAATCACCCCCACATTACGGGCGGCAGTTGACGCACCCTGCCCTGATCCGCAATAAGCAGTGATGTCCGGGGACAGTTTCCACCGGACCCTCGTGATTTGATACGGCCGGCTTGCGGCGAGGTAAAACATACGCGCTAAAGAGGCCTGATCCCGCCCGACAGGGCGCGGGCATCATGGTTTCCACGGTCGTGAACCGCCTTTTTGGGGGAATGGGCTGCCGGAACTGCCCCGGCGCTGACATCTCTGCCCGTATTCACGCCCATCCCCGTTCACAGGAATAGCCACCAGCCATGACTGACCAGCCTGATCCCAAGTCCTTCCGCCCCGCCACGCGCCTGATCAACGCGGGCCTTGAGCGCACGCCATATGGCGAAACCAGTGAGGCGATGTTCCTGACCTCCGGCTTTGTCTATGACAGCGCGGAACAGGCCGAAGGCACCTTTACGGGCGATGTCTCGCACTACCAGTATTCGCGTTTTGGCAACCCGACCACATCCAGCCTCGAACGCCGCCTGTGTGACCTGGAGGGGGCGGAAGCCTGCGTCCTGACGGCGACGGGCATGGGGGCCGTGTCTTCCGCCCTGCTGGCGCAGGTGCGCGCGGGTGACCGGGTCGTGGCGTCACGCGCGCTGTTCGGGTCATGCCACTGGATCGTGGCCGAACTGCTGCCGCGCTATGGCGTGGAAACCATATTCGTCGATGGCGGCGACATGGCGGCGTGGAAGGAAGCACTGTCGACGCCGACCCGCGCCGTGCTGCTGGAAAGCCCGTCCAACCCGATGCTGGACGTGCTGGACATCCGCATGATCTGCGATCTGGCGCACAGGGCCGGTGCGACGGTTGTGGTGGATAATGTCTTTGCCACCCCGCTGTACCAGAAGCCGCTGGAACTGGGCGCCGACGTGGTGGTGTATTCATGCACCAAGCATATCGACGGACAGGGCCGCGTGCTGGGTGGCGCGGTGCTGGGCAACGCCAAGTGGATTGACGAAGTCCTGCGCCCGTTTACCCGCAACACCGGCAACAGCCTGTCACCCTTCAATGCATGGGTCATGCTGAAAAGCATCGAAACGCTGGGCCTGCGTGTGGACGCCATGACGCGCAATGCCGCGAAGGTAGCCGATTTCCTTGCAGATGCGCCCGGCATCGTGCGTGTGTCCTACCCCGGCCGCAAGGACCACCCGCAGTATGAACTGGCGAAAAAGCAGATGTCCGCCGGGTCCACGCTGGTGGCGTTTGAAGTCGAGGGGGACAAGGACGGGGCATTCGCCTTCATGAACGCGCTGCGCCTGATCTCGATTTCCAACAACCTTGGCGATGCGCGCTCGCTTGTCACGCATCCGGCCACCACCACCCACATGAAGCTGGCGCCCGAAGAACGCGCCCGCCTTGGCATTACCGACGGGGCGATCCGCTTTTCCGTCGGGCTGGAAGATGCCGACGACCTGATTGACGACCTCAAGCGCGGCATTGCGGCGCTGGGCAACCGGTAAACAAGGAGCATCCCCTCCATGAGCAAGAACAGGCCTTTCCCTCCCCCCGGTGGGGAAGGAGCGGAGTCCCCGCTGGGCGAGACAATGGACAATACCCCCTGTTTCGAGGAGACGACCGACAATGTACGCGTGGTTGTCCAGACCTTCTGGCTGGATGACCAGTCGGAGCCGGACGAACACCGTTACGTATGGGCATACCGGATCCGTATCGAAAACCACGGGACCGAGCAGATACAGCTGCTGCGCCGGAGCTGGCGCATCGTGGATGGGCAGGGACGGATCGACCGCGTGGAAGGCGACGGCGTGGTGGGGGAGCAGCCCCTGATCGACGCCGCCGCCAGTTTCGAATACATGTCCGGGGCCGCCCTTGAAACGCCAACCGGCTTCATGGGGGGAATGTACCACATGATCCGTCCCGCCAGCCGACAGCACTTTGATGTCAGCATTCCCGTCTTCAGCCTGGACAGCCCGCACCATCCGGCCATCCTTCATTAAGTGTCCCCCTGCGGCCTGTCCCTGCCGGACAGGCCCATGCAACAAGAACCAACAGCAATGACCCCCATCGATTCCCATCCCACCCGCCAGGAAGCAGAGGAGGCCGTCCGTACCCTGCTGCGCTGGGCGGGCGAAGATCCCGACCGTGAGGGGCTGCGTGACACGCCCCAGCGCGTCATCAAGTCATATGACGAATTTTTCTGCGGCTATGCCGAAGACCCGGTCGACCTGCTGCGCCGCACCTTTTCCGAAGTCGATGATTATGACGAAATGGTGCTGCTGCGCGATATCCGCGTGGAAAGCCATTGCGAACACCACATGGTGCCCATCATTGGCGTGGCCCACGTGGCCTACCTGCCGCGCAAACGGGTGGTGGGCATTTCCAAGCTGGCCCGCGTGGTGGATGCCTATGCCCGACGTTTCCAGATCCAGGAACGCCTGACGGCCCAGATCGCCAATACCATCAACGAAGAACTGCAGCCCTATGGCGTGGCGGTGGTGATCGAGGCATCGCACCAGTGCATGACCACGCGCGGCGTGCACCGTCCCGGCGTATCAATGGTGACCAGCCGCATGCTGGGCACCTTCCGCACCAATTCGGACACGCGGCGCGAATTCCTGTCGATCCTCAACCGCCCGGCCATGAACAGCAGCGGTATCTGAGGGTATAAATGCCGCCTTTTTTTGAAAAAGGCGGCATTTCCCTGAAGCTTTTTGCAAAAAGCCTCACCAGAAAACGTCTTTACTGATCGCGCGGCGCTACAGGCTGACTTTTGCCCCCAGCACGGCAATAAACTGCGCCAGCCATGCCGGGTGGGCGGGCCATGCCGGCGCCGTGACCAGCCTGCCATCCGTCACGGCTGCATCGAGCGCAATATCAGCATATATGCCACCGGCCAGTTCCACATCAGGGCGGCAGGCGGGATAGGCTGAAACCGTCCGCCCCGAAATGATGCGTGCAGCCGCCAGAAGCTGGCCCGCATGGCAGATCGCGGCGATGGGCCGGTCAGCAAAGGCACGGACCAGTTCGATGACCCGCGCATCCAGCCGCAGGTATTCCGGCGCGCGCCCACCGGGCAGGACAAGGCCCGCGTAATCCGCGTGACTGATTTCGTCGAAGGTCGCGTTCAGCACGAAACGGTGGCCCGGCTTTTCGCTGTAGGTCTGCGCACCTTCAAAATCATGGATTGCCGTCAGGACATGCTCGCCTGCCTTACGGCCGGGGCAGACCGCATCAACGCGATAGCCCAGCATGGCCAGCGCCTGGCAGGGCACCATGACCTCGTAATCCTCGACATAGTCACCAGCCAGCAGCAGAAGCCTTGGTGCACTCATTATCCGCATCCTTCCCGTTATATCCGGTCAGTCGTGGTGGTCATCCGGGGACAGGTGTTCACGCAGCCGGGGCATGAGTTCGACAAAATTGCAGGGCACATGGCGGCTGTCGAGCTGCCAGACCAGTATGTCGTCCCACCCGTCCTTCACCGCGCCGGATGATCCGGGCAACGCGAACAGGTAGGTGCCATTCGCCACCCCGGCCAGCGCACGGGACTGGATCGTGGATGTCCCGATTTTCTGGTACGACAGCATGCGGAACAGTTCCCCGAAACCTTCGATCCGTTTTTCGATCACTTTATCGAAGGCTTCCGGCGTGACATCGCGGCCCGTTACCCCGGTACCGCCTGTTGAAATAATGACATCCACCTGCGTATCCGCAATCCAGCCCGCCAGTGTGGCGGCCAGACGGTCCACGTCATCGGGCACGATGGCG
>Ga0157365_10001241_pt1 | contig 10619 bp, 7 predicted proteins | sample AttsexASBM3_FD_111478 | JGI IMG/M metagenome (GOLD analysis project Ga0157365, IMG submission 111478) | Fungus gardens microbial communities from leaf cutter ant in Ribeirão Preto, State of São Paulo, Brazil - Atta sexdens ASBM3 | ecosystem: Host-associated > Fungi > Mycelium > Unclassified ... | reverse complement strand
TGGGCGTAACCGCAGTGCCGGTTCTATTGGCGCTGTCCATCGGTATCGCGGTGGCGAATGCCATGAATGTCTATTGCGGGGCGCTCTCGACGCTGACCGTGGCGCAGACGTTCACGCCGGACCGTCATTACGGAAAAGGTGCGCGGCTTGTGGTGACTGTAGGGCTTCTGTCGTTGGCTTTTGGTATGGCCACGCTTATGGCCGACCAGTTCATGACGGCTTATAGCGAGTTTCTGGAGCTTCTGATGTCAGTCATGATCCCGTGGACGGCGATTAACCTGACAGACTACTATATTCTCCATCATGGAGATTATGATGTGGCCTCTTTCTTCAAGAAAGACGGCGGGATTTACGGGTATTACAACATGCCAGCCTTGTTCTGTTACGGGATCGGGGTTGCGGTTCAAATTCCGTTTCTGGCGACCAATCTTTATACGGGAAGTGTGGCCAGAATGCTGGGAGGCGTGGATGTTTCCTGGGTGGTGAGCCTCATTCTGACGCCGATGATCTATATCGTTGCGGAGCGGACGTTCCGGCGGAAAGTTCTGCCTGCGGGAGAGCGGGCATGACGCTTTTATACAATGCGCGGATTGCGCTTCCGGGCGATGAGCGATTTGAAGGCGCGGTCCTTCTGCGCGATGGGCGGATTGCGGCAATTGGCGAGCGTCAAGCGTTGCTCGATGGCTGCGGGGCGGATGTGGAGCAGGTGGATCTAGGGGGCGCCTGTGTCCTTCCGGGGTTTGTGGACAGCCATCTTCATCTGTTGATGGGGGCGGAATATCTGTCGAATATCGGCCTGCGGGACGCCAGAACGATGGCGGAAGTCGTGGGGCGGGTGGAGGCGTTTGCCGCTGCGCATCCAGAGCGGGAATGGCTTGTAGGGTTGGAATGGAGCTACGGCTATCCGGATCTGCCGTCCGAAGGTTTTGATCGTGCGATGCTCGATGCGGTGGTGCCTGACCGGCCGGTTTTTCTGAGGTCCGGCATGGCGCATGCAGCCTGGGCCAACAGCAGGGCACTTGAGCTTGCGGGCATTGATGCGCTTACGCCGAACCCGGAGGGCGGGGAAATCGTGCGTCGCCCGGATGGGTCTCCGACAGGGTGGCTCAAAGAAGAGGCGGGCAAGCTGGTCGGGGCGCATGTGGTGCCCATGGATGAGGCGCTGGTCCGGGATGGGCTGGAGCGCGTTCTGAAGGAAATGGCGCGTTGCGGGATTACGCGGGTTGAGAGTGCGGCCTACGACGAAGGGCTGTTTCCGGCGCTTGCGGAGATGGAAGCCTCCGGTGCACTGACCTGTCGGGATGGGGGGATGGTTGAGATGCCGCCACCGGAGCTTTCGGAAAAGCGGTTGGCCGAGATCGTGGAACTGCGTCGACGGTATCATTCGCCAATGTTGAGGCTGGATGGGGTGAAGTTCTTTCTGGATGGCGTTCTGGAATCGCACACGGCCAGCATGCCGCAGGGCTATGCGGACCGACCGGACGAGACAGGAACGCTGGTCTGGAAACCAGAGGCCTATCAATCCGCTGTGCGGCGGGTATCCGAGGCTGGGTTTCAGATCTGGACGCATGCGATTGGCAGTGGGGCGATCCGGCTTGCGCTGGATGCCTATGCGCAGGTTCCCGAAGCGACGCGCTCCCTACGGCATCGCGTCGAGCACGTGGAAATTCCGTTTGCTGGGGATATTCCCCGGTTCAAAGAGTTGGGTGCGGTTGCCTGTCTTCAGCCTGTGATGGTTGCGCCGTCCGATGAATGGATGGGGATGGACGGGGTGTGGGCGCAGCGGGTGCATGAGAGCGAGCAGGAGCGGGCGTTTCCGAACCGCTCGCTTCTGGATGCGGGCAGTGTCGTGGCGTTTGGGACGGACTGGCCGATCGTGTCGCTGTCGCCACTTCGGGGGATCAGCAAAGCCGTGACCCGCCGGAGCCTCGCGGGAGGCGCGGCCTTCGTTCCGCACCAGTCCATCAGCGTTGACGAGGCCCTGTATGCCTATACGGCGGCGGGGGCTTTTGCCTGTCATCGTGAGGGGCAGGAAGGGAGCATCGAGGTCGGGAAACTGGCGGATCTGGTGGTGCTGAGTGCGGACCCGATTGATGTGCCGCCCGAGCGGATTTCGGAGATTGCGGTTCTGATGACCGTTCTTGGGGGGCGGGTCGTTTATGACGCGCGTTGAGGACGGTGTCTTTTCCGGTGTTGCGGCGTCCGCGCGGCGGCGTCTTCCCCGGCTGTTTGCGGATTATGTCGATGGGGGCGCGCATGGGGAATGGACCATGGCGCGGAACCGCGAGGCTTTTCGTGAATGGGGGATTGTGCCGCGTGGGCTGAAGAACGTCGAGACCGTGGATGCAGGTGTGCGCTGTTTCGGGCAGGAGTGGAAAGCGCCCTTCATGCTCGCGCCGGTCGGTTTTGCGGGGATGCTGCATCCGGACCGCGAAGTGGGCGCCGCGCGTGCTGCGCTGCGCTGCGGGGTGGGGATGGCCGTTTCCACTTTCTCCATTGATCCGATGGAAGCGGTTGCGAAAGTGGGTGGGGCGCCGCTTGCACAGATCTATGTTTTCCGGGACCGGGGTCTGACGCGGGACATGCTAGCCCGTGCGGCGCAATGCGGCATGGACGGTATTATCGTGACGATTGATACGGCTATTACGCCGGTGCGGGAGCGGGATGTGCGGAATGGATTCCGCCATCTTTCGCGGCCCACTTTGATGCAGATGGCGGGCATGATGGCCCATCCGCGCTGGTGTCTGGGCATGGCGGGGCGCGGGACGCCGGCAATTGGAAATCTGGCCGCCTATACCACGGCGCAGGGTATCATGGGGCAGGCCAAGGATATGGCTGCGCAGATCGACCCCACGCTCGACAAGGCCGGGCTTGAATGGCTCCGGAGCGAATGGAAGGGACGGCTTGTTGTGAAGGGCGTCATGCATCCGGAAGATGCAGGGAACGCCATTGCGGCAGGTGCGGATGGGGTGATCGTCTCCAATCATGGTGGACGGCAGATGGACCCGTCTCCGGCGACGCTGGATGTTCTGCCGCAGATTGTGGACGCTGTTAAGGGCAGGGGCGATGTCGTCCTCGACAGCGGCATTCGCCGGGGCGGGGACGTTGTGACGGCGCTGGCGCTAGGGGCGACGGCCGTTTCCATCGGACGTCCGTGGGCCTGGGCGCTGGCCGCAGGCGGTGCGGCCTCCGTGGAGAAAGCCATCCGCGCGCTGTCGCAGGAAGTGGTGGATATTCTGGGCCTGGCCGGTCTTGAAGATATCGCCGCCCTGCGCCTGCGCGGGCCGCAGGCTCTGTGGAAATTATAGTCCGACATGTCAGGGCCTCAGGGTCCGCAGGATGTCTGAAGACGGAAGAGAGCAGACCGGATGACGAAAAATACCGAGTTTTATACGAAGCGTGCTGCCGAACTGTCGTTGCGCAACGACTGCTGGGTTGACGGGCGGTTTGTTCCGGCTCTCTCCGGTCAGCGTTTCGAGACCATCAATCCGGCGACAGGCGCTGTTCTGGCGCAGGTGGCGCGGGGCGACACCGGGGATATCGACCGGGCCGTTGTCAGCGGGCGGGCCGCCTTTGGAAGTGGGGTCTGGTCCGGTCTGACACCGGCGGAGCGCAAGGCCGTTCTGTTGCGCTGGGCGCAGCTTGTGCGGGACAATCTCGAAGAACTGGCCCTTCTGGACACGCTGGATGTTGGTAAGCCGATTTCCGATACGCTCACGATTGATCTGCCGGGTGCTGCGGCCATTCTGCAATGGCATGCCGAGGCCATCGACAAGCTGTATGACGAGATTGCACCGACAGGCGGGCGGGATCTTGCGATGGTGCGCCGGGTGCCGCTCGGGGTTGTGGGGGTGGTGGTGCCGTGGAATTTTCCGCTGGATCTGGCGATCTGGAAAATTGCACCGGCTCTGGCCGTGGGCAACTCGGTTGTTCTCAAGCCTGCCGAGCAGTCTCCGTTGTCTGCGCTGCGCCTGGCGGAGCTTGGATCTGAAGCCGGTCTGCCAGCGGGTGTGCTGAACGTCGTGACGGGGTTCGGGCATGAGGTCGGGCGCGCTCTGGGGCTGCATCCCGATGTGGACTGTCTGGCCTTTACCGGTTCGACGGAGATCGGAAAGCTCTTTCAAGGCTATGCCGGTGAGAGCAACATGAAGCAGGTCTGGCCTGAGACGGGCGGGAAGAGCCCGTGTCTGGTGTTTCCCGATGCCGATCTGGAGGCGGCGGCTGACAAGGCGGCCTGGGGGATTTTCTTCAATCAGGGGCAGGTCTGTTCGGCGAATTCGCGTCTGCTAGTGCATGAAACGATTGCGCAGGACATGATCGGGCGGTTGAAGGCCAGAGCCGAGGCTCTTGTGCCCGGTAATCCGCTGGACCCGTCCACGCGGTTGGGTCCGATGGCGACGGTGGAGCATGCGGACCGTGTTGCCGGTTTCATTGAAGCCGGACGTCAGAGCGGCAGGCTTGTGACGGGGGGAGGGCAACTGACCCATGGGGCATCGCGGGCCTATATCCAGCCGACGGTTTTTGCGGATGTTGCGTCGGACGCCACGATTGTGCGCGAGGAGATTTTCGGGCCTGTTCTAATTGTCCAGACGTTCCGGGACGAGGATGAGGCGGTGGCTCTGGCCAATGATACGCCTTACGGTCTGGCGGCGTCCGTCTGGACCCGGGACATCACGCGTGCTTTGACAGTTTCGGACAGGCTGAATGCGGGAACGGTGTCGATCAATACCGTTGATGCGCTGTCTCCGATGACGCCGTTCGGGGGAATGAAGCAGTCCGGTTTCGGACGTGACCTCTCGCTTCACAGTTTCGATAAATATTCTGCTCTGAAGACGGTCTGGATCAAATACTGATCCGCTCGGGCGCGTGTTGAGGTTTTGCGGAGAAATCTGATGGTAACGCTTGCAATCAGTGCAGAAGGGCCGGGCGTCTGGGAGAGCTGGCGGAATGCTTTCCGTGAGGTGGCGCCCGGTATCCGGACGGTGTCGTGGTTTGATCCGGCGTTTGATCCGTCCAAAGCCGATTATGCGCTGGTCTGGGACCCAGCTCCTGGAGAAATGGCGAAAATGCAGCATATGCGCGCCATTTTCTGTAGTGGGGCGGGAGTGAACCACCTTGTGGGTCGGAAAGATTTTCCGAAGGATGTCATGCTGGTCCGTATGGGGGGAGACCAGACGGCGGTTCTGATGGCGGATTATGTGCTGTGGGCGATCGTTTCGCTGCTGCGTGATGCGCGGACCTGGGCCTTGCAGCAGGAGAAGAAAATCTGGCGTCGCAATCTTGAATACCGCACGAGTGCGGAGACGACGATCGGGATTCTGGGATATGGCAATCTGGGGTCGGCTGTGGCGCAGCGCCTGTCAAAGGCCGGGTTTCAGGTTTCGGCGTGGTGTCGCCGGGTGCGGCCGATTGAGGATGTTCCGCTGTATTTCGGAGAGGACGGCAAGGTCGATTTTCTGGGAAAGACAGATATTCTGGTTAATCTTTTGCCAAGTACGCCGCAGACGCGCGGTCTGATTGATGCGGAGTTGCTGTCCCATCTGAAGCCGGGGGGCAGTCTGATCAATGTGGGGCGTGGCGAGCAGGTGGTGGCGGAAGACCTGATTTCGGCGCTCGACAGCGGGCGGATGCGGGGGGCTGTGCTGGATGTTTTTGCGCAGGAGCCACTGCCGCAGGATGCTGTTTTCTGGGAGCACCCGAAAGTTTTCGTGACCCCCCATGTTGCGGCCGAGGCGTCCTGCAAAATGCAGGCGGCTTATGTCGCCGGGGCTATCGGCGAGATCGAGGCGGGGAAGACTCCCGCCCTGACCTATCACCCTGACTGGGGATATTGAGAACGCTGACCTTCAGGCTTTTGAAAGGTCGTGCATGACCTCCGTGATGCTTTCGCGGAGGATGTTTCCAATTCTGGCGATCTGCTCTTCCGACAGGATCAGTGGTGGGGATAGAATCAGGATATGTCCAAGCGGGCGGGCGACGAGGCCTTTTTCCTGAGCCTTGCGCGCGACCAGCATGCCAATGTTGAGCTTGGCATCGAAGAGGGTTTTGCTGGTCCTGTCCCTGACGAATTCTATGCCCATCATAAAATGGCTGCCGCGGACTTCGCCGACGATGTCGAGATCTTCCAGCGTGCGTAATGTGTTTTCAAACAGCTTGCCCGTGACGCGTACCCGTTCCGGGATCTGTTCGGCTTCCATTAGGGCGATATTCGCCAGACCGGCGGCGGCGGCGGCCGGATGGCCGGCATAAGTCATGCCGTGGGTGAAGACGCCGTCCGGGCCGGACACCACATCGTAGATTTCGTCGGTCATGATCGTGGCGGCGAGGGGCTGATAGCCGGAGGTGACGCCTTTTGCGATGGTGATCATGTCCGGCTGGGTATCGAAAACCGCTTCGGAAGCGAAGAAATGTCCGAGACGTCCGAACGCCGTGACGACTTCATCGGCTACAAACTTGATATCGTATTCCCGACAGACGTCCTGAACGCGCCGGTGGTATCCTTTGGGCGGAACGATGACGCCGCCAGCTCCCATGATGGGTTCGCCAATGAAACAGGCGATGTTTTCGGGGCCAAGGCGTTCAATTTCATGGCGCAGGTCGGCGATGAGCAGATCCGTGAAGTCCGCCTCTGTCATCCCGTCGCCTTCGCGCCAGTAATGCGGTTTTTTCAGGTGATGGACGATCCCTTCGGCTTTTGACCAGCCTTTGGAATAGGCGGGGGTGGTCATTGCGATGGAGAGATAGGTCGAGCCGTGATACGCGCCGTGGCGGCTCAGGACGAGTTTCTTTTCGGGTTTTCCCAGACGCTCGTAATAATGATGTAAGATGCGCACGGCGCCGTCATTGGCATCCGACCCTGAAGTGGAGAAATGGACGTGATTCAGGTTTCCAGGCGCCAGTTGCGCCAGTTTTTTGGCCAGTGCGGCGGCTGTGGGGTGCGTGAAGGTGTAGAAGGTAGAATAAAAATCCAGCGTTGAGAGCTGGTTGGAAATGGCGTCAATGATCTCGGGGCGTCCGTGACCCACGTTGACGCACCACAAACCGCCAATGCCATCAATCAATTCCTGACCGTTACTGTCACGAACCATGACGCCCTTTGCTGCAACGATTGCGGTGCGGGCATGGGGTTTCTTTAGACTGTCAAGATCCGCCCAGGACTGGACGAGATGGGTATCTGCCGCGAGAATGTCTTCGGTGGTGTAGGGTAGTGCAGACGGCATGTTCAGGTCCTCCATCTATAAGGGCTGTGCGGGATGCAGCTGCTGATGTGTGATGGTAGGCTCTGTGTGGATGGGACGTATATTGCCCTGAAGGGGTATAGCCGGATGTTTTGTCAGCAGGAACAGCAGCTTGGGGCGGTGATTTCAGCGCTGATGACTCCTGCGTTCGAGCAGTATCTTGTGGCGTGGCTCGAGAGTTGTGTCCCGATCGATAATCTGACGATCCTTTCCTATGGGAGGGATGGTCGGCCGAAGTGCCTGTTGACGCACTCAAAAGAAAAAAATGTCCATGCCCGCTTTGACAGTGCGTATTGCACGGGGATCTATCTGCTTGATCCGTTTTTTGTTGTGGACAGGGCCGGGGCGCCTTCGGGGCTATATCGTCTTGAGGATATTGTTCCCGATCATTTCGCTGCGTCGGACTATTACCTGAAATATTACCGGGATACGCATATTCTGGACGAGATGACGTATCTGGTCCGGATCTCGGCGGATGTTTCCATTCATATCTGTCTCGGGCGCGATACGAGTTCGGGAGAGACATTTGTTGCGGCGGAGTGGGAAAAAGCTCTGGCCATTCAGCCTGTTGTAGCAGCGCTGGCGGGGAGACACTGGTCAGGGCTTGAAGCTGCGCCGGCCGCACATGCGCAGGATACCATGACGGAGTTTCGCGAGCAGTGTGAAAAGACGTATGGCATCGTGCTGACGGCGCGGCAGTCACAGACGGCTTTGCTGATTTTGCGGGGACATTCGTCACGTTCGATTGCAAGGCTCATGGGAGTGAGCGTGCAGACGGTGAAAGTGTTTCGCAAACAGATCCATACGCGCTGTGCCGTCTCCTCGCAGGCGGAGCTTTTTGCGATGATGATGCCTGTTCTGGTCAGGCTGGGTGAGCAATAACGCTCCGGTTAGTAGACGAAGGGTAGGCAGGCGTATCTCCGGCCGGATGTGACGGGTTGGACTGCATGCAGGAGCGCGCAGGAAAATATGACGGCTCCGCCAGCATCGGGGCGGAAGGTCTGTGGGCCGAATTCGGGGAAAATCAGCTCTCCGCCGGCGTAGTCGTCATTGAGGGTGAGGGAGACGGCGAACTGGCGGTGGGCGGAACTGGGGACGGTATTGTCCCGATGCGCGTCGAAAAAGCCTTTATCCGTGGCGTCGTAGGAACTGATGAGCATTCTGTCCATCTGGGTGGCCGTGAAGCGGAAAGCCCGGAAAATCTCGGGGACGACACGGCGGATGATACGGTTTTGCAGCTCCGTGACGATGCCCCGGTCGCGCAGGGACGTGTCCCGCCTGCGTTTGAAATCCGGGGCGACGGTGCGGACCGGATATCCTGCGGCATTGGAGGTCAGGATGGGAGAGGGCTGGGGATTGTGGGTGTCGTGATACCGGATCAGGTCCTGGCAGAAGGCCGGTTCCAAAACGTGGTCCAGCATGAGAACCGGGACAGGCATGCTGCGCTGCGGGGCGGTGGCTTTCTGGAGTAACGTCGCGAAAAGCGTTTCTTCCAGACCGGGACGGTGGAGTTGCGTGTGGACGACATGCATCATCGGGTCGAGTTCTATCCAGCCCGGTGGCGTGTTTTCAGCAATTCCGAACGTCCGGTGGCAGATACGATCGATATCGTAAAGGAAACAAACCGATCTGAGATCGGACCGGTTTTTTAGAATGGTCGTGTCGACCCCGTCGAGGGTGACGCCTAGAAACAGGCAGTCCCTGCGATTCAAGACCTCCGGATATCGGGAGAGGTGCTGGAGGACGCTTTTGACCTCGGGGTCAGTTGATGAGGAAAAGAAAAACAGCAGGATTCTGCGTCCGCCCATCATGTCAAAGGACAGGCCCCCGGAGCTGGTGCTGGCTTTCTGTATGAAAGGCGGTATGGGGTCACCGGTTTCAGCCGTGGTCCAGGACATGCGCGCTCTCGGGAAGGGGCAGATATGACGAGCATGCCCAAGAGAGGAGCTTATCGCAAGATGTATTTGCCTATACAACTCTCACAAGAAAGAAAGAGAAGGTCTTTGCGAATCCTGTAAAAGTTAGTTCATTCTGAAATTTTCTATAAAAAAATATAAATTTATTCAATGATATAAAAGATTTTCTTTAGCGAGTGCCATGATGGGTGAGGCTGACGGCGTGTCGTTGATGGTCGGTGGAAAATTTATCGGGTTAGGGCATGAGATGGAGCGAAGAAAATTTTTCGAAGGTGGAAATATATTTTTAAGTTATTGTTATTGCTTGAATATTACGCTTTTTTTGAAGAAAAACTAGACATATCTTTGTCGTGTTGCTGAAAAAGATAGGTTGCATATGCAACCAGACATGACATTGTGATTTCGATACGAAATGATTTCGAGCAGGTATCATGCCAATCGCAAAACGCCGTCGTGCTTGTGTAGCCCTTTCTACCATGACGTTTCTTGCGTCGACCTCTCTGGCTGGAGCTGCACCGGCAACATATGCGCGTTCGCTGTTGTGGGCTCATACTGCTGGAGCGTCAACGAAGCGGAAGCCTCATCCAGTCAGTGCGCGAGGGCCGGAGATTATTTCCGTGCATGCTGCGGGGGCAAACGGGGCATATGGCAAGGTCCGGCATATTTCGGGCGGGGGGCTGATGGCCGTTCAGACGGGCGGCGACATGCGCAGTACCGTGACTTCGGAATATATCAATAAGCAGGCGTCGACGACGACGGCCTATCAGGCTGTTTCTCTGGCTCCGGGCGCTAATCTTTCCCAGAGTGACCCTTACGGTTTTGCGGCCAATTCGATGCTGAGCGTACGCGGGTTGGGGGGCAACGAAATCGGGCAGGTCTGGGAAGGAATGCCGGTCAACGATATCGAGACCTATAATGGCTATCCGACATACTGGGCGGATGGTGAAGACATTGATTCCGTCAGTCTGACGCAGGGGTCCTCGTCCATCACGGCGCCGGTGGTCAATGCTTCGGGCGGGCAGGTGACGACGCTGATGCGCGATCCGTCTCACACGATGGGCGGGTTGGTCGATTACAGTTACGGCACGCTGAACCTTCAAAGGTTCTTCGGACGTTTCGATACCGGGGATATCGGGAATACGGGTCTTTCGGCCTATGTGTCGTTTTCCAACGGAACGGCCAAGAATTCCCTGGGGCCGGGGCGTCAGATGCGTCGGCATATCGACTTCGGCTTCAAGAAGGAATTTGCAAACGGCGATCGGATGAAGCTGGTCGGATCGTATGTTGACATGAATTACATGTACAATCCGAACCCGACGCTTGCCGACTGGCAGACTTCGGGGCGGAGTTATTCATGGAACGGGACATTTACACCCGGAAGCTCGGATTACTGGCGGCAGAACCGCTGGAAATGGGAGCAGATCATGATGAGTCTGCCCTCCGACTTTACGCTTCCGGGGAAGGT
>Ga0157365_10001240_pt1 | contig 10626 bp, 13 predicted proteins | sample AttsexASBM3_FD_111478 | JGI IMG/M metagenome (GOLD analysis project Ga0157365, IMG submission 111478) | Fungus gardens microbial communities from leaf cutter ant in Ribeirão Preto, State of São Paulo, Brazil - Atta sexdens ASBM3 | ecosystem: Host-associated > Fungi > Mycelium > Unclassified ... | reverse complement strand
GACCTTGGATGAGTCGGAAGACAAGGCAACGCTCGCCCGGGAGGAACTTATGGGGGTTTTAGGAGATCAGGGTTTTCTTGAGAAAGTGTAGGAGAAAGTTTTGCTGCCATTAGTGGTGTTGGCCTTGAAGAGGCCTGTGATTGGGTTTGTGATTATCTTTTCGGTTGTTACAGCAATCTTTGATCCTTGTATTCAGCTCTACACAGTATACGACGAGCGGGAGATTCCTGTCAACGGTAAGAGTGATCATTGATATCTTCTGATTTATCCTGACATCGAAAACCAGATGGTTCTGATACACGGGAATGTAGGGTGCCCCGGACTCCACTTAGAAGGACATCGCAACCACCAGACACACCGCGCACACCAGCGCAATTTCTGGCAAGCAATACAGCAACTGCGACAGTCCCTGAACTTGAAGCAAGAAACTCCGCTTCCCATTTCTTTCCTAGCAAAAGCCCCCTTAATCCATCAAATTCTGGAACTCGTGACAATGATACTATTCCAAATATCTGTGACTCGTCAGATGAGGAGGATCCAACTATTGGATACGTCCGTCTGAAAGTCCAACTGGATCATATGTTGGCTAATCGTGACAAATTTTCTCAGGTTCGGATTGAGGAAATACGCACACAGATTGACAAGTGCAGAAGTGATTTCCTGTTTAATGAACATGAAGCAGAGTCTATGTATCAGAAGGAACAAAAGAAGGCCCTGCTTGAACGATTACGTGGGTCTGGATCACCTTGCCCGTCACCTGTTCTTGGATCGAGAGGGCTCGATAAAACCACTGCAAACGCCCAGAAACCCCAACCATTGATCCTTTCTAGCTCTTCTGGCCCAGATGTTTTCGACGATGTCCACAGTGATGAATCTGGAGGCGGATTACTTAATCTACTCGAAGAACTGCCGGCGACAGAGATGGCTGATGATAGTACTGTCATAACTCTAAAAGAAATGACGCTGCCAAAGCACTGGCCAGGACCAACACCAAAGATTTTGCTTCAAGAAACTGTCTCAAGACTGGATCGATATGCTGTAATCACTTATAGTATCATTTCTGGATCCAGTCGTGCCAAGCGGGTATCTCTCACGATTCGTTGGGATGGCACGAAGTCGGACAGTTGGTCGATGAACGATGTAGCCTGCCCTGATCAGGTCCAGGCGGAGCATTACATCGCTTTAATTGTCTTGCATGCTCTGACATTCCCTCAGTCAGAGGGATTTGCAAGTAGCTTCAGTGGTTCGAATGGTCCAACGTTCTTCAGGCTTCTTCCACCTTCGTTCCGTGATCTCTGGGATGAATTGGAAGAGGCCAGAAAACTGCGGGAGCATTCGACGAACCGCCAGGTCTGGGCAAAATTGCGTTCGATCATTGAGCCTAAGATTGATCTGAACAAGAAGGTCCGCTAATCATTTCTTAGGTTATGTTCACATAATGACAGACTTCATCCGCAGATTTCGAAACAATCAAAAGGCACGCCTGATAAGGAAGAGCTTTCCGCATCACCCAGCCAATCGCGAAACACAGAGGCTACATCCCAGCAGCTTATTGCTCTTTACAGGGCATTGCGGGATAGTGCTAGTTACCAGGAAATGCTTGTCAGTCGCAAAAATATGATTATCAGGATCGAAACTCATGTTTGAATCACTTCAGCCTCAACGCCAGAGTCTTCCCATCGCTCAATATCGTGAACAAATCTTGGAGGCGCTGGACCACCACCAAGTTCTAGTTTTGAGTGGAGAAACTGGATGGTAAACATTTATAGACTAACACTTGATTCCAATTGACCGTACTTTATAGTGGAAAATCGACTCAAGTACCAAGTTGCATTCTAGAGGACCAGCTGTCGAAGGGAAAGCCGTGCAAAATTTATTGTACCGAACCAAGGCGCATCTCGGCAATTTCTCTTGCTCAACGTGAGCCTGAAATGTGATAAAGGGAACTAATGACTCAAAATCTCTTAGGCGTTTCTCGTGAACTTGGAGAGCCGGTAAACGCCGTTGGAACAATCAGCTCGTTGGTGGGTTATGCAATCAGGCTGGAGAGCAATGTTACTCGAAATACTCGCCTGGCATATGTCACAAATGGCATTGCTCTTCGCATGCTTGAAGGCAGTACAGGGCAAGGGGACGCAAAGGCATTTGACGAACTCACTGTATGTCAATTTTCTACCCGTCGATTTCCCCGAGTGCTAACAGGGACCTAGCACATCATAATAGACGAGGTGATGCTTGATGTTCATCCGGACAGGCATGTTACTGATTCTTCAACTTTCATAACAGGTCCATGAGCGGACGATAGAGTCGGATTTCCTTCTCATCGTGCTGAAAAGGCTGCTGGAGCAACGTTCAGATCTGAAGTTAGTTCCTCTGTCGTTACCCCTTTTTTGAGATGTCCTTCTGACTATGCTTCAGGGTCATACTTATGTCCGCCACTGTTGATGCAGAAAAACTTTCTGTTTACTTTGGAAATTGCCCCATGTTGCATGTACCAGGACGTACATTCCCTGTCGATATACGATATCTGGAGGATGCAGTGGAATACACGAAATGGTTTATCACAGAAAACTCGCCATATGCTCGACGTCGTGAGTCCTTTGTCTCCAGCTGTCGTTGACTATCTCTGATTTGATTCGCTCAGAACATGACAAATTTTATCGTGGGAAGAAGCAATCTGAATGGATAGAAGAAACTGTTGTAGCAGAGGATGAAGAGGAAGACGAGGTGGATACAAAAGATATCAAACTGGAGAGGCGCTATTCTCCGGAGACTGTCGCCACACTTAATATCTTTGATGAGAGATTCATACCCTATGAGCTCATTCTTCGTATATTGGAGAAACTTTGCTTCGAGGATCCCAAGTATCATGCCTACTCGGCGGCGATCCTCATCTTCGTCCCTGGTATTGGGGAGATCCGCCGAATTAATGATATGTTGAACGAACATCGCGAATTTGGGTCAGAAGAGATGTTCCACATCTACCCCCTACATTCTACCCTGTCCAGTGAAAACCAAAATTCCATGTTCGAGATACCTCCCCTGGGTGTGAGAAAGATTATAATTGGTCCGTTCTTAGCTTCTCTTTTGTGGGTACGGTCTGATCGATCGGATTAGCGACTAATATTGCGGAAACTGGGGTCACCATACCCGACATAACTTGTGTGATTGATACCGGAAAGCACCGAGAAATGAGGTCAGTCAAGGGTCTACCGAGTACTACGATCTACTGACTGTGGTCTCAGGTTTGATGAGAAACGCCAAATCAGCCGTCTGGTAGAAACATTCGTTGCAAAGAGCAATGCTACTCAGCGCAGAGGTCGTGCTGGTCGTGTGCAACAGGGACTGTGCTTCCATCTTTTCACGAAAATCCGGCACGATCAGGTAAGACCTAGAACAAGCTCGGTTGTGGAAAACTAACATTGATTAGATGGCCGAAAATCCTCTACCCGAAATGATGCGTCTGAGTCTTTCAGACCTGGCACTCAGGATTAAGATCATGCGAGTCAATCTGGGGACATCTATTGAGGATGTCCTTTCTCGAGCTTTGGATCCACCGATTGCAATTAACGTTCAGCGGGCCATCGCAATGCTTGTGGAGGTATGTCACTATTACATTATGCATCTCAAAACGTTCAGCTAATGCTCTAACAGGTTCGCGCACTCACGCCTACAGAGGATATCACACCAATGGGTAGACTTCTCAGTAAACTGCCTACTGACGTCCACCTAGGAAAGTTCCTCCTTATTGCAGCACTCTTACGTTGCCTGGATCCTGCTCTCACTATCGCTGCGGCACTCAATTCTAAATCACCTTTTTTGTCGCCTCTGGGTCTAGAGGCAGAGGCTGAACGTACTAAAGCCACCTTCAGATCAGGTATCTCCTTCACATCCTATTGTTCCTTTTACATGTGCTAAATGCTTCAATAGGTGACTCCGACTTCTTAACAATTCACAACGCTTTCAGTAGCTGGCGCAAAGCTTCTGCGAATGGGAGCTTCGTTCGTAAATTCTGTCGTGTAAATTACATCAGTCACCAAGTATGTTCAAATTCTACCGGAATGAATATTGCTCATGCAACATGAATAGAATATGCAACAGATAGAAGAATTACGGCAGCAATTTCTTGGATACTTGATTGACTCCGCTTTCATTCGAGTCAGCAAGTCTATGATACGGGAACTAAACCGGTACTACCAAAAACTATTTCAATGAGATTACAATTCCAGACTGAATCACGCCATACAGAGCTCGGTGGAACCGGGGTAAATCCAGATTTGTTGTCATACCAGATGAATACGATCTCAACTCATCTAATCCGGCCATCATCAACGCCTCTTTAGTGGCAGGCTTATATCCCAAAGTCCTTGCCCTTAATACCGTTAAAAATGAATTGAAGACGATCATGAACAACCAAACCGTCTGGATGCATCCCTCATCGATCAATTTCAACAGAAAGCTCTCAGATATAGGCTGCAACCACTTTGGCTATTTCACCCTCATGTATGAAAGGGTTCCCCTGTTCGTGCCTTGGAACATCCCTAAACATAACTCTGCAGGCAATCCAAGAAATTGTATGCTTGGGAGATCGGTCCTGTTGATGACCTCGCAATGCTTCTTCTTTGTGGTGACAGTGAATTCAAGGTACTTTCTACACTCTGGAATTGATGATAACACACTCAATTGATACATAGTCAATTGCCAACATCGCCACAATTGATCGCAACAAAATCAGATTCAACATTCCACCAAAATCAAATGTCGCTTTGAAGTACCTTCGTATGAATTTGGGAAACATTCTGGCATCACACTTCCGTGGCCGACCACTGAACCAAACTCAATCTCGTTGGAAGGATGTTTGCATGACGGTCTTAGCTAATCTCAAAGTCCAGGAAGATGATGCGAGCAAGATTGACTTGCAGGTGTCATGATATGATATATAATTACGATGTTTTAATTCAGTGTCATAGTAATTATTGAAATGTACTAATGCCTGACTGCTTAATCCTCTTCTTCCTCATCGCCTGCGCTTCTGGAAAGTTAGCTTAGAGGGGTAGGAGATGATGATTGTAAAACACTTACGCTATATTGTAGAAACGAAGTTCATAGCCACCTTTTGAAGAGGCAACAACCCTGATACCAGATAAACGCTAGATGAAAACTGGAAAGAAAGTTAATTCCGTACCGAATCCAATCGCGAAGTCCATTCTTGCTTAGACACCTTTTGATCAAATATTTGATGTAACGTTTGGAGAGAGAAATTTGAGATTGGACAGTGATTGTCGTGTTGCCTAGCAAAAGATCAGACACACTCAATTAATACAACTAGGGACTTACCATCACGAGTGACCTTGATGTTGTCTCCAAGTTGTCCAGTCTTTCCTTCAACTTTGATGTTCTCCCGAAGGAACTTTTCAAGAGTGGCAGAGTCGAGAATTCGATCCTTGGCAGGTTTGGAGACATCGATGGAGTATTTTACAACAGGACCTTTGGAAGCGGGGACCTTAGGCTGAAGAAGACCCAGTGTAAGCCTACTGAGAAGGGAGCTCAGCAAAGCGATACCGAGTACGACTGACCATGGCGAAAGTTTTGGAGGTCTTGAAGATTGCTGTAGATGTTGATGCAAGTCTCAACAAATTTGTGAACTGTACAGGTGACGATAAGGTTCAATCACGGAAAATGCCGAAAATCGATCTGAGTACTACCAAAACAGGATCGAACTAATATTGACTGAGCCCAGCACGTGCAACGCCCGCTGAAATTTGTTGCAATGGCTCCAGCCCTGTCGAAGGAGCAAGTAGTCTCCGCTCAGGTCTTGGGAGATTATGCAATCAAGTCTGAGAACACTGTTCCGATACTCGACACCTCGCAGTGGCCTCTGTTGCTCAAAAACTATGATAAACTCCTTGTTAGATCATCCCATTTCACACCCATACCCTCCGGCTGCAGTCCACTCAAACGCGACATCGCCAACTACATCAAGTGTGTCCTATGTTTTGGAACTAGCCTGTATATCCCAAACTGACTGCGTTCAGGTCGGGTGTTATTAATCTCGATAAGCCCTCCAATCCCTCCTCTCATGAGGTCGTCGCCTGGCTAAGACGCATTTTACGTGTTGAAAAGACTGGACACAGTGGTACACTCGATCCTAAAGTCACTGGTTGTTTGATTGTATGCATTGACCGGGCGACCCGTCTGGTAAAGTCGCAACAGGGCGCTGGTGCGGAGCATTGTTTATTTGTATTATCAATTTTTTGAAGGCTCTTCAGGGAAAGAGTATGTCTGTGTGCTGCGTCTGCACGCTCCTCTTCCCAGCCCAGCTGCTCTTCCTCGTGCTTTACAAACTCTTACTGGCGCACTCTTTCAGCGACCTCCTCTGATCTCGGCTGTGAAACGCCAGCTTCGTATACGGACAATCCATGAGACGCGACTCTTTGAGTACGATGAAAAACGTAATCTTGCTGTTTTCTGGGTATCCTGTGAAGCTGGTACCTATATCCGAACTCTTTGTGTGCACCTTGGACTCCTGACCGGAGTTGGTGGCCATATGCAAGAGCTACGTCGAGTAAGGAGTGGTGCTATGTCAGAGAACGATGACATTGTCACTATGCATGACGTTCTTGATGCACAGTGGGTGTACGATAACACTCGTGATGGTGAGCTCATCTGTCATGATATACCCACTGTCTGATTACGCCATAGAATCGTATCTTCGAAGAACCATCAGACCCTTGGAGAGTCTCCTTGTGAGTTATAAGCGTATCGTCGTCAAGGATAGTGCGGTCAATGCAGTGTGTTATGGCGCGAAACTTATGATTCCTGGTCTGCTGCGCTATGAAGCTGACATCTCCTTGAACGAGGAGGTAGTTCTGATGACTACAAAAGGTGCGTGAACCTATGTCATGCTTTCATAAGGAGTACTCAGCTATCTGAGTAGGTGAAGCAATTGCTCTTGCTATCGCTCAGATGTCCACTGTTGAATTGGCGACATGTGACCACGGTGTCGTTGCCAAAGTTAAACGATGTATCATGGAACGTGACACCTACCCTAGACGATGGGGCCTTGGACCTGTTGCATTGCAGAAAAAGAAGATGGTCAAGGACGGCAAGCTGGGTAGATATGGTCAGAAGCTCGAGGGCGTCACTCCAGCTGATTGGAGCAAAGACTATGTTGATTACAACCGGGATGATGCAAAGTCTGTTACGGTTCCCACCACCACCACCAAACTTGAAACAGAGGAAGACGAGACAAAGAAGGAGAAGAAGAGGAAGAGGAAGTCTGAAGTGCCTGAGGTAGAAGAAACAGTTGAGGATACTGAAAAGTCTGAAAAGAAGAAACGTAAGGAAAAGAAAGCAAAAGAGGCTGCGGATGATCCAGAGTCGGAAGAAGCGCGCCGTGAGAGGAAGAGGTTGAAGAAAGAAAAAAAGGCTAGGGAATCCATGGGCGGCGAATGAGTCTGGAGTCGCCCTTTGAGTAATCTTGCTTGACCCGCACCTCCCTTCATAAGTTAATTTTATTGATGTAAATTTACAAGTAAATGTCATGGATATTAGGTCGACAAGATTTTGGGGTGCCGTTAGGATGTTCCATAGGAATTAAGCAAGGACTGTGATGATGATGATGATAGCGTCATTAAAAAACTCAAAGCATTCGCAGCGCTCCAATCACTTCCAGCACTACAATGACTGCTTAGGTCAGGTTGACAGCACTTGACGGAATTTGAACTGGGAAATGCTGCTGGGTTAGCATTTACGATGCGACCCCTCCCTCACTGCTACTTTCCATTGCCACTTCTGACTGTTCCAATGCCCAGGGCAATTCACTTCCACGAGGACAGCCAGAGCGACAGGTTGTTGGATGTATCCTGTCATCATATCCTCTCCGAGACAGATTAGGACAACTGTACCTACGAGTTCAAGGACACTTGGACTCCTCGGATCTTCGTCCATCTTCTTGGCTAGTCTCGCTTGCAGGAGCTCCTCGACTCTATCAAGCTCCAGATTGCTGATCAAGGCATCATGATTGATATTCATGAGAGGCACATCAGTGATTCAGAGGCGATTGTAGACTGAGGACCTCAAGAAGTTCTAAAGGTCTCAAGAAGTATATGAAAAGGTCAAGAGTGAGTGAGAGCAGCCTGACATACGTATTATTGGCTAATCCCTTTGCCCAAGCTTGGACTCAATGTTGGTGATGGAAAATACACTTAGGACGTTTACCCGAGTATGACTATGAAAAGTTTAGTCATATATTCGAGGGCAACGTCATGGATTTATTAAGTGTGTTTTGACTGATCTTAAGCTCGCCTTGTCTGGTGTTTCATGTTCGGCTGCCAATATCCCCCAGACTAATTCATGGTATTCCCGGGATGATGGCCAACCGACATCAAGTTTCTTGAGGGACAACTTCTTGTTCACAGCAAAATCATCCATAAGGGGACTAGAGAATTTCAACCAGCCCTATTTACGATAACACAGCCAGTGTCATTGATGGACGTGCGAAAGGTATGAAATCGTTTGTCTGCGATGACGAGGAGTGGACCATCTACAACTACAGCAAGGATTCCGATGTGTTCTTGGCCAAAAGTGACCCTGGCTCTCTTCTCATCGATGGCTAAGGTCGTATGGGAGTATTCTCACTAGTGGCTAGACGGAGAATCTGGATATCACACGCGACATCCGGTGGCTCTGTATTAAAGTACATTTCCCAAATGCTGACCTTCTAGGTATTGCGACGACTCTCTTTGACGGTGTTGCTTCACATGCCTTTATTATCTATCGGTTGATTATCTGAGCTGTCTAAATTGAACCGAGCCGGCCTGAATGCGATCATTAGCTTTTACGCGTGATCACAGGTCATCTATGTATCCAGAATTAATAATAGGTGTATGTCTTTAACATTGTATGTAGTATCATTATATGATGTGCTTCTGTAGAACTCAGCTTTAATTATCTGTCGTGGCATTCGATCCATTATCTATTGGATCAAAAGACGGTAAGTATGAAAAATAAAAGACCTGGGATATTGCAAAATGCAGCTCTAAACGTCCCGTAACATATCGTAAACGCAGAAATGAAAGAGATGCGAGAAGAATCAAGCAAAGCTAAAAACGACTACCGCTCCAGTATCCCATGGCCACACCTTCAACTCCAAAATCTCCGAACCGAGTATCACCCTCAAGCTCAGTCCCGTACATAGTTGTTTTTGAAGTTACGGATGACTTTTCGGATTTTGGATCCAGACCTGCAAATGTAGGCATCAGGCCAAAGGTAGAACGAGATTCATCAACTGAAGGGGGACGTCGCTTTGGTAGTGGATGAAGTGAAAATGTGGGATCGGCCACGTCGTTAGATGATCCAGATGGGAAGGGCCTTGCTCTCTCTGGCGGAGGTAAATCGAAAGTCTTGAACACGTCCGAACGATCATCCGGAGTAGAAAGGGTTCCCGAAAGACTAAATCCTGCGGGTGTCGGGGACTGCGGAGGTTCTGGATATGGAAATGTGGATGTAAACAAAGGTGTTGAGGGTTCTGGGAGGAAGTAGTTGAAAGGGTTTTGATTCTCTGGCGCACTCATGGAACTCGTCATGAACCCCTGCCTTGAGCCTCGGGGACCATTCGATCGCGAGGTATCGGGCAAGTGATCGATTTGTAGTAGAAGCTCTTCTTCCCCTTGAGGGTCATTGTAAACGACAAAGCCTGCAGCAGGAGGCAATGTGGTCGAGGTATAATCCCTGCTATTCTCCACTCGGTCGACTTCCTTGCCTTTATTAGATGGCCCTTCTCCTGAAAGTCTAGGACGCTTCTTAACTGGACTCAAAGTATCGAGAGAAATCTTTTCTGTGTCTTCCCTTTGGACGTCCCGTGGCTCGCTAATGGAAGATTTCGTTTGTCGCTTTCCAAGGAAAGTGGGAGTATATCCCGCCGATATCACCATTTTCGATGACGGTAATTGAACATTGGACGTGGTTGGAGGGGTTGAGGGTTCGGCTAAGTACGGCTTTCGCGTGCCGAAAGTCGCTGCCCATATCTGTGTTTCATCGTCGACCTGCCGAGAGTTTTCCTGTTTTACTATGGCGTTCAAAGTCTTTACTTCCATTTCCAAAGCTTGTAGCCGCTTCACCTCGGCTCGAAGTGTATCTATTTGGTCTTGAAGAGGCTTGACCTGTGTTGTCATTGTCAATACCTGGTATATATGATATGACTCAACTCACAAATTCAGAAAGTAAACGTTCAATATCGGGCGATTTTATTGTCTCACCTTTCCCTCGGGTTGCTTCACCTCGTAAACTAGATGATGGGTCCTGGAACGACGAAATAACGGTGATTTGCTGTGTATCAGAAATACCAGGTGATTCGGAATCTGCATGATACTTCAGAGGCTTACGAGGGTACAATAGCACTTTTGGAAGCTTACCTTCGGGAATGGTTGTTTCCATTTGTTCACTTCGACTATGTCTTATCCCCTCTCTCGAGAAGGCGGTAGATTGTGTCACCGTTCGTGCACCAGTGCCACCGGCCGCAATTGGCCTTCCTACCCCCAGCCTCCTCTGCAATTCTTTTGCTTTTTTATTTCGAATAGGTGGGGCTGGCGGCAAAGGTACTGGAATTGCGGTTTCCAGTCTTGT
>Ga0157365_10001239_pt1 | contig 10628 bp, 10 predicted proteins | sample AttsexASBM3_FD_111478 | JGI IMG/M metagenome (GOLD analysis project Ga0157365, IMG submission 111478) | Fungus gardens microbial communities from leaf cutter ant in Ribeirão Preto, State of São Paulo, Brazil - Atta sexdens ASBM3 | ecosystem: Host-associated > Fungi > Mycelium > Unclassified ... | reverse complement strand
ATCTCACGTAGCTTCGCGATGATCTGCTCCGGCGTAAATCTCTGTCGTCCCATTGTCTTGTCCCTTCCTCGCGTCCCGCAGGACTCTCGTCAGAATTGGACCAATTTTTCCAGGGCAGAGCACCTCGTAACGAAACTCGTGTGTAGTCCCCGCAGGGACGATGGCACCCACGCGGTGGCGCTCGAAAAGCAGATCCATTACTACCGCCTATAGAGGGGGGAGAGTGTATTCGGGCGCGCCGTGAGGCTTCGTGCCGGTAAGCCTCAAGCCAAGAACCTCAGCGGCAGCCAAGGCGGGCGCTAGGTAGCTTGTTCCCTTACCTCGTTCTAGCTCACTGATGAAACGGCGGTTTACCCCGATGAGTGCGGCAAGATCAGCCTGAGTGTATCCGAGAGCCCGACGTTGCATGCGAATTACCGCGCCAAACTCGCCCGCAAGCCTACTCTCAGCGTTGGATAAGGGCATCCCATGCCTCCAATGTTACCCCTTTGTAGCATCGGGTGCATCATCGAACAATAAGATACCGCTCTGTATCACTTTCAATGTTAGCACTCATATGATATCGATCGGTATCATATGGAATGAGCTGCTCGAAAGGGCAGCCGGGGGCCAATGGCTGAAACCATCCGCCGGTGATATCGATGCAACCGTTTGCGGCGGTGACGACACACCCGACTATAAGGGCTTGGCTGCGCATCGGACGGCTGACAATCCAGCGAAAGATTGTCGGGTATTGATGACCAGTCCTGCGGCCGATCTGGCGCAGACTAATGTCGGCTTCCTTGAGAATTGCGATTAGACGTCGCTTGGGGAAGTTGAGATGGACATATGCTACGTGGCATTCCGCAACTCTGTCACTTAGCGCAAGCAGGGTAAAAACTTCGCGTGTTGGCCTCCAGATTAGAAGGCGCTCCGCCTATAGCCAAGAACGTCTAAGAAAGATTATGCCAGAAATATAGAGAATTGCGAGAAGGGCCAGCTGTTTCACTCATAACGTCCCAAGGCGTTTTCGCCTCAGACGCTACGAAAAAGCATTGTCCGCCTCGGTTTGTACGAGATAGTCGATTAGCGAAGCTGTGATACAGAAACTGCCGTGGCGCTCCCGCTATATGAATTGCCAAAATGCATTCGCACGTAGTTGCTGACCGCTGCAATCTGCGGATCACTCAGCATCCCGCCCAATGCTGGCATCCCGACAAAGCCATGAATCACCACATAAGGCAGATAGGTTTCGGCCTCGAGATGCTGATTGTTGCTTAAGGCAGGGATATTTGCTCCGGCGCCATGTGCTCCTACACCACCTTGCATGTGACAGCTTTGGCAGACGTGTTCATAAATTTCCCTTCCCTCTGTCACGGTAGCCAACTTGCTATGATCCTTACCCGCCGTGTCCGCATGAGCGATCCCCGAACTCTTGTTGAGTAATATTGGTAATGCGAGCGGCAGCAGTACGATGCAGAGTTTTCTCAGGAGTACCATCTGTCTTATCTCCCTCATAGTGTTGCATGCACGCGCGCGTTGATCTGGGAGATTGCGTTATGCGCTGACAGCACGGCCCCCTCCTGCCAGCATCCGACATATGATGCATGTTCACCGGCCAGAATCACTCGCTTATCCAGTGTTACCATGTTTTTGTAATGCGCTGCACGGGCGTCGTCAGTCCAGGCGCTGCAACATCCCAGGGTCCAGGGGATCCTGCTCCACGCTATTGAAAAGCCGTTTGAAAATTCGCCCTGATATTGATTGTGGATCTTCTGACCCTGCTCCAGAGCGAGCTTTACACGTTCTTCCGATGACATTCCTGCTAACCTCATGGACGCCTCACCGAAGACATAGCCACCGAGGAGAACCGCTTTACCGTCGGAAAAGTAACCGTGACTGGGGTAGGAAATTTGCAGAATATCCTGGTCTGTGAAGCTTATACCGCCAAATATACGTTCGTCCTGCTCCCAGAACCGTCGATTAAATTCCAAGCCTATTTTCACAGAGGAGTTGTAGGTGATGGAATTAATAGCGCCTTTCAACGGCGCACTGACCTGGACATCGAGTTGATCCAACACAGGCAGAGGAATGGTGCAGATACAGTAATCAGCCGTGAGCGTTTTAATGTCGGAGAAATTCTTGCCGGTCGCGTAAGACACGACAACCCGATCGTCATCCTGACGCACCTGCCTTACTTCGGCACCATAGCGAATATACCGTCCAATGTGAGGCATGAAAGCTCGGCCAATCATATCCATCCCACCGACAGGCTGAAACATTGTTGTTTGCATTTCGTAGGTTTGATTGAAGCCAAGCCATTGAGAGAGGCCAGAGCGCATCAAATCTGCACGCTTTAACAGTGACGAGTTGATTGGCGCGCCCTCGGGGCCACCGGCCGGATCGCGCTTGTATCCTCTTGAGAACGAGACAATGTCACCCGCCCTGTATTTATCGTCCTGGTTCAGAAGACCATACTGGCGTACACAATCCAGGACATCCTTCACCTCGGCTTGGGATAACTCCGCGTCCAGAGATTTCGTATTGATGGCTTTCGCCAACAACTCCGATGTGTAGCCAGCATAGTCGACTGCGACTTCACGATAACGAACAGGCTGCCCATCAAAAACCGTACTATTATGCAGATAGGCGTTATGGTTGACCTCAATAAATGGCTCCAACGCAACGCCGAGAGTCTTGCAGTAATGTAAGACACCGCCATGGTGATAAGGAATGCGCCAAGGTCCCGGGTTCAAATAATTCCCTTTTGAAAAGGCGATTTTTTGAGGTGAAGATCCCATTTCGGTCAGGGTATCGCCACCGCGTAACGTATAATTCCTACCCCCTGCTCTCTGTTGATACTCAAGCAAGGTAACGTCATAACCTGCTCTGCTAAGCTCATAGGCACTTACGAGGCCAGCCAGGCCCGCGCCTAAAATTACGACAGAGGTCTTTTTAGGAGGCCGTCCCAGCGAGGGGACGGAGGTGAAGTCACTTTCTGATGCGTGGCCAAGGTTACGCATCGCATCATACAACACAGCTCCGCCTGCCACGGCTCCGAGAGATGTTAGCAGCTTCCGTCGCGTTTGAAGGATGGATGTCATGAAAAACTCTCCCGCTGAGCTTAAAATGTCGCGTTGACCCGGCCGTAATAATAACCGCCGGTCATCGGAATGCCTGATGCGTTCATGTCGTAGTAGAGGGCGCCGAGATAAGCATTTTCATTCGGCACGCGTCGCGGGCGGATATTAAAGATATTGTTTGCGCCTACCGCGAGATGCCACTGAGGAGAAACACGATATCCGATTTCGAGGTCAGTAAGCCAACGAGGTGAGTTGACGAACTGCGCGAATTGAGTGTTCGAATATTGTAACGCAGCCGGCGCAGCATCCTCGTAAGACAGCATCGACTTTGTCTGACCATAGCGTGTCTGACGTACATTGACATCCCACGACCCCACCTGCCACAACGCGTTGAGGATAATCTTGCTTCTTGGGGATGCCGTTGTCAGATAGCTGATTCCCTGCGCGCTCAGCAACGGATTGCCGTTCGCATCGCGAGAAAGGCGATGCAGGCGTGTACGATTAAGGTCTACCCCCATTGTCAGGGCCAACGTGCCGTATTCATGAAGATGGAACATATAGTCGGCGTTAATGTCTACGCCCTGCGTGCGGGTGCTGGCGCCATTCGAAAAATAGGTTGCCGATACATCCGATGATGTGATCCCCGCCGGCAGACTGGCGCCTGTCAAGGCAATTGCGTCAATAGCGGCCTGACCGTTATAGTTGCCGCCACCGATGATACGGTCACGAATGTTGATCTGATACGCATCGACCGTGACGTGTAAGCCGTGCAGCGGCTCAACCACGAAGCCCCCGCTTACGTTGGTGGAACGCTCTGGTTTCAGCGGGACAGCGCCCAAACTTTTTGCCGCGGCAGAGTTTACTGCCAGATTGCCTGATGCTCCCGTCGGCGACACACTCAATGAGCTGAAATGCTCCTCTGGCAATGTCGGCGCACGGAAGCCATTACTGATCGTCGCACGTACTGCAAACCGTGACGTTATGTCATATCGGGTCGATAGCTTCCCATTCTCTGTGTTGCCGAAATCGGTATAATGTTCGAAACGACCGGCAAAGTCTAAATCCCAGTTTTTGAGCGGATGGGTATCCAGGTCCGTATAGGCCGCCCATACATCGCGACTCCAGCTTCCTGCATTCTCCGGCATCAAACCGGCGTAACCTTGCGTGCCGCCCAGAAGATAAGATTGAGGATTTCCGGCCTTGACGTTATACATTTCCAGACGATGTTCTGCTCCGAAGGCTAACGTCATCGGATGCCTGAAGATTGAAAAATTCTTCGTGAAATCCAGGTTGTTAGTCCACTGCGATAGCCTGTAGGTTTCAGCGCGCGTGGTCGTTGGCGTCCAACCATATGCATCATAGTAGTTGGGATTGGCCGTGCTTTTATTGCCGATGTCATCTTCATCCGCGCCATAAGTGGTGCTGAGATCCCAATGCATACCCAGAAGATGATCGCCTTTTAGCCCAACCGTCGTCGCGTAATCGTTTTCCTCGATGGTTTCTATCGGCTCGAACCCATCAGGGTAGACCTCGGGCAAGGTTGCCGGAACCCGGTAAACCTCGAACGCCTCGGCATGCCTATGAGCATACGTGATGTTACCGTATCCAAAAATGCCTTCCGCCAACGTCTTGCCAAACGTTATCGCCAGATTCTCACGGGTTTCTTCGGGCATGCTTTGATAATGATCGTCGTCAATCCCGGTTCGATGATCGAGAGAATGGGTAATGAAATGGTCGGTATGATAAATCTGGCCACTGATATGGACATAACCGTCATCGCCAAACGAGAAGCCACCGTCGGCATTAAGCTGGTAACCCCACCCGTCACCATTATATGCGTTAGCCCCGGTTTGAGCGCTAATATTGAGACCCTTTGGCGTCTTTTTCAGAATAATATTGACCACGCCAGCAATAGCGTCAGAGCCATACATCGCTGCCGCGCCATCTCTTAGGATTTCGACATGATCGATGGCATTTGCCGGAATCATATTCATATCCGCTGCCGTTGAACCCTGTTGAGGTCCGGTCGATGCAGAAATATTTGCAGTCGTGTGGCGGCGCTTGCCATCGACCAGCACGAGCACCTGATTGGGGTTGAGACCTCTGAGCCGCAGTTCGGCCGTCAACGCACCGGTATCACCGCCCATGACATTGACGGTCAGGGAGGGATCGGTCTTCACAAGGGCATCTGTCAGATTGAGCTGCCCTGAACGACGCAGTGTCGCGCTAGAAATGACATCAATAGGGCTAACGCTGTCACGTGCGCGACGATTCAGAGCGTGCGTGCCAGTAACAATTACATTTTCAGTCGAATCCGTGGATTTGACGGCGCTTTTAGGCTGCGATTTGACAGAAAATGGCGTCTCCACGCCTGCCGGAGATATATCGGCAGAACTTTCTGCAGCGCATGCGAGAAAAGGAAATACGTTAGTTGTCAATAAGGTGGCTGCGATCAGCTTTGATCTAAGTGAGACTTTCAACATGAGTTCAACACCCTTGTCGTTACGATACCGCTATAAAGCAGTGGTCAGACCACTTTAGCAACCCCACACGCTCTGAGACAGCACAGAAAATCTGCGCGCGTCGCGGGGTGGTTTGTTCTCGCCGTGGATGTTGGCTAGAGTGCTTCGCGTGATGACACGCGTGGGAACTCAACCTTTATGACGCTGGTTACGAGAGCGAGTGCGGAGCGCGTTTCAGAAGCCACGGCGGCGCTTATATCGTACGCTCAACGCGTCAGACTGGCACCTGGCGACAAGTTACCAACTGAACGCGAGATGGTCCGGTTGCTGAATGTCGGGCGTTCGACGGTGCGTGAAGTCATTGGCAAATGGCAGGCTTTGGGGATTGTGGAGGTCCAGCATGGTATCGGCACATTCTTGCTCCGTGCGCTAAGTCACGACATGGTCCACATTCCGGTTACGATCTTGGTCAGCCAGCGTACGCGATTACAGGTGCTTGAAGTCCGTAGAGCCTTGGAAGTCGAGGCTTCTGCGCTAGCAGCAACGCGTGCAACCTCTCGAGATCTAAAGGATATCCACCAAAAGCTATGTGCAATGGAGACTGTACATCTCCGCGATGGGCACGCGGGTCAAGAAGACCTTGAATTCCACTTGGCGATCTACGCAGCATCGAAAAATCCATTTTTCGGGCAATTTCTGGCTCAGATCAATGAGGGCCTACTTGATCTGTTTCAGATTTCGGACACAGATCACGATTTCGCAGCGCGAACATTTCCTTACCATCGGAAGCTCTATGAAGCTCTCGAAGATCACAATCCCGACAAAGCGCGTCAGCACACCATGACGATTTTGTCACTGGTTGAAGAAGATCTGCTCGCGTTAAGCAACACTTGATCTTCCCGCTCGTAAAACGGTCCGTCTTTGCCTAGAGCACGTCCGCTTTACTCGGGGTCATATCCGCACTGTGCTGGTGAGCCCGGACAATCGTGCCGTCGGTCATCATGTATGCGTTGTCGTGATCAGCGGCCAGATGTCTGAAAATCCGTTCGATCACACCGCTGTCGCACCAGCGACGTAACCGTCGGTCGACGTTCTTCCAGTCACCAAAGCGGACAGGCAGATCGCGCCACGGAATACCTGCCCGGTAACGATACAGCACAGCTCCGAAAAACAGACGGTTATCCGAAGCCATACCTCCAACAAAATCTTCACGACCCGAAGAAGATCCTTTATCCGCTCCCACTGACTGTCGCTCAGATCATACCGACGCATTCATAATGCTCCTCCATTCCAAAAATAGAGGGAAAACATCATAGATCAGGTGGAATTACAAACCCCATCTCCCCCCGCCCCAACTAACGACAGGTCCTCGCCATCCAGCCTTTCTACTTTGGCGTCATTATCCAGAGCTTGAATTATATTTCGTCTATTCCTCAAGCGTTTTTTTAGAAGTTCGCACTCACATCCAATCCACCCGTCAGTGGTTGATTTGTAACAATCCGATTGTTCGCTGGCGTCGGTAGATTTTCCTGAAAAAGATTTTCAAGTTGTGCATGTTTATTGAACAGATTGTTCACAAACAAAGACATTTTCCATCCCTTAGAGGATGCTATGCCGAAACGGACATTCGTTAGATCATAGCCTTTCATTTTGTCCCAAGCACCGTTCCCCTGGAATGTGCCGTCAATTACCGGATATCCGATCGAATACCGCGGTCCAGTATATAAATTCTCAATATTATCCGTAAACCTATACATATCAGAAATTCTGTATTCGTAAGTCAGAATAACGTCGCCGACAACATTCGCCACTTCTGGCAGAACGTTGCTCGGTGATATCACCCAATGATCACCGCCGTTGAGGTGATAGTGCAAATAGCTCGCAGACGCCTGAAGTGTGAAACCAGCACCAAGTTCAGCGCGCGTTTCGACTTCTCCACCGAAAATCGAAGCACGTTGGCCATTGACATTGAATGCCCAATCAGCTGGGAGCGTCTCAAGCTGGATATGCTGCCAATCCTCGTAATAGATATCGGCGTTCACGGTCAGACGATCGTTTAGCATGCGGCTTTTAACGCCTAACTCATAACTCCAGAGAGAGTCCGGCTTATACGTGGACGGCCATTTCGTCGATTGATAAGCGAACTGCTTGAAGACAGGTCCCCATACAGGTCCGGTGGTTGGATACACTGAATTTCCGCCTCCCGGTCGCATGGCACGTGCAGCAGTGGCATAGACCAACAGGTTCGGATGAAAGCGATATCTGAGTGTAAGGGTCGGAGAGGCATCATTATAATGCTCATGAATATTGCCTGAGCAAGAGGGGGTTGCCGCGCCATAACCCGATCCCCAGCCTGTTATACAGGATGAAAAATCGTAGTCATAACGAGTGAGACGCAGCCCAGCCTCTGCGGTCAGCTTACTGGTGATATCGTAGCTGACATTGCCATAAACGGCATACTGCCTTTCCTTTGTTTTCGCATTGACATCGAACCAGTCAGGTGTTGTCGCGTAGGACAACGTTCCCAGATCTTCATAAACCGAGTAATTGGGCGTCGTGCCATTAAAACCCCATGTCGAGTCGAAACTACTAAAATAGAATCCTGTAACCCAATGTAGAGGTCCGTGACTGCTCGATTTGATTTTAAACTCTTCACTGAACTGATGAGACGGATCGATCTCGTGTCCGTATTCCTCGCCGGTACCGCCTGATCCGTAAAATGGAAGATTTGAATTGACAGTCAGCGCCTGATACGGATTATTAAAACTCTCGCTGGCTTCCTGAGTTTGCGTCGAACGACGTGACCAATAGCCAAAATCCGAAGAGATATCGAACTTATCAAAGTGATAGTTCATGTCGAGATTATAGACCCCGATCTGGTCTGTCAGGGGCTCGGCGATATCGAACGGCTGGTAATGTGTCATCGTCCCAGGATTACTGTCATAGGCGCTGATGCCATTCTGATGGCTGGTCTCAAAGAAATAGGAAGGCGTGATTGTTAGACGCTCAGTCGGGCGCCAGAGAGCACTAATTCTTGTCGCATAAAGCTGGGAACTGTTCGAGCCAGGATAGTTCTTTTCCACTGGAAAGTTCTGGACATCGCCTCGTACCATTCCTGTGGGGTTGCCACCTGCCGTCGGAAAATCACTCAGAACGATACGGTTAATCCAACCACTTGCGAAATTTTCAGATCCAACGATTCGAATCGCAAGCTTATCTTTGATGAGTGGCATATTGAACATCAGGTTGTTGGCATGGTTGAAGCCACCGCCCTCTGTGCCGGACAAGATGCTCTGCGCCGATGCCTGCATCGCGCTTGGGTCTGCCTGGTTAGGAAACAGGTGAGCGTTGCCAGCCAATGCCGCCACTCCGGATTGTGCTCCCTGAGGTCCTCTTTCGATCTCAATACGATTGAGATCGTAGAGGCTAGGGTCGATCACTACATGACCATTTTGGGCGCCTGCAGGACTCGTCAAGGCTAGATTGCCGAGATAAAATCCAACAGTCGGTGAGCCGCCACCTGCGGCTGTTACGCCACGCATTTCGATTTCAGTTTGACTAGGGCCTTCACTTTTCAACGAAACCCCCGACGTCGCTTGTGCTAATGTCGCAAACGATGTGATCCCTCGGGCAGCTAGGCTCTGTGCGGTCACAACGGATATGCTGGCCGGCGTATTTTGCGCAACACCTGTATGCGAAAGGCCTGTAACTCTGATCTCTTCCGATGTAGATGTCTGCTTCGTCTTGCCCGGAGAAGGTTGCTTGACGTGATGCTTTTGCGTTTCTGTTTTGGTTTTTTCGGGCGGGACGCTCTGAGCTAAAGCAATATCCGAACAATTTAGAAAAAGAGCCGCCGTATAAAAGCAGGAACGCGCAGAAAACTGCATCCATTTCGAATGCATTCTGCTTGTCGTGGAGCGCATCATACTGTCCTTAATCCCAACCACATAAAGGGCTGTTGGTGCTGCACGTGGACCTGTTGTGGTCACATGATCGAGACAGGGCACGATCCGTGCTGATGTCGGGGACGGTAATTCCGACGCGCATAGGAAATCAATTCGGCATCAATCGTAATAATATATGAAATGTGTAGGAATTAATGCCTTCTTGCATGACGCTTGGCACAAATTCCGCTTCTATCTTCGATACTTGAAATTGGAGTAGGGGTTACCAAATTTGCAGTCGCATAGACGATGTCTCTGGTCGAAATATCTACCTTACGACTCGTATTTTAATCTGTATCCGACACCCGTCTCCGTGAGAATATATACAGGCTGCTCGGGGTTGGGTTCTATTTTCTGCCGCATCTGTCGTATGTAAACACGAAGTTGCTGCACATCACTCGAACTGTCCCAAAGCTGACTCATGATCATTTGATGGGTCAAAACCCGGCCAGCGTGTTGCACCAACATACGCAAAATATCCCACTCTCTCGGGGAAAGTCGTATTTCGGCTTCGCTCCGAAAAATCTGCCTTCTGACGAGGTCGACTCGCAATTCTCCTTGGCTATAAATCGGTAGCGTACCCTCTCGCTGCAAAGCATGCCGTAATGCGTTACGCAATCTTGCGATTAATTCCCCCATGCTAAAGGGCTTCGTCACATAATCATCCGCACCAGCTTCAAGAGCGGCGACTTTACCCCGCTCGTCGTTACGGGCTGAAAGCACCACAATCGGCAGCGTTGTCGTGTCCGAACGGACGCGTCGGAGTACCTCCAGCCCGTCGATATCGGGCAGCCCAAGATCGAGCAACACAATATCAGGTTTAACCTCTGCGATGGCTGCTAATGCGGTTGCTCCACTCCCGGCTTCGACTATACGCCAGGACTGGCTACCGAGCGTAGTTTTGAGCAAGCGACGAATGGCAGGTTCATCATCGATGATCAGCACGCAGGGATCACTCATGATGCTTGTCTCCTCTCTACCGGAAGGCAAATTCTAAATTCTGCACCCGCACGATCCGTGCGGTTACGTGCCACGATAGTCCCGCCCATGGCTTCGACAAATCCACGAGCGATCGCAAGACCCAAGCCTGTGCCTGGCCTCGTGCGGTCAGCTGACAGAAAGCGTGTAAATTTATGAAAAACCATCTCCGGATCGGCTGT